>Ga0334899_1002310_pt1 | contig 15521 bp, 12 predicted proteins | sample GraSluR3_MG_FD_207219 | JGI IMG/M metagenome (GOLD analysis project Ga0334899, IMG submission 207219) | Sludge microbial communities from methane-producing bioreactor in Wageningen University, Netherlands - Granular Sludge_8_08-R3 | ecosystem: Engineered > Bioreactor > Anaerobic > Unclassified ... | reverse complement strand
GCTAATTCTAAAACTTTTTTGCCACCTACCCTTTCTAACTCTTTTTTCAGAATATCGTAATGCAATTGTATATTACCATTAAATTTTTTTGGAAAAACTGATTTTTCCATAATTTGGTCATAAAAAATATTTACCAGGTCACCTATCCATGGTTGATATCTTCTAACACGGGTATCAATTTTAATATAATTGATACCCTTCTTTTTTATGATATCTAGATTTTCTTTTAACATCAAAAATTTCTCTCCTCAAAAAAATATAAATAATCAATTTCATTATATAATTTTTTAGGAAAAAATTACGTTCAAATAAAGTTAAAAATTTATTTGCATACACCCGTAGAAGAAAAATATTTTTAATAATTAAGCTCAAGTAATGTCTATTAAAAATTTTAAATAAGGTTAATTAAAAAATATACAGTCATTACTATAGCAAGGAGTAATTTAACCACCATTGAAGTAAGACTTCCCAAAAAGGTTGCAAATCCTGCCTTAAACGCCTGTGATTGGTGTTTGCCGGCAATTAATTCTCCTACAAAAGCACCGATTAAAAGGCCAAAGATGATGCCAAAGGGCGGGAAAAATATAATACCCAACAGCATCCCCATAACAGCACCCCAGATTCCCATACGAGATGCACCATACTTTCTGGCTCCCAGTAGGGGAAGAATATAATCAAGCAATGTCACTAATAAAGTCAGCATACCAAAGACAATGATCATACGAAGACTAAATTTCACTTCTCCTTTAGCTATATAAAGCAAGATTAGTGCAATATAGTTCAGCACGATGCCTGGCAAAGCAGGAAGAATAACACCGATTATTCCTATGATATTTAATATTAACCCTATAACTATTAGCAAAGTTAGGATGCCTGTTTATCAGTGTTATTTTTTAGACCCAAGAGTGAACTGTAATAACATATCACTTCAATGTCCATAATTCTTGATTCCCTTTTTTAATATATAGTTTGTAAAATAAGTTATTACCATAATAAAATTCATTAAGCAAAATGCTTCATTAAAGTGTTTTTAATTTACTAATAACGGCATCACCAACTTCAACAGTTGATGATTTTCCGCCAAAATCTTTAGATTTTACTTTTCCTTCACTTAGAACTTGTTCTACAGCATCCTCAATATTCTTGGCTAATTTTACCTCACCCAGAGAATCCATCATCATTGCTCCTGCCAATATTGTAGCAATTGGATTAGCTATAGATTTATTCTTATACTTTGGAGCAGAACCATGTATTGGTTCAAACATAGATACTCCCTCTGGGTTAATATTTCCTCCAGCTGCAACACCTAGACCCCCTTGAATCATGGCACCTAAATCTGTAATGATATCACCAAACATATTCGGCGCAACTACAACTTTAAACCATTCTGGTTTTCTCACAAACCACATAGTAATAGCATCTACAAAGGTAAACTCAGTCTCTATATATGGATATTTTCGGGCAACTTCCTCAAATTTATCTCTCCAAAGCCCATAAATATTGCTTAAGACATTTGCTTTATCAACAGAACTTAATCTATTTAATCCTTTTTTCTTAGCTAAATCAAAGGCATATTTAATGACCCTCTCAGTTCCAGATCCGCTTATTAATCCAACCTGATAGGCTATTTCTTCTTTTTTATCTAATTCAAAATTAACCTCAATACCGGCTTTGTACAATTTTCTTAATACTTCTAAATGGTCTTGATTTTTCTCCCCATTAAATCTTCCTCCAACTCCTACATAAAAATCTTCAGTATTTTCTCTGACAACATAGAAATTAATGTCTTCAGGTTTTTTATCTTTCAATGGAGTAGAAACACCCTTAAATAGCTTTATCGGTCTTAGGTTAATATATTGGTCTAGATAAAATCTTAGTTTTAGCAGAATTTCTTTTTCTAAAACCCCCGGCTTTACTCGAGGATCTCCTACAGCTCCTAAATAAATGGCATCCATATCTTCCATTTCTTTTAAAGCACTATCAGGCAACAACTCACCTGTCTTCAGATAATGTTCTGCGCCAAAGGAATATTCAGTCCAATTAATCTCAACTCCATTTTGTCTAGATGCTGATTCCAGAACTTTTCTTCCTTCCTGAATGATTTCAGGTCCTATTCCGTCTCCGGGAATTAAAGCAATGTTATACATTTCTATTATAATTTTCTCCTTTCCACTTCTTTTTTAGTATATTCCACAAGTCCTTTGGCTGCAATAATATTCTGAATAAATTCAGGTAATGGACTTATCTGAAATTTTTTATTATTACTTAAATTCTTAATGATTCCCTTTTCTGTGTCTACTTCTAAAATATCTCCCTGTTGGGAATATTCAAAGGTTTCAGAAGACTCAAAAATGAGTAATCCAATATTGATAGCATTTCGATAAAAAATACGGGCAAAAGATTTTGCAATAATACAGGAAATGCCAGCAGCTTTGATAGCAATAGGTGCGTGTTCCCTGGAACTTCCACAACCGAAATTTTCTCCTGCCACAATAATATCACCTTCTTTAATTTTCTTTACAAAATCCCGGTCATAGTCTTCCATACAATGTGCTGCCAGTTCTTGGGTATCTGATGTATTAAGATAACGTGCAGGGATAATGACATCAGTATCAATATTATCTCCGAATTTCCATACACTTCCTTTTATAATCATAATTAAACTACCTCCTCTGGACTGGATATTTTACCGGTAATAGCCGAAGCTGCTGCTACTGCCGGACCGGATAAATAAACTTCGCTCTCTGGATGCCCCATTCTACCCACAAAATTTCGATTGGTGGTTGAAATTGCCCTTTCTCCTTTTGCCAGTATGCCCATGTGACCGCCAAGACAAGGACCACATGTAGGCGGACTAATGACTGCTCCTGCCTCAATAAATATTTTTAATAAACCCTCTTCCATGGCATCTAAATAAATCTGCTGAGTAGCAGGAATAATAATAAGCCGTACCTTAGAATCAACCTTATTATTCTTTAATATCCGGGCAGCTATTCTTAAATCTTCAATATGGCCATTGGTACAGGAGCCTATTACCGACTGGTCTATTCTAATCTCTCCCACTTCACTGATAGGTTTCCCTTTATCAGGCAAATGAGGGAATGCTACCTGTGGTTCAATATTCGATACATTATATTCAAATACCTTCACATATTGGGCATCAGGGTCACTTTTTATTAATTGGAAATTTTTATCTGTTTTATCTTTCAGGTATTCTAAAGTAAGAGCATCTGCTTCAATTATACCGCTCTTTCCGCCCGCTTCTATAGCCATATTACAAATGGTGAATCGGTTATCCATTGATAAATTTTTAATAGTTTCACCGGAAAACTCCATAACCTTATAATTGGCACCATCTACACCTATCTGTGCTATGGTATACAAAATAAGATCTTTCCCTCCTACCCACTTATTTAGTTCTCCATTATAAATAAAATTAATTGTCTCAGGGACCTTAAGCCATATTTCCCCGGTAGCTAATACAGCACCTAAATCAGTACTGCCAACTCCAATCGCTAAAGCCCCTAAGGCTCCGGAAGTCGGTGTATGAGAATCAGCCCCTACAATAAGCTGGCCTGGCAAGGCCAGTCCTTTTTCCGGTATAAGGGCATGTTCAATTCCGCATTTTCCTACCTCAAAATAATTGGTAAGACCCTGTTCTTGAGAAAATTCCCGGATAATTTTTGACTGTTCAGCAGATTTTATGTCTTTGTTCGGGGTAAAATGATCTGGAACAAAAGTAACTTTATTTTTATCATACACCCTCTCGGAACCAATTTGCTTAAAAACATCTATAGCTAAGGGGCCGGTAATATCATTGGCGAAAGCGAAATCTACTTTTGCCTTAATTAAATCACCAATTTTTATATCTTTTTTTGCACAATGCAATTGAATTATTTTTTCTGCAATTGTCTTTCCCACATTTTCCTCCTTTAATTTTCTTTATTTTTCTTGTTTAATAAAACTATAATATTCAGCATCTTTTCTGTAGCCTCAATAGCTGCCAAAACCTGGTCAGAATTAACTCCTTTGGTTATTATATTCTGTTTATTATTCTGCAATCCCCAGGTTATTGAACATTGTACCAGTGCATCTGTTTTGCCTCCCGGTGGAATAGTAACTACATAATCAATCAACATTGGTAATTCAAATCCTATTTTTTTAAAAACTTTTCTTATGGCATTCATAAAAGCATCATAACCACCATCCCCAGGGGCATTTTCTTCGATTTCTATCTCTTGACCTTTTTCTCGGTCTTGATATAGTATTTTAATGACTGCAACAGGCCTGGTTGATTTACTGGTTAGAATATTATAAGCCTTTAATTTAAAAACACTTTCTCCCGGGGTATCCAGAATATCAGAAACAATATAAGGTAAATCAGCAGTTGTAATGGTTTTCTTTTTATCACTTAATTCAATGACTTTGTCCAGCACTTTTCTTTTTTGCTCCCTGTTAAGTTCAATACCTATCTCTTCCAAATTGTAATCCAGGTTAGATTTTCCACTTAACTTCCCAAGAGAATACTGCCTTTTTCGGTTAAATCTTTCTGGCAAGAGTCTGCTGGCATATAAATTTCCCTTTCTATCGCCATCAGCATGAATTCCAGCTGTTTGAGTAAAGGCATTTTCACCACAGATTGGTTTATTTGCCGCAATACGGTAGGCAGAGAACGCCTCAACAGCTTTACTTAAAGAATATAACCCTTCCTCTCTTACCCCTGTATCAACGCCTAAAAAATCCTTGATGCTTACTACAACTTCTTCTAATGCGGCATTACCGGCTCTTTCACCCATCCCATTTACAGTACAATGTACCCCTTTGATTCCAGCTTCAACCGCGGCAATAGTATTGGCAGTTGCCAATCCATAATCATTATGAGCATGGAAATCAAAACAGAGTTCAGGATATCTCGAAACTATTTCCTTGGTAAAATTATATACCTGGGAAGGGAATAAAATTCCAAGGGTATCAGGTAACATAAATCTTTGAATGTTTTCTTCTCTAAGGCTGTCAATTAAATAATAAACATATTCAGGTGAATTAATCATCCCATTTGACCAGTCTTCTAACCAAAGATTACATGTTACACCTCTTTTTGCGGCATAAGCAACAGTATTTTTTATATCCTCCACATGCTGTTCTTGTGATTTTTTTAATTGAGTGCAAAGGTGTTTCTCTGAACCCTTTGCTAAAATATTATTGACTCTCCCTCCTGAATTTGCAATCCAGTCAACTGATTCTTTAATATCAACAAAACCCAGGATTTCTATTCTTTCAGAATATTGTTTTGCATCAGCCCACTGGATAATCTTTCGGACGGCTTCCTCCTCACCATCGCTTACCCTGGCACTGGTAATTTCTATCCTGTCTACTTTGACATCATCTAACAATATTTTAGCAAGAGCTAGCTTTTCTTCGGGGGAATAACTGACATTTTTCATCTGTTCCCCATCTCTTAGGGTTGTATCTATTATCTTTAATTTTTTAACCATTTCTCTATCCTCTTCTGTTGATATTTTTTATCATACAATAATTAGTCTTTTCTCTTAAGTATATTATTCTCTTAAGTATATTATTTTAACATTTTACAGTTACTTTGCCTTGATAACATCTTGTTGATTGCCTTTAAATAAGCTTTTACGCTTGCTTCTAAAGTATCAGTGCTAATGCTTTTGCCAACAAAGGAATTGCCATTATCTTTTATCTCAACTACTGCCTCCCCCTGGGCGTCTTTACCTCTTGTCAGTGCCCTAATATAATAGTCAGCCAATTTGACCTTCAAACCGGTAATCCGATCAATGGCATTAAATACTGCATCTACAGGGCCATCACCGCAAGCGGCATCCTCTAAAATCTCTTCATCTTTCACCAATTTAACTGTAGCTGTTGGCAAAATATTATTGCCAGTATTTATATGAAAATATTTTAATTCATAAATATCCTTTATATCTTCAACTAATACTTCAGACATAAGGGCAATTAGGTCTTCGGAATAAATTTCTTTCTTTTTATCTGCCAGTAATTTAAACTGCTCAAAAGATTTATTTAATTTTTCTTTTTCCAGCGTATAGCCTAATTCTGACAAACGACTTTTAAAGGCATTACGACCTGAATGTTTTCCTAATACGAGCTGATTGCTCTCCAGTCCAATGGTCTGCGGTTTCATGATTTCATAAGTAGAGGCATCTTTTAATACTCCTGCCTGGTGTATACCAGCTTCATGAGCAAAGGCATTTTTACCTACAATTGCCTTATTAGGCTGAATGACAAAGCCAGTTAATCTGCTTACCAATTTGCTGGTTGGATAAATATACCTGGTGTTAATATTAGTAGTCATGTTATAAAAATCTTCTCTGGTATGTAAAGCCATAGCAATTTCCTCTAAAGAGGCATTGCCCGCTCTTTCGCCAATGCCATTAACTGTGCATTCAATCTGCCGAACTCCATATTTCAGAGCCTCCAATGAATTTGCCACTCCCAATCCTAAATCATTATGACAATGGACACTCATTATTGCTTGATTAATATTAGGAACATTTTTCTTGATTCCCTTAATCAGCAAAGCAAATTCCTCAGGCTGTGAATATCCCACTGTGTCTGGAATGTTAATAACAGTTGCCCCAGCCTTAATTACCTCTTCGAAAATTTTATATAAATATTCCGGCTCACTGCGACTGGCATCTTCTGCTGAAAATTCCACCTCAAAACAATAACTCTTTGCTATTTTGACTGCATTAACAGCTTGCTTAAGAACTTCCTGGGGTGTTTTTTCCAGTTTAAGCTTCATATGAATCGGAGAAGTGGCAATAAAGGTGTGAATTCTAGGTTTTTGTGCTAATTTAATGGCATCCCAGGCACATTTTATATCCTGTTCAACTGCCCTGCATAAACCAGCAATAGTAGAATTTTTAATATTTTTAGCAATTACCTGTACACCTTCGAAATCACCGGGGGAAGAAATAGGAAAACCTGCCTCGATAACATCCACTCCCATTTTTTCCAGATATCTGGCAATCTCCAATTTTTCATTGGTATTAAGAGAAGCTCCCGGGCATTGTTCTCCATCACGTAATGTGGTATCAAAAATAAATATTTTTTCAGCCATTTTTATCTCCTTTTTTATATATCTAAATTTCATTTATTTAAAAAACGTTATTTTACATAGTATTCTTAAATATCTCCGTTGTTCTTGCTTCTTGCGATGGCAATTCTTCCGGTACGGACAATCTCGATAATACCAAAGGGCTTCAGCAACTCTAAAAGTCCGCTAACCTTTTCTTCATCTCCGGACATTTCAATAGTCAGGGTATTCTTTTCCACATATACAACTTTTGCTTTAAATATTTCTACCAGTTGAATAATTTCCGCTCGAATGGATAGAGAATCTGTATGTACCTTTACTAAAACAAGCTCTCTCTCAATAACATTTCGTGGAGATATATCACGAACACGTATAACATCCACTAATTTATTTAATTGTTTGGTTATCTGCTCTAAAACTTTTTCATCACCACTGGTAATAATTGTCATACGGGAAATTCCTGGTTTTTCTGAATGACCTACTGCAATACTTTCAATATTGAAACCACGCCTGGTAAACAGACTGGCCACACGGACCATTACTCCTGGCTGATCTTCTACTAATATTGCTATAGTATGTTTCATGATTCTTCAACTCCTATCATTTGATTAATCGATGAACCCGGCTGTACCATCGGAAAATTATTTTCTTCCTTGGGTATCTGACAGTCAATCAAAACAAATTGCTCCAATTCAACAGCCTTTTTTAATACAGAAGAAAATTCTTCTTTTTTATCTACCCGAAATCCTGTTCCACCATAACCTTCAACAATCTTAACAAAATCAGGGCTTCCAGCAAGCAGGGTAGAAACATAACGTTTTTCAAAAAATAATTCCTGTAATTGCCTGACCATTCCCAGGTATCCATTATTCATCAGTATCACAATTATAGGTAGTCTATTGTAGATTGCCGTAGCCAGCTCTTGAATATTCATTTGAAAACTACCATCCCCGGATATACATATTAAAGATTTCTGGGGATATGCAAATTTTGCACCTATTGCAGCAGGTAAACCGTATCCCATTGTGCCCAAACCTCCAGATGAAATAAAAGTTCTGGGATGAAGAATTTGACAATAGTTAGCTGCCCACATCTGATGCTGTCCTACATCAGTTACAATAATGGCTTCCCCTTTTAATAATTCATTAATACATTTAATAATGTATTTTGGCCTTAATTCTCCTTTTTTTTCTTCTGCCTGAATAACAATATTGCTTTGGATATTCTTAATATCTGTTAACCATTTTTTATTATGTTTCTCTGAGAGATAATTGTTTAACCGTTGAAGTATATATTTTAAATCTCCAACAATAGGTATTTTAACACCGATATTTTTCCCTATTTCTGCCGGGTCAACATCGATATGAATAACTTCCGTCTGCGGACAAAATTGTTCGAGCTTTCCAGTAATTCTGTCATCAAAACGTGTTCCTAAAGCAATAATTAAATCCGCATTACTGGTAGCTTGATTTGCTATATAACAGCCATACATCCCCAGCATTCCCAGAGAAAGAAAATGATTTTTTGGAAAACTGCCAATCCCCATAAAAGTATTTACAACCGGGATATTTGTTTTACTGGCTAATTTTATTAATTCACCAGAAGCATTAGCACTAATTATTCCGCCACCAGCAATAATGACTGGTTTTTCGGCTTTCATTATTTTGTCTGCTGCAAACTTTATCTGCCTTATATGCCCCTTATAAGAAGGCTTATATCCCCTTCTGTTCACTTTCTCAGGGTATTTAAAACTACATTTAGCCAGTAGAACATCTTTTGGTAAATCAACTAAAACAGGTCCTGGCCTTCCGCTTCTAGCTATATAAAAAGCTTCCTTGATTACCGCTGCCAGATCTTCTACTCTTCTGACTATATAATTATTTTTTGTAACAGGAATTGTAATACCGGTAATATCTACCTCTTGAAAGGCATCATTTCCTACCATATCTGTTGGTACCTGGCCTGTAAATGCAACCAGTGGAACTGAATCCAGATGAGCATTAGCAAGCCCTGTCACCAGGTTAGTTGCACCGGGACCAGATGTTGTAATACAGACTCCGACTTCACCGCTTGCTCTCGCATAACCATCGGCAGCATGGATAGCACCTTGTTCATGTCTGGTCAAGATATTTTTGAATGAAAGTTTTTCTACCCTCCCAAATGAATCATATAATGGCATTATTGCAGCACCAGGTATACCAAATACTACTTTCACTTTTTCCTGTTTTAAACATTCCAGAATAATTTCAGTCCCACTTAATTTCATGTTTTCACCCCTTTATTTCTCTTATCAATAATTGATTTCTTTTTCTACTTCTTTTATTTAATAAAAGACCCCGGCAGGTTGGTTCTTTTGTCTAAAAAAGGAACCTTCCGCTGGGGTCTTTTTTACCCACGGTGTAATACGAATTTGCTTAGCACTAAAATATTCGTATTTTATGCCACTTGGTCCAGCCTTTTAACCATTCAAAGCTGTTAAAACGGAACCCTAGACATACTTCCTAATAAATAAAAAACGTCCCTCCAAACCATCTTCTAAGGTTCGGATAGGGACGATTTTATCGTGTTACCACCCTATTTCAGTAGAATATAAATTCTACCCTCATTTGAAAAAAATCATCAATAACTTAACAAAATCTTATACAAGAAGTGAGATTCGATAATATATGCTACCATATTCGCACCGATTCATGGCTCTCTTAAGCAAATCTATTACTTACTGGCTTCTTGTACTTTTATCTAAATTAATTTTAGATATTTTACTAAGATATCAATTATTTGTCAAATGATTTTTATATCATTAAGCAAATTTTTTAAATATTTCCGTAAATTCAGTACTAAAATTCATTAGTAGGCAAATTAAATGATTAAAACAATTTACATAATATTTACAATTTATATATTTTTATTTTACTTTTATATGATATTTTAAAAATGAAGAAAATAATCAGTATATTAACCGGTCTCTAGGTTTAATATTTTATCATAACAAACATAACAAAAAATTTGAAGAATTATACTATATATCCCGGAAGGACTACGCCCCTCTGGGATATAAATATATTTTTTACTCGATAAAAGTAGTTAGCAATCCAAGGAGATAAAAAGAAAATGGAATTAATCTTAAACCCGATTTTCTTTTTCACTCAAATTTCCAGCGTAATTATGATGATTCTCACTGAATATTGTAACGGATTACTTGTAAAATATAAAAACGTGAAAGTAAACTATACACGTAAAATAAATCATTTTATTCTAGTATTAGTTCCAATTTATTTTAATCGTGGTTTTGCCTTTCAGGAAGAGTATTTCTTATATACAATCGGTGCTTCCCTTGCTGTATTAAAATTTGCTTTCTATATAAAACCAATAAGGGACCGGATAAGTATAATTAATACCATGTTTAAATCATTTGATCGCCCTGAAGATAGGCCTAATACACTATTCTGGCTTTCAACCCAAATGGCAACCGCATATATGGTGCTTATTCCAATGACTATACTTTTTAATCATTATAAAATTCAGCATTTGATATATATTCCCATACTAATCTGGGGTATTGGTGATGGTTTAGCAGAGCCTGTTGGAATTAAATTTGGTAAACATAAATACAGTGTTCCTGCACCTTTTAATGGTAAAAAATATTATCGTACTCTCGAAGGAAGCATGTGTGTATTTTTGACGGGTTTGCTCATCATTGCGGCTTATCAAAAATATTTTACCGCTTCACAGTTTATTTGGGCTCTATTAATCATACCAGCCTTGATGACAATTGCAGAAGCTTTTTCGCCACATACCTGGGATTCACCTCTCATGTATCTGGCAGGATATTTATCATTATTTGGTATTATGAATTTTATTTAATTTTGATATACTATTATATTATTTACAGTATTATAACTACTAAATTTCTGTTATAAAAATTGCTCTCAAATTTATAAGGGGTGATTATAATGAAAAAAATAAATTTAATAACACCTTTTGTAATTGTAATAAATGCGCTGTTTCTATCAACACTCTTAACCGGCTGTCCAGAAACAGATGAAATAGCTCCAGAAAATAGGATTAAGTTTGCTGCAAACCATGAATTTGTAACTGAGCAAAATGGGCTGCAAGCTTTTCAGGAAATGTATGATTTTCAGTTTGATGAAGTCTATGAAATGGCAATTGGATTAACTCACGAAGCTCTTAGCTCTGGAGATGTTGATGTAGCAAAAGGATATGCTACTGATGGAAAGATTATTGAATTAGAACTTATCAAGCTGGAGGATGATAAAGAATTTTTCCCACGAAATCATCCTGCACTGGTAGCAAGAGAAGAAATACTTGATACATACCCGGAAATTAAAAAAATAATGGTGAAAGTTTCTGCAGCATTAGATACTGATACCATGATGCATTTAAATTATCTGGTGGATATTGAACAATATGGGCATAGAGAAGTTGCCCAGCACTGGCTACTGAAAGAAGGCTTAATTTCTGAGACTCTGCAAAGACCAAGAGAAATAAAACCTATAATTATTGGTTCAAAAAACTTTACCGAACAACAAATATTAGGACAAATAGCTATCCTGGCACTGGAAAATGCCGGTATACCTGTAGAAGATTTTACCAATATGGGCGATACCAAGGTCATTCGTTCGGCTCTCATTGAAAGTAAAATAGACATGTACTGGGAATATTCACTTACTATCTGGGAAACTATCTGCCAGGAAGAAAACATAATAGCAGAAAACATTCCCAGCCCTGAAAATATTTATCAAACAGTATCAGAGATAGACTCAGAAAAAGCTTTAATATGGCTCGATTATGCTCCTTTAAATAATTATTATACAATTATCATGCGAAAGGAACATGCTGAGGAACTAGAAATTACCACTATAAGCGAACTATCCCAATGGATCAAACAGGTTCAAGCGGGAACTCTAATAAAATAATCATTCCAGGAAATATTAAGTCATATATAATTGGGGATAAAAATGGATTTACCACCTTCAACAAATAATTTTTTTTCTACATCTCCCAGAAGAGAAATATTATATCGCTGCCTGTATATTTTTATAATATTTTTTATAGCTATCACCCTTTGCATTTTCTGGCAACCGCTGCGGAATACCAGTTTTACATATTCTCTGGTGCATATAACAGTTGAAAACACTGCAATCAGATTATTTTTTCGTTTAATTACTATTTTAGGCAGTGAGGGTTTTTTCCTAATATTGCTCTCGGTTATCTACTGGTCTATAAACAAATCCCTTGGATTTTGGGGTTTAATAGTAATGCCTATCTCTATTTTCGTAACAAGTGAGATTCCCAAGGATGTTATTAAACTCCCTCGCCCGGATGTGAGTGGAGTCACTGTCACTACCTATACATTTCCCAGTGGTCATGCCTCCGGTGCTGTTAGTGTATGGGGATATCTATCTGTTAGGTTAAAAGCACGCTGGTTTTGGTTCTTTTCAATAATAGTAATAACCCTGGTAAGCATCTCTCGAACTATGCTTGGGTATCATTTTTTGGGAGATGTTTTAGGTGGAATAGTTACCGGGATGGTATTTTTGTTATTCTTTTTTATACTGGGAGTTATCATAACAAAAAAGAATCTTCAGACAAAAATAAAAGCAAATACCTTAAAGTTTATGGCTATGGTCTTGCCATTTTTTTTATCTTTTATTCCAGCCACATTCGCACCCAATTTTATGGGGTATGTAGCAGGTGCAGGACTAGGGTATTTACTTCAAAGAGAACAGTTATTATTTGATACCAAGGGTTATTGGAAACAACATTTTGCTAAAATTATAATTGGATGTTTTGGGTTGGGTTGTATCATTCCTGGATTGAATTATTTCTTCCCTCCAGGTATTCATTTTTTAGTATTTATCCAGCATACACTGGCAACTTTTTGGATAACTTATCTTGCCCCCCTATTGTTTTTAAAGTTAGGTCTTGTAAAAAAGCTTGCTTGATTATTACAGCATAAAATTATATGAATTATTGTTTGCTCTTTATTTTTTAATATATTTTATTTCTTTTATTATACCTGTGCCAATAATATCTGTAATACCAGCCTGATAGTTCAGGGTTATAATTATCAAAATCATTACCATAGGTCTTTACTATATCTCTCGCTTTTTTAAAATACCCATTAATCATATTTTGATTAATATTTATCCCGTTGTCTTCAATTGCTGAAAACATTTCTTCTTCATGGCTATCAATTAAGGGTTGTATCTTATTTAAAGCAGAATTAAAATATTTTAGGGTTTTGCGATGGTAGTATTCGCTCTCCCACCAATATGAACCTTTATCATAATACAAGCTTCCACTTTTATACTCCGCCGGTAAGTCGGTATTACAAGAGAAAACTGGAAAATAAGGACTCAGGCATGGATTGGATGCCCCGGTTGTATAATAGAAATTATTTTCTTCACCAAGACCGGCAACCAGCGAACACACCGTTTGCGTCCTTCTAAATAATGGATCTGCTGCATGCAGACATAAAGTCCCTCCCGGCCCCTTGTGAGGATTCCAATGGGGATTATCTCCATGGTCGCGTAAAATAGCAATAAAATCTTTTGTTGTATATTTTTTATTTTTCTTTTTAAGCAATTTACGGGAACGTTTTTCTCTTACAACCCCATTTGCAGCCCAGGTCATGAATTTGTCAGAATAGCATTTTCGAAAATTAAAATCTTTCTTGATTTTGCAATATCCTTTATTTACAGCATTTTTAATTAACCCTTCAGAGCATTCATCATAGTCCTGCTCCAAAGATATTACATTAGATATACTCCAGGCATCAGTAATTTTTTTCCATGCCCACCATCTTTTCACAGTTTCCAGCACATATGCTTCTTTTTTATCTACAATAATAAAGCTATTCATATATTTTAATTTGAATCGATAACCACAATTACCGCCCTGTCCATGTTTTTGCAATAGCTCAATAATCACATCCAAAGCCTGTCTGGCAGTATAGCTACGCTCAGCAGCCAGCCTAACCAAATCCATTCCGGTTAAACCTTTCTTAGCTGGTTGTTCTTTTGTGAAAATTGCCTCGTTGCCTATAATTACTCCATGTTCATTTGCTGCCATTTCTGCCCCAAACATCCAAAATGGCTTACAGAGTAAGACTCTGGCAGTTTTGGAAACCTGAGGGATAGTTAGATAAGTACACTTAACAGTATCATTCGGTTTATGTTCTTTGTCAGGAACAATGCAGATATTTTGTATTTCATCAGGTTCCCGGTCACTATTTTTCCCAAAAAGAGTCAATCCTCCCCGGGAAACTGAATCCAGAGCTACAATTGTATCACACATATTTATCTTGTTCCTTACCAGACTATATAAAACAGAGTTGTTTTATTTTACCATCTATTAATATTCCTTTCAAAAATAACAGAAATTTTTTTCAGCGGGTAAACTATGAACTGTTTTGATATGGTAAAATATTATTAACTTTGAATAACCTAAGCTAATTTCATTATTTATATTTAAATTACAACTAGTAAATATCGCACTCGCAAAGCAGGTGGCTTTAAGAACCCCTAAAAGGGGTTCATTCTCTGTTTACTTTTAGTTAACCTTTTTTCTACTATTTTAACTGAATATTTACAAGTAATATAACTTTTTTAGATTTCAAATGAAAAATGATCATATGGATTATCTAGATATTTTAATGGTAAAACCCTTATTTAACCATTACCACCTCCTAAGAAGGTGTTTTTTCATGGTTAAATAAATTAGCTTATATTATATGTTATTCTGATAGACAAAGACAGGAGGATTAAGAGTATGTCAAAAAATAAAATTTTATTTACAACTTTCCTCCTATTGGTACTGATAATATCAGTAGGAGCATTTGAGGAAAACTTTATTGCTTTAGCTTCTTCAACAGGGCTGAGAATAGTTCAAACTTATGGAGAATCAGAACTAACAGCAAAGCCTGATCTGGCAAAGATTAGTATTGCTATTGAAACAAGGAGTAGGTTGGCAGACGATGCTGTAGGTGAAAATGCCAGAATTTCTAATATAGTTATTAAGGCATTGTTGGATTTTGGCCTATCTAAAAATGAAATAAAAACCGGCTCATACAGACTTTACAGTTATCGTGAACCGCAAAAAGAACATCCGGATATCGATGATGATTTATATTATTACCAGGCCACTAATGAAATAATTGTCTCTACGACTCGATTAGATGCTGTGGGAGAAATAATAGATCTTACAGTTATTTCCGGTGCTAATACTGTCAACTATATCAACTTTGAATTGATGGACCCACAGGATTTGTTGCTACAGGCACTACAAATGGCAACACAACAAGCCCATCGGAAGGCTGAAGCAATTGCCATGAGTGTAAATGAGAACATATCAGCATTGCATGCAGTAAAAGAAGAAAGAACAGGTTATACTCCTTTTCGCTTTCAGGACAGTA
>Ga0334899_1002291_pt1 | contig 15601 bp, 11 predicted proteins | sample GraSluR3_MG_FD_207219 | JGI IMG/M metagenome (GOLD analysis project Ga0334899, IMG submission 207219) | Sludge microbial communities from methane-producing bioreactor in Wageningen University, Netherlands - Granular Sludge_8_08-R3 | ecosystem: Engineered > Bioreactor > Anaerobic > Unclassified ... | reverse complement strand
GCCTACCATTTGTTCTACCCCTTTCTTTGGCAAATTGTAGGGCGAGTTTAATCTTTTCAGCAACATCTTTGGGGTCGAAACTAGTGATATAATGACCGGGTTCATTACCAAAGAGCCAGCGAATATCACCCACATCGGTTGCCACAACTGGGCAATTACAGGCCATAGCCTCCTTAACCACATTTGGTGAACCCTCCCATTTTGAGGTAAGTAAAACTACCCGAGAAGCAAGGATTTCTTGAATTATTTTTTCGTGCGGGACGTTATAAACAACCTTTATATCAATACCCAATATTTCAGAGGCAGCAGATGCTAGTTGCCAGTTTTTTGATTCGCGCGATGGGTCAGCTGCAAAAAGAATATCATTTGTATTTTTATCTTTTGATTCATTAAAACCCTTTTCAATACTACTAATTTTTTCTATGTCAACTCCATTTGGTATAACCACAGCATCTGAAAGGTTTAGATTTTGTTTCATTTCCTCGCTTTTAACTATAGTTTTGCACCATAAACAACGAGAAAAAAAACACACCAATACCCTATAAACTCCCTTTTGCTGTGCATCACTACCCATTAATGAAACTACAAGAGGCTTACGTATTGACAGAAGGGAAGCAAACGATGCTACTATTGCCGAAAGGGAGTAATGGGCGTGGATTATATCAAAATCATTGTCTTTAATGTGTTTGGCTAAGGGTGAAACGTTTTTTAGATAACCTATAAAACCACTGCCCCTAATAAGGTAGTAACTTACTATTATATTTTGCTGAGCCAATGAATCTGCCTGATTTTTTACAACCACCCCAGGCTCATTTGCTTTATTACCGCTTGCTACAAATAGAACTTTCACTAATACCTGTTTCTGTATAAATTAATGGCTGTTTCTAGTCGCAGATCGAAGGATTCATTGGTGTTAAAATCACCAGATTGAAAGATCCATCTGCCTGATTTGGAGATATACCTACCGGGTTCACCATTAATAAGCATCTGGTAAGGATCTGATTGACCAAAAATACATTGCATCTCATTTATAAGATATCCACTATCACCCTCAAAAAGATCAACAGCTTGAGAAAAGAGACTGTGTTTATCAGTAATGTTTTTTACAAAATCGAGCAATTCAGTGGGTGGTTCTGAATACTCCTTAATTAGTGAGCCACTTGTTTTCTCACCTTTTTTCACTTTTTTATGCGCAAAAAACGAATCACCCATTCTCACTACTCGCCATTCAAAGTTATGAGGCACATAGTTTTGCAATAGTATAAAACCCTGCTGAATTTCAGATGATATTACATTGTATTTTTTTATCTTTTGCATAATACTTTTAGGGGAGAAAACATATTTAATGCCCCTTTTCAGTAATCCTCCCTTTGCTAGGTTTGGTCCAATACGTCTGCCTAAGCCTTTTTTGGAGAATGCATTAAAGATATATTTTTCAGCGGTAGCTTTATCTTTTAATATTTTCACTCCACTACCTGAAGCTCCAATATTTGTCTTGCCAACAAGTGGAAAACTTGCACTTACCAACCAATCCAACGCTTCATATTTATTGTAAAAAACAACTGTTGATGGGTGTGGGATGTTATTCGCTTTTAACCAATATGATAAATACTTTTTATTTTCATAAAACATTACCTCTCTAAAAGAGGGAAAGCAAAAGTATTGTAACTCATTAGCAAGAATCATCAACCGTTCGTCGTAGACATTTTTATAGAAAGAAGAGATGCCCCCGGGTTTAGTAAGAATAATGTGGGGGTTAATTTCTTGAATTTTTTCAAGCCAACTGTTTGATAAAACACTAATTTTAAAATGTTCTATTCTATGTTTGCTTTTATTGCATGCCTTTTCCCATCGAATTGAATCCAACGGATTTTCATTTTGAAGAATAACAATTTTCATTGTCACATCAAGCATAGTAAATAAATTAGATGGTAATTACAAGATCAGACTGTTTTTTGTAGCAGAAATCTAGTACCTCCTTAGTATAAGAACCAAATACAGATCCATTGTTCATTTGATACTGACTTATACCATTTCTCCAAGCATTAATCTCAATAAGTAAGACATTTCCGTCAATATCAACTGTAAAATCAAAAGCTAGGATGCGGCCATAAATAACCTTTTTTGCAAGATCACATGCAACAGCCTCCATTTTATCTATGAACGGTACATTGCCAATACTATCAAATAGAATCCCATTAAAAATCCCGAATTCATCTCCGAACTGACTATACCCAAAGCTATTCAACATATGCGAATCTGAAATGCCAACAGCTATACCTCCCAAATTATCATGGTCTAAAAAATTACCCTTAGAGCCAACTCTAAGTAAACGATGTAGGACAGAAACACAATTGTTCTTGATAGATCTATAAGTTAAAATACGTACGGTATTATTGGAATCCTGGTTAAATTGACTAAAAAAGTTGTGCTGCCGTACAACCTCCTGGATAATGAAATCTGGGTAACTCATCAGCAAACTTAAATCTAGTTCCAATCCATTCCTATCAAAATACTTGCCTCGTTCTTTGCTGAACAGCTTTATTGACTTGCCTGCTCCAGAATCATTAGAAGGTTTAAGTATTAGATCAACGGATAAACAATCCAATAGATTGTTTAATGTTTTAGAATCAAGTTCCAATGTGTTGAAATCTTTGTCATAAAATGCATAATTCATCTTTCGGAGAACTGTTGCCGGAGTTTTCACTGAAGGGAAAAGAATATTTAAATAGTTCTTATCTTTTATGCCTCTTAATTGTTTTATGTCATTTAGCACAGGTTCAACTACATTGTAATAGATGGGAAGCGATATAAAGTTTGCATCTGGCTTATTTAAAATGCTATAAAAAAAGTTTAAATAAAGAAGATCAGCTTTCGTATAAAATGGGTAGTTTACAATTATTGGTTTTACATCCTTTACAGGAAACACTTTATATTTTTTCTTTCTTATTAATTGCCTAACTTTCTCTTTTATTAGAACATTATTCTTTCTGTATGAAAGTGCGATCAGCAGTTTTTTTAAAAGTTTTTTATAAATTTTTTTCATAAGATTGGTTATGCTTGTTGAAATATTTTGAAAGTCAAGAAATTTGAAATTACCTCGCTTTTATGCTTTTGGTTTGCTAGGAATGAGAATCCATAGGAGTCCACTACACTTGATTCTAAATCACGGTTGTTAAAAAAATCCTTGTTTTTGTCTCTTGAATATTTTTTAATATTTAAATAGTCTTTCATAAAGGACACCCTATACGGGTACAACAGATCAAATAAAGAAAAACCTCTATCGGTCTTTTGTTTAGCTAATAATGGGAAGTTAATGCGAACTAATTTAGCATATAATCGAGCGTTTCTAATAGAAGCAAATTTTGAAGAATTTAAATCATAAGCACCAAAATATGATGTTTTAGCAAGTATACGAATAAATTGCATGTCAAAAAAAGGAGAGTAGTTATTCACTAAAGGTCTATAGGACATAAGCTCATAACCAAAATATTTTCTTTCAATATCACTAAGCAGAAAAGAAATCAATCTCCTCCTCGAGGATTTATACTTTCGATACAAATTAAGAAACCTATTACATTCAAATGATTTTTGAAATTCGCTATACTCTAGGTTATCAAAAATCTCTGAATAATTCTTTTTCAGGTAATCATAGTGCTTACTAATCACCTCTTTATAATCATTAGCGTATATTAATTCTAGCACAAAACTATTAAAAACATTACTACTCTGGATTTTTCCACTTTTTATTAGATTGCTACCACCAATTCCTGAAATTATAAAATCTATATCTTTTCTTAAAAATGACATCGCATAAAGGTAGTGTCCTCTTTTAAAGGATCTCATACCGTCAGATTTGATAACTGTATCTATTGCAAATTTAATTTTGTTTTCTTCATAGTTTGAATCCCCAAGATCGATATGTAAGTAGTTATAGCCTATGTTTCTTGCATTTTCTTTTGGAACAAATACGTCTGGTGAATGGATAGTCCCAAAAGAATAAAGTTGAATATCTTCCTTTTTTTTATATTTAGATGCATAACCTAACAGTAATCTTCCATCCCAACCTCCAGTTAATGATAAACCGATCTTCCTCTTTTCGTTTAACTTTTCCTTAATAATGGAATCTAAAGTTGTGTTCAGTAGAACCTTACTGTTTTTAAAAGAATAGGGATTTTCTACTAACTCATTCTCAATTGACCAATACTGACTTGTTTCAACCTTATTTTTAGCTATATCTATATTTAAAATGGAGCCCGAAGGCATATCAAAAACATTTTTAAAAAAGGTTCTATCTGTAATTATATAATTGTATAAGCAGAATTGAGCAACAGCACCTATATTTACACTGAGATCGGCAATAATTTTTTTTATTAATAAGATTCTCGATGAAACAATACAGTAATCATCTGTAACTATATAGTAACATGGCAATAACCCTAATTTTGAACTTACAATTTTGATCTTTTTACTTTCATTGTTGTACTGAAAATATAAATAATCTCCATCAACATCAATCGTTTTGCTATTGTCAATTATGCTTTTCAATTCACAAGTATTAATTGGCTTATTTTTCAGAGTAAGTGGCTGACCAATAAGTTGTTCAACTCCATTCAGTTTATCGGTTGAACTTTCGAGTGCATCTTCAATTTGAACACCAATAAAAACCCAGTTTTTCCCTTTATTACTTATAATAGTCGCACTATCCCCATATAAATACTTAAAAACATCAGCTGTTTTTTGTCGTGCGTCAAGTTCAACCTTGGAATAACAAAAAATGAAGTCTTTCATTCTTTAGGTTCTTGTGTTATAAAAGTCTACAAAATCACCCATAGTTGTAACCCAGAGCAAACCTTTTTCTCTCATTTTTGAAGCATATTCCAAAATTAATGGAAGAAGTAAAGTAAAATCCTCCTCATTTTGTGATGGGTGAAACCATAAATGTAAGAATGTGCCTGTTTTAATGGCCTTATCAATTGCCTTTTTATACTGACTGAAAGTGTAGTGGATTGGCCACTCTTTATATTTAATTGATATTGCAGGACCGGTTGGGGTAACAATAATCCCATATTCGTTCATGAAGGGATAGGATAGTTCAAAATCCTTGTAACGATGACGGCAGATTTCAATACCATACTTTTTTAATGTTGCAAAATTACCTGCTTTACCCCCAGGAAATGTAAGAGATTGAAACTTTATACCCCATTGTTCCTCTATTATTTTACCAGCCTTGAATTCATCTTCGATAACATCAACAGGACAGTGCTTGTCTGAGCAATCTATATGAGAAAAGGTATGATAGGCTAATTCTTGTTTTGTTGTACTGCCCCGTATTTCCTTTATTAAGTCGGGTGCATACCAGGCTGGTGCTAGTTTATAGTTAGAATACGGATCACAATCAAACCAGTCTCCTTTAGTAAATTTCCAGTGATCATCGAAATGGGGAATTCTTTGCATCCAATCATGATCTCCTTTATTGCATGATTCAAGAAAAAGGTGTCCAACGGTTGACCAGGTAATTGGTATGTTGTACTTTTCAAGTAATCCTAAAATAATTGGTATATTTTCTCTCTCCCGCATACCAAACTCTTCAGGATCTTTATTTAGTTTCGAAAAGCGAACAGCCCATCCTAGTTCAAAATCGGCACTTATAAATAATCCTCCCTTGGTGTTGCTAGGGAATTTTTTTTCGAGGTTAGTCCAAGGGTTAACCTTTGGCTTATTCGAGAGCCAATAATTCAACCTCGAAATTTTGCTTTTGATGCTAATGGGCAGCCTGTTGTATGTTCTTTTAATCATATTTTATTGTGGTAATATTTTGTTTAATACATTGTAGTACTCGTTCATCATAGCCTGTAATGAAAATTTCTTTTCTGCCGTAAGCCTTGATTCTTCACTAAATTTTTTTCTTAGAGAGGAATCCTTTATAAACAATTCGATTATTTCAAACAATTTTCTGTAGTCTTGATATCTGAAAAGTGATCCGTAATGGTCTTTAACAATTTCACTGGTTCCTCCCGTTCTTGATGCAATTATGGGCAATCCAGCCGCCATAGCTTCGAGAATAGCATTTGAACAACCCTCACCCTTTGATGAATGGATAAAGATATCGCTAACCTTTAAATAATCGGCAACGTTTTCAACATTTCCCAATATACGAGTGTTATCAGTTAAATTATAACTATTTATTTTACTTTGTATTTCTTTTCGCATTGGCCCTTCGCCAAGAATTATATAGTGAAAATTTAACCCTTTTTCTTTAATTAATTTTAAGGCTTCAAGTATAGAAAAGTAGTCCTTATAAGGAACTAAGTTGGCAACAGAAATTAATACTGGTGTACTCTCTGGTATCCCTATCAACTCTTTTCTGCACGTGGATCGATTAGGTATAGGTTCAAAAAACTTATTCTCAATACCGTTGTAAATAACATTTCCTTTTCGCAAGTTATTTGCCTTAAGCCCTGCCCTAGAATTTGCTACAATGTTGGGACTCAAGTGTAAAATTAGTGTTCTATAGTAATGAGAAAAACTCTTAGCTCGAATGCCATGCCTTACCGAACCATTAATAAATTTAAAACTATGAAAAGGTTTTAAAAGCAAAATGCTTACCGATTCGCCATTCCCCCATGTATATACAATATCGGGTTTCTCGGATTTTAGAATCTTATGTAATTCAACTAACCGTTTTAATTTTCCTTTTTCCTTTATCTGTATTGCTGTATCTTGTAGGCCATACTCATCAATGTAAGAAATAGTTTTCTTATTGAAGTAAATAATTTTGGTTGGATACTTTTGCTGATTGGTGCTTGAAACAAGGGTTGCCAGTTGGCGTTCACGGCCACCGCGGGAGAGGGATGATATGATGTGAATTATTTTTATTCCCATAAATGATTACTGCATTTTTGCACCTTTGTAGGGCGAGTTGAGTTCTATTTCTGGTTGCTTCAAGTTGGGTAGATTTAATACATCCAATAGTTCTAAATATTCAGGTACGTATTTCCCATCATACCAATTAAGCTCCTCGTCAAAATATCCAGTTGAAAACTCTGGATAATCACCATATGTATAACTTATTTCAATAATTATAGGTCTTTTGTTCTCATCATAAACAAAATCGTAGGCCATTGACTGAAAACCGAAAGTTCTTGAAACCTCAAAAGCAATTCTAATCATCTCTTTGTCTATTAAATCTTTTCTTGTATCGTAGTTATTACTTCCGCTTGCTCTAAAATCATTTTTTCTATTGAATCGCTTGAATGCCCAGGCTCTTTTCCCAACAATTGCAACCCTTGTGTCATACTCATTATTGGGTAGATACTTTTGAAAATATACGTAGTTCTTTTGTTTAATGTAGTTGGAATAAGCATTTTCACCCTTTATGTATTTTCTATAATATGGTTTCAATATGTACTTTAATATTTTTTTTGTATTCCAATTAAATGCTTTTAACTTACCAATGGGATCATACCAATAGGGGTTAATTCCTCGATTAAACGATTTTCTTATCAAATTGCGAGCTGTGTGGCGATTTTGTACAAGTGTTACATTTGACGAACCAGATCCTCCTTTAAGTTTAAAAACAATAGGTAAGCTTGCTGTTTCCAACCAAGAAAAAGCTTTTCTCTTATCCCAAAATATATAAGATTCTACAACAGGAAAGCCAAAACTGCTTAACAGGTAGTATTGCTTTATTTTGTCGTCGTAATGCCAAGCAGTATTATAATCTGGGAAGCATGGAATTTTTAAAAACAAATTTATCGTAGGTAAAATTTCTTGCAATAAGTGCAAATCGTCGTCTATTTGTGAAAATTTTGCCAAAAATAAATTGCATTGTTTTACTTGTTCCCAAAAATTTACGTCATTTATATCCAGATCAATATATTCAATGTTGTTATAATCTAAAATCTGTTTGTATACATCCAACATTGATTTGTAAGTTCCCCTAAAGGGTTTTAATATTCCAACTTTCATTTTTTAATCTTTAGATTATCGGTTAACAGGTTGTATAGCGATTGGCATCTTAAAAGATTGTTTAAAACCATTGCTTTTCTTCCCTTTTTCATCAATGTATTCATCCAAATTCGTGTTTTTGTATTCTTATAAAGTAAACGTTCTATCTTTGTTGAGTATAAAAAAAGTTTAGCATAGTTTTCTCCTTTATTAATAACAATATGCCGCCAATGATTATTTAAAACATTATCATCTCTAATAATTTTAGATAATCGTTCCACCTCATCTTGGGTGTTTTTCATTATTTCATTTTGGGTAAACTTTGTGAAATAATGGTTTCTACATTGATCTATTGGGGTTATTTGAAGAGATATAGTATCATCAATAGATAATTTACATATAATTGCTGAGTGCCACTCTACTGGCTCGTTTGGATAAGGGAAAAAGAAATTCCCCAGACTATATACCAAGGGTTTTCCATTATATATTTCATAACCACTAAACACATGGGTGTGATGTCCAATAACTGCATCGGCTCCTAAATCGGCTAAATAGTGGAAGGTTTTTTTTAAGTGTGGGCTTGGCAGTGGGTAGTACTCGTTACCTCCATGGTAAATTACAATTAGGTGATCAACTAAGAGTCGCAATTCCTTAATATCATAAAATGCCTTAATGGGGTCGTAACCGTTTGCACCTAATTGCCCAGGTTCCCTAACACTAAACTCATGCTCACAGTAATTTAGAAAACCAATTCGTTTCCCTTTAATCTCTTTTATTAGCCAATGAGGGTCTCCATCGAATCTAGAAACAATACCTATGCTGTCTATCCTATTAGTTTTGCAAGTTTCAATTGTATCGATTATTCCTTTTTCATTGAAATCGAATATATGGTTGTTTGCCAAGCATGCTATCGATACGTTAGCTTGTTTTAGTAGCTCAATGTTTTGTGGGTGGGCTTTAATGCTGGGGCCACTCTTTACTATAGATTTATCGGAAAGGGTTAATGGGCATTCCAGATTAGTAATGTGCAAGTCACAGCCCTGAAGTAAAGATTCTAAGTCAGAAAAATGGGACTCTAGAATCTCATTGGGGTTTATTAGCGGTGCAAAATCACCTGAGAAGATTAATTTTATCATTGTTTATTGAATAGATTCTTTTTACTTGGTTTTATGGGGTTTAATAAAATATAAACAACGCCTAAATAACTTGCGAATGAAAATAAATATTGAATTAAATTATATAGTAGTTGTCGTTTAGATTTTTTTCTTAAAACTATCCCCGTATATAAAATATATAGTAATCTAATTGCGTAATAAAGTAATATCAATAAATACATCTGAAGAAAAAACGCTACTATAATTACACATAATGAGAAAGTGCCGTTTATCAGAGTTTTAAAAGCACCTTTTTTTATATTTCGTATTATCGGATTGTTATCGTTTTTCAATTTCAAAAGGAAACCTGCACTTTTGCCATATATAAACTTTGCTTTTAAGAAATCAATGGAATTGTTGAGATCAAAATTATGTAAGCCTTGTAGTGCATTGATAAACATAATTTTTTCTCCACTATTTCTTATCCTATATCCCAGTTCAGTTTCCTGTCCTTTAAGAATTCGCTCATCATAGCCATTTAGTTCTATTAAAACCTGCTTTTTATATGTTCCACCACCATTTGTCGATTCGCAGAAATGATTTTCATATTTTATATCATCTCTACGTATCGACATAATCCTATTAAAAAAACCTTTGTTGTCAATTTCTTTAAAGAATCCAGTAACAGCAACAACAGGCAGGTTGACTAATACGTTTACGGCCTTTTTTAAGTAATCAGGATGGATGGCAATATCTCCATCAATAAAGTGAATAATTTCGTGTTTTGCTTCAAGAATACCTCTGTTTCTAGCTAAACCCGAAGTAGGCCAGTTTGATGTTTCTTGAAATACTTTATTTGTGTATTCTCTTGCAATTGCGACACTATTGTCGCTGGAATTTGTATCAACATAGATTAATTCTAATTTTTCTTCAGGGTAATCGATTTTTTTTATTGCATTAAATGTGTTTACAAGGTTTGATGCTTCATTCCTTCCAATCACAACAACGGATACCACTGGCAGCTCAACTCCAATACTTTCTGACATATATTAACTTCTTATATAACGATTAACACCACCATTAATTAACTGAAACGCAGTCATCCCTGGTCTTTCATTACCCTCTAGAATAAAGGGGCCACTATCGGTTATAGCAACATCCCATCCAATTAGTAAGGTATAGGGGAAGTAGCTGTGAGCTTTTATGCATAACTCTACTGCTTCTTTTAGAAAGGGGATTTCATATCCATTAAATTCTATTTTACTATCGGGGTGTACCTTAGCTGTTTCCGCATAGTATTTATTTGGGTGATAGTATCCGTTACCTGTTAAGCAGTTATTTTTGGGGTCAATACCCACATAAACAGCTCCGTGCCCCCAACTATCCGTCGGTGCAGTTCCAACAGCAAATGCCTGAAATCCTCCGATGAACTGTGGTACTCCATTATTAATTAAAGTAACTATTCTGGTGGTATTAAGTGCACTTTTGTTAAACTCCTGGATCTTTGAATGGGATTTTATAAGTGGCTGAACTACCCACGTTCCCCATCTAAAACGATTTTTAAATTCATCAATTTTCAAGAAAAGGTTATTGACTATATAATTTCCATCTCGATAATCGCAAAGATTAAATCCTTCGTTATACTCTTTAATTGTATTTTTAATAATAATAGGGAAAGAAATATCTTCTAATCCCTTTTCAAAGGGCTTTATGTCCCCTTCTTTAAAAATAAAAAATGAATTATGTATAAATGCTATGCTTTGTATATGTGAAATTCCATTTGCTGTTAGAATTGATGCTAAATAGAACTTGTCCTTTATTAAAATGGAAAAACTATTGTTTGGTGCTCCAAATTTCTTGGTAATTCTATTCTCTGCTTTATTTAGATAGTTAAAAAAACTTTTCTTTCCAATATAATCGCTTACCTTTTTGTCTTTTTTATCTAAACCAAAAACAAAGTATGTGGTAAAAAGATGATAGTCTTTAATAAATCGTGATAAAATCTCACTTGCTAATTTTATTTTGCTTTTTGAGTTAGGTTCACTTTTCCTAAAAAACACTCTTTTTAAGAAGGTTAATAAAAGTTTAATTTTAAATATAAAGCTCAATACTTTTTTCAATTTTTTTTCTGTTTTTTTATTTTACGAATATAAGAATAAATAACGCTTTTAACCTCATTATACTCCGTAGTTTTGTATATCTCAAATGTAATAATTGAAACCGTTAAGTAAAAAAATACCTGTGATGCCAATACAAGCCCTGGGTGTAAATTCGAAATCGCATGTCCAATGGCACCAGTTAACATAGCAATTACTGAGAAAACAAATATATATGGAGCGGCTTTTTTAAGTTGCTTAGTACCCGAAAACCCAATAAATCGTTCAGAATAATACGAGCTTGAGAAAAAATCTAAGAATGAAATTAGTACTATGCCAGCAACTAGATACATTAGGCCCTGATACACACCTACAATAATTATGGGTATGCTAATTAATTTTTTAATAGACTGTAGCTTTAATATGTAATCTGCTCTACCTTTAACCTGAAGTATGTTTAGGTTAATTTCACCTACAGGATACATAATACCTGAAACGGCTAAAAGTTGTAGAAAAGGAACAGATGGCAACCATTTGTCACCAATTAGAAAAAGAACTAATGCTTTCGACATTGGAATTAGCCCAATTAATAAGAAAGAGGTGACAAAAAAAATTGTTCCCACTAATTTATTAAAAGCATTTTTTAACCGTTCCTCCTCATTCTGTATATCAGAAAGCAGTGGTAAACTTACTTTTTGCGTTATACTTGTTATCTGCTCCGAAATTAAACTTTTGAACATATTAGCCCTTGTATAAAAGCCGAGTTCTGCAGATGAATAAAACTTACCAATAATAACTAGGTAAATATTATAGTATATTCTCTCTATTAGTTGCGTTAGTAAAATACGAGAGCCAAAACCAAAAAGTTCAAAAAACGATGACTTGGAAAATTTCAATTTTGGAATCCAAAAGTTAAGAATTAAAAGATTAACTGTATTTATTAATCTTGTTAATACCATTTTAATAACTAAACTCCAAACACCCAGTCCAACATATGCAGCAACTATTCCAGCAATACCTCCAATTATTTGTGAAATTACTGATGCTTTAGCTAATGACTTAAAATCAATCTCTTTTATAAGTTTTGCCCTTTGAACAAAGGCTATGGCATCAATAATAACAACAAGCATTAATGCTTGTACAAGTCTTTCTAGCCTTATCTCATTATAAAAACCAGCAATATATGGTGAAAAGAAAAAGACTATTGCATATAAAAATAAAGATACAACCAGATTATAGTAAAATGCTGTGTTATAATCCTTTTCACTAGCACCCTTCTTCCGGATTAGCGCCTGAACAAAACCACCACTTGCAATACCTTCCGAAACAGAAATAAATATGGTTATCATTCCAATTAGACCAAACTCAGAGGGTTCCAATAGCCTAGCAAGTATTATACCTATGGCAAATTGTACTACTTTATTGCCAAACTGCTCAGCACTAGCCCAGATTAATCCTGCTAACCCTTTCTTTTTTAAACTCAAGTCCTTTTGGGGTTTAAATTAACAACAAACGTGTTAATTGCAGCTAGAACTAATCCGTAAATCATATAGCGTTCATAAATTGCTGCGTTTGCTCCTGGGGCCAAGCCAAATGCGACATTAGTAGTGAAGTGAAAAATTTGTATTCCTATAAAACCAATAATAAATATAGAACCAATGCGACCATGTTTATTAATAAAAGAATGATTTTGTGTATAGTATAATGTTCTTTTTAGCAAACTCATTAAAAGTGAATAAAGCAATATAATACCAAGAAAACCAATATTTAGTATGTTTGTAAAAAAACCTACGTCACTATCAGCATTTTCAAAATAGATATTTGAAAATCCGAAACCAAAAACTGGACTTTCCTTTATAACAGCCATTATTCGTGGTATTCTTTCAGTAATTCTTATTAGCGTTCCTCCTGCTGTTAAATCTCCCTCAAATAAAAAAAGCATTGTTTCAAAACGTTCAAAAACAAGACCTAATTGCCTTGAAATAACTGGATTTAAAAACTTTAAAAAGAAAACTATAAATGGGACTATAATTATAAAAAGTACTGTTTTGAAAAATTGTTTTACACTTCTCATCTTAATCAAAAAACTTACTCCAATAATAACACTTATTGCTAGTAAATAACCCCTTGTTCCACTTAGTATACACGCTAAAAATGAAAAAGAAAGAACAAGGTAAAGATATTCTTTTCGAAATACTCCTTTCCTCTTGAAAATATATATTATTGAAAAAATAGTTGTATAAAAAACTAAAAACATACTATATAGTGTTCTAGAGGCAGTTGTAGCATATTCTGAAACTTCTCTCGATAAGTGAGACTTAATGTGATACATTTCGGGTTTAAGCAAATTAACAATATGCTCTCCGCTACTAAATGAATACACTTGGGTTAGTACAACTAGAAAAACGAAAAAGAACAACAGGTTACTTAATCTATCTATAGTTTTCTCTTCATTTAAAAGCACGCATGAACTATATACAATAGTCCAGGGGAAAACTACTCGAACTAGCTGAACAATGCTAAATTCGAAGAAAAACATTGTTACAAGTGAATAAAAAGCTAAAAGCAGAGCAAAAATCTGAAAATGCTTTTTATAGATTATAGTTGTCTTAAACCTTTTCCTTATCAGTGTTTTTAGAAGAAAAACAGCTATTACTAGTTCAACAAAACTAATTGATGCTCCCGCTGCTATTGTATATATTGGTAGCCTATTGGGATCATCAACTAGTCCACCTTTAAACAGAAGTCCTGGTGCATCAATAATAATAAAAAACCACGCTAACCATAAAAAATCATTTTTCGAATAATATATAATAGGTAAGAAGAAGAGAAAAGCAATTTTTGTATAAAATGTAGTTGGTAGAAAATAAACTAAAAACATAGTTATTCCTATCAAAAAAAGCAATTTGATTATATCTCTTAAGAAATAATTTCTGCTAAAGTTAACATGTGATTGTTCAGAAATTTCCATCACGTAGTTGACAATCAAGTAATATTAAAAACTTTTTAAAAAAAATTTACTTTAATTCTATCTTACCCAAAAAATCTTTTAAAAAACCCTTTTACCTTTCCTCCATTATCCTCATCGGTGTAGTAGCCCTGCCCATAGCCGTAGCTATTGTCGTACCCATAGCTATAGCCGTAGCTGTAACCGTAATTGTAGCTATAACCATAGCCATAGCCCTTGGGCTTTTTAAAATCGTTTAGAAGCAGCGCCATGTTGCTAATGGTTTTACTTTTCGATAGGTCCTCAACCAAATCGAGTACATTGCGCGATGTGTACCTGTGCCTAAGCACAAAAAGGGTGGTATCGGCAAGTCGGCTTATAAGCACCGCATCGGTAACCACAGCAACGGGTGGCGAGTCGATTACAATAAAATCGTAGCTCTGCTTTAGCTGTTTAATAAGCTCGTCGAGCTTTTGCCCAGCCAGCAGCTCGGCCGGATTGGGTGGTATGGGGCCTGCAGGCATAACGTATAAGTTGGGTACGCTGGTTTCAATTACCACATCGTTCCAGCTATCTCTGCCAATAAAGTAGGTGCTAAGCCCTTGGGCGTTATCAACGTCAAATAGGTTGTGTACCTTGGGCTTGCGTAGGTCGAGCCCCAGCAGTACGGTGCGCTTACCCAGCATGGCCAGGCTAACAGCCAAATTGGAAGCCACAAACGATTTACCCTCGCCGCTAATGGTTGACGATACCAGCACCACCTTATTGTCGGCTTTACCCAACATAAAATCGAGGTTAGTACGTAGCGCCCTAAACGACTCGGCAAACGACGATTTAGGCTTATCGGATACAGGAAGAATACTTTCGTAAGGATTGTGGCCTATTGTTCCCAGTAAAGGCACCTTTGTTTTGCTACTAATGTGCGAAGGGTCTTGTATTGAGTTATTAAGAACATCGAATAACAAGATTAGTGCTACAGGTATAAATAACCCTATTAAAAATCCCATTGCATAATTAATGTTACGATTTGGTTTAACGATCTCGGCCATCTCGGGTCGCGCAACATCAATTACCCTGTTATCCGATACGTTTGAGGCCTTGGCAATACCTGCCTCAATGCGTTTCTCCATTAGGTAGGTGTAAAATTTTTCGTGAATGCTATACTTTCGCTCCATGTTCACCAGCTCGCGTTCGGTTACGGGAAGCATTCGGAGCTGTTCCTCCTGCTCGCTTATTCTGCGGTTTATCTCCTTAATGCGGATGCCATTTACCTGGCGCATTCCATCGAGCTTCTCGAAAAGGAGTGAAATAAGGCTTTCGATACTTTGGTCGATTTGTACAATTCGAATATTGTCGCTTTTTAGGGTAAGCAACAGGCCGTCGCGCTCAAGCGAGAGCTGATTAAGCTGGCTTACAATACTGGCAATACCCGTTTCCTCAATACCTATGGTTGCAGGTGATACCAACCCTTTTAGGTCCTTCTTCTCTTTTAGGTAGCGTTCGAGGTAGCTGAA
>Ga0334899_1002287_pt1 | contig 15633 bp, 10 predicted proteins | sample GraSluR3_MG_FD_207219 | JGI IMG/M metagenome (GOLD analysis project Ga0334899, IMG submission 207219) | Sludge microbial communities from methane-producing bioreactor in Wageningen University, Netherlands - Granular Sludge_8_08-R3 | ecosystem: Engineered > Bioreactor > Anaerobic > Unclassified ... | reverse complement strand
GATTGAATTGATATGATTGAGATCTGTATATTAGAATAAATATTCAGACTTCTAATATTTATCAAAGAAAGTGAGATAATTTATATATCAAAATTCCAGTTACGATTTTTGATCTTGTTCTTTGAGCAGAAAAACAAATTACCCATCCAGAAGGAAAACTCAAAGTCAAAATCCCAAAAGCTACCCAGGTTGGCGATATGGTCAAAATATCTGGAAAGGGTTTTTGAAAGTCGGGTATTTTTGGTAAAAAAGGGGATCTATATCTTATCCCAAAAGTAGAAATCCCAAAAAAATTAAGCAAAGAAGAAGAAAAATTATGGAAAGAACTGGCGTCGATTTAGAATATTATAATAGTAAAATATCTTATCTGTCATTCCCGCTTAAAGAATTTGCGGCGGGAATCTAGCTAATTAATCTGGATTTCCGCCCCAACCGACAAAGCGGAAATGACATATTAATTAATACTAAAACATATTGCCTTGATGCTTAATGAATTTTATTTATTTTTTATTGCGAAATATCTAAGTTAACTTTTATTTTCATAATTATCTTATGCTCATAACAATAACTTGAAAAGCTTGAAGTGGAAAATCTACTGCAGCCAAAGCTCTTGCAGAAAAGCTTTGATACGAATATATTTCTATTTGAAGTATGAAAAGAATTGTTGCAGAGCAAATGTGAATCAGTATTTTGGAATTTAACGAACTTTGAGAACGTCCAGAAAATCAAAAAGAATTTGACCTCAAATACGAAGAATATCAAAAAAGCTTAGACCCAAAATACAAAATTGTTTTGGAAAGTAGATTGTGATTTTTTTGCCAGCCAAAATCTTTTAAAATCTTTTTAACGGTTGATGAAGAATCAGCAGCAAAAAGAATATTTAAAGATAAAAGATCTACAGATAATTATACTTCTTGGGAAGAGGTTTTGAAAAAAACAAAAATAAGAGACAAAGAAGATGTCCAAAGATATCAAAAGTTATATTGAGTTGATTATAGTGACCACAAAAATTACGATTTAGTTTATGATTCCACAAATAAAACATTAGAAGAAACCGTTGAAGACATTAAAAAGTCATTTAATTATTGGCAACAGAAAAACCAGGAGAAATAAAACTCCTGGTTTTTTAAATTTATTTTAATACCAACATCATCTCTTTTTTATGAGCGTTTTCATTTATTTCTCTAGCTAATTTAGCTAGCTGTTTGGTTGTTTCTTCGTTGGTGGATACGAAATATCCATTTGTTGTTTCTCGTCTTCCTCTAATTGAAGTAGGTGTGGTTTTTTTTGTTATGGTTTCCATGGCTGTTTTTTTTGGTTTGAATCATTATTATTCTTTTTGCTGGAAAAAGCAACAAATTTTCTTAAACTGAAGAGTATAGTTTTTAATTATTAATTCTTAATTTAATCCATGTTCAAATCTAGAAAATTCTTTATTTCTATTGTTATTGCTATATTTGTTTGATTGCTTTTTTGAGGTGTTTATTTTACACAAAAAAATAAACTTCCAGAAATTTTTGATTACATTCCAACAGGTATGGATCAGGTTATGATAAATCGAGCAGAGAAAAACATACAAAACAATACAAATATGCTTGTAGAAATTCCACAAGCCGTCCAACAGCAATTTCAACAAATCAAAGTAATGATAATAGCACAAGACGAATCCTTGGACTGAGAACAATTATTGTTTTTACAAACAAAATCAGATTTCTCTCCACAAGACTTTCTCCAGACAATAAATCCGGAAGACGATATTGTGTCTACATATCTTCGTTTGGCTGATGGACAATATATTTTTGCTCCTCAAAAATATATTCAATCATACGCCAAACCTGACAAAGAAAATGCTTTGTTTCATCAGCCACAACTCAAAAAATATCTTTCAAAAATTAGAAAAAACTGACTAAGTATTGTTTCTCATAACAATGAATTGCTAAGTATGCAAAAAGATTATTCGTCTTTATTAGATTCGGCTGAATATTTGTTGATGCATATTTCTTCAGACAAAAATAAATTTGATTTTTCTTCATACGTATTGTTTTCTCAATCACAAACATGATTACAGACATCATTTAAACCACAGTTTAAATCGAGTTTGACAGAATCAACAATTGCATATTTGGAAATCGGTAAAATATTGGCATGAATAGATTTTTCCACTCAAAATTGATGAACTTCAATATATACAGAGTTATTAAAAAAAGTTCTTTCAAATAATTTGGCTATTGTTATTAGTAAGTGATCAAACATAATGAATTTGGGGATAACTGTTTTATCAAAGGACGAATCATTGTTTAATGAGTTGGAATCTATGTTCCCGTTTGTTTGATTGCGAATACAACAGGCTTTTGGTATAACAGAAGATCAAATAACAAGTTTTCAACAACCAGATAAAATTGGTTATGATGTTATGATTCAAGGAATTCAAAAAGTTTGAATTTATTTGGAAAAGTTAGATAATCAAACAAAATTATCTATATGAAATCCAATAATAGAAGGTAAAAAGAAAAAATTTCCAAAATATTCAAAAAACACATTAGTAGTTTTACATGTAGATATGAACCAAATTCTGTGACTATATAAACAATTCGCAAATATTTGAGCAAATCCATGACTATTAAATGAGTCTCAACAGTCAGCTTTAGATCAGATGAAAGACAAAATATTGTATTGAGAAATATCTGTTGATGAAGAAAAAATTAGTATTGAAGGTTCTATAAGGTAATAAACCCCCTCTTAATGAGGGGTTTTTCTTTTAGCTTGAAAAAACAAGTAAATAAAATAAAACAAATCAGGTTTTTATTCTATATTTTGAATATTGATGGCAGATAATCTAGTTATCGTGGAGTCTCCTGCGAAATCACAAACGATTAAAAAATTTCTTTGACCAGATTTTGAAGTAAAAGCATCATTTGGACATGTAGTAGATTTGCCAGCAAAATCTCTTTGAATCGATATAGAAAATAATTTTTTGCCACAATACGAAGTCTCTCCAGACAAGAAAAAAGTTATTTCAGAACTAAAATCTTTGGCAAAAAACGCCAAAAAAGTCTGGATCGCTACCGATGAAGACCGCGAAGGAGAAGCTATTGGACGACATGTAGCAAATCAACTTTGACTAGATATTTCAAAAACAGCAAGAATAGTTTTTCATGAAATTACCAAAAATGCTATACAACATGCAGTAGAAAACCCAAGAACTTTGGATATGCATCTTGTTGATGCTCAACAAGCTAGAAGAGTACTCGATAGACTTGTGTGATTTGAATTATCTCCGGTTCTTCGAAGAAAGATTAAAGCAGGTCTCAGCGCCTGAAGAGTGCAGTCAGTTGCAGTAAGATTGATTGTAGAAAGAGAAAGAGAAATTCAGAAATTTCAGTCAGAATCAAGCTTTAAAGTAGTTGGATTTTTTATAGGAGATGAAAAACATTCGTTTAAAGCTGAGCTTTCAAAAGAATTCAAAACCCAAGAAGAAGCCCAAAGCTTTTTGCAAGAAATAAAATCAGCATTATATAGTATTTCAGATATTGAGGTAAAACCAGGCAAAAAATCGCCTTCAGCTCCATTTACTACTTCAACACTCCAACAAGAAGCTAGTCGTAAAATGGGATTTCCTGTTGCTAGAACAATGCAAGTTGCTCAGAAATTGTACGAAGCAGGGTTGATTACGTATATGAGAACTGATTCTGTAAACCTTTCTGAGTCAGCAGTAAATGCTTGTCAGCAAGAAATTACAAAGTTGTATGGTAAAGAATATTCAAACCCAACTTATTATAAAACAAAATCAAAAGGTTCACAGGAAGCTCACGAATGTATCAGACCTACGCATATGGAAAATCATACTGCATGATTAGATCCTCAACAAAAAAAACTTTATGATCTTATTTGGAAAAGAACTTTGGCATCTCAAATGGCTCCAGCAGTGGTTGAGAAAACCAAAGCAACGATAGATATATCCACAAGTAAATTAAAATTTATTGCTACAGGAGAAGTTATAAAGTTCGAATGATTTCTCAAAGTATATTTCGAATGACGTGATGATGAGGATGAACAAAATCAAGAAGGTATGTTACCAATTTTGAAAGAGTGAGAAAATCTAATTTCAGAATCTATTTTAGCTTGAGAAAAATTTAAAAAACACCCGCCAAGATATACAGAAGCAAGTCTGGTTAAAAAATTAGAAGAGCTTTGAATTTGACGTCCATCTACTTACGCACCGACAATCTCGACTATCCAAAAAAGAGGTTATGTGGTGAAAGAAGACAGACCAGGGGAACAGAGATCTTTTATTGAAATGACCCTAAAAAACGGTGAAATCACCACAGAAACAAAAACCCAAATAACAGGTACTGAGAAACAAAAGCTGTTCCCAACCGATATTGGAATGGTTGTTACAGATTTTCTTGTAGAACATTTTTGAGATATTATGGATTATAGTTTTACTGCAACAGTTGAAGAAGATTTTGATAAAATCGCAGAAAATCAATTACAACGGCAAGATATGATGCTAAATTTTTATGGATCTTTCCATGCCTCAGTTGTTGATACTCTTTGAACAGCAGAAAGACAAAGCGGTGAAAGAGAGCTTTGAATCGATCCTGTAAGTGGAAGAAAAGTTATTGCGAGAATTTGAAGATTTGGTCCTATGGTACAAATTGGTCATCAAGATGACGAAGAAAAACCAAAATTTTCGTCACTTCCTGCAGGTAAAAATATAGAAACAGTAACTCTGGAAGATGCACTAAAAATGTTTGCATTACCTAGAGTTGTAGGTAATTATGACGGTCAAGAAATGACTTCAGCAATAGGTAAATTCTGACCATATATCAAATGGGGTTCTACTTATGCATCTATTCCTCGTGATGCAGAATATGATGTTTTTACAATAACTTCTGAGCAAGCTGAGAATTTGGTAAAAGCCAAAGTTGAACAGATTAAAAACAGAAATATAAATGTTTTTGATTATGAATGAAAACAAATTGAAGTACTTAGATGACAATATGGCCCATATATAAAATACAATAAAAATAATTTTAAAATCCCAAAAGGTGGTAAAGATGCAACAGATCTTACACTTCAAGATTGTATAGCTATCATAGGTCCAAAAGCGCTTGGCTCAGAAACCCCAACAAAAGCAACAAAGCCAAAGAAAAAATCACCAGCAAAAAAAGCTTCACCTAAAAAGAAAAAATAATGTTCTACCTTCGATACGAGTATTTATCAGAAAGTTTTCCAAGATGCAATGTCTTCAAAATTCGTGATAACAAGGAACTCTTGCATTACACGATACATGAAGATCTTTTTAGTATTGTTAGACAATCATCAGAATATCCAAGATACGAACATTTTTTCTTATTGGATGAAAGCAGGTTTTCTTTTTTTAGATGTGATGTAAATCAGGTTTTTGAAGAAGAGATAACAATTCATACCTTAAATGAACTTTTAAAAGAAAAAATAAGAGAAACAAAAAACAATCATCAGATTTGATGAGAAGTTGTAATGAGTCATGTAGACACTATATTTGTAGATTGACAAGAAAAGAAATTTCTTATTGGTCAAAAGGGTCAGATTTTCTTTAGATTATATATTGTATTTTTGGCAAAAACGAGTCTAAATATATTTGATTCTGTCTATGGTAAAACATTGGATAAAAAAAATATAAATCTGATTCCTCAATCGTTATATACCTTGCTATTTTTGAGAAACAACCTCAAGAAAGAAAATTTTGTATTGCTTTATATTACCGAGAGCTACGCAAAAGCAATTACGGTAAAAGATGGTTTTTATGATGGAATAGACGTATTAAACCTTTGATTAGGATCGCTCAAACAAATGTACAAAGACAATTGAGTGGTGCAATACCGATACAAAGAATATCAAGCAATTGAAGCAAATCCTCTTGCAAAAGAACTGGTAGTAGAGACTCTGGAATTTTATTCACAGCTTTTTTGCAAACGATTATTCGAAAAAAATCTTTGATGAATGGATATTATTGTTATTTCTCCGATCACCAAAAACGAACATTTCATCGAAACATTCAATAAAGAATATAGAAAAATGAGTAACAATTATATAGTTCCTTTCCATCATTCAAATTCACTAAATTCTTTTGGCAAAGAGCGAGAACCAGAAGATATGGACAGCTTGGTTTTTGTAAACCAAGAGGATAAAATTAGAAAATTTATATTGTGAGAATAGATTTATTTGATTGATATTGGGACTCGTTTCCATAGTATTGGTAAGCATTTAAATTGTCTTATATAAAACAGTCAAAAATTGGTTTGACAAATAAGCCTGAATTTTTATAATTCTTTTTGACTAGTTATTTTGGTTGAATATTATCGGCAGAATTCTATAATAAGCGCGTTTTATGTTTTTTTGAAAACTTTATATGAAAGAATTGCTAAAAAAAATAGGATTTCTTCCCAAAGATAATACAGATTGAATTTTTTCTAAAAGCTATTCAATAGCTGATAATTATATTATTGAAGTTGATTTCAAAAAAGAAAAGATAAATTATTGAGATAAAATAAAATCTGATTCAAAAACAACACAAAATTTTTCACAAGAGGAGAATCGGGTTGTACTTGAATGTGTAAACAGATTGCTTGAAAAATGATACAATCCAGCGGACATTATTTTGGAAAAGATTTTTCCTACATGACATTGAACTAGTTGAAGGTTGGATATTTTAGTCAAAAAAGATTGAAAATCTTTTCTTATGATAGAATGTAAAACTCGGTGATGAGAATTCGAAAAAGAATATAAAAAAATGCAAAAAGATTGATGACAGCTTTTTACATATTTTCAACAAGATAGAGATACACAATATTTGATGCTTTACGCTTCCAATAAAGATCTAGAATATAGAAATGAAATAATAAAAATTGAAGAAAGCTACAAAGAAACATCAAATGTTTCGGATTTATATACTAGATGGAACAAATTTACAAAACAAAATTGAATCTTTGAAGAATGGATTAATTCATATAATTTTGAATCTAGAGCTTTGACTTATGAACAATTAGAAGATATCAAAGAAAGTGATGCGTCTTTTATTTTCAATAGATTTTTGGAAATACTTAGGCATAATACTGTTTCTGACAAGCCAAATGCTTTCAACAAAATGTTTACGCTTTTTCTCTGTAAGATTTATGATGAATTAGATAAAAAATGAACAAATAAAGAATTAGATTTTCAGTGGAAAGAATGAATTGATGACAATATTAGTTTTCAAAAAAGGTTATCTGATACATACAAAAAATGAATGCTTGAATTTTTGAGCAAACAAATTACTGATTTTTCAGATGAAGAATTCAATAATGAATTTTGAGATTTAGATGAAAATATAAGATCCAAAATTTTGGAAAGATTTACCAAAATAAGACTTCAAAAAAGTAATGAATTTGCTATCAAAGAAGTAAATGATGAATCGTCTTTTGAAGAGAATGCTATTGTTCTCAAAGAAGTTGTTGAACTATTACAAAATTATAGATTTAGATATTCCAAAAAACAACCATTTTTGTGAGATTTTTTTGAACTTCTTTTGACTACATGACTCAAACAAGAAGCTGGACAATTTTTTACGCCAGTTCCTATTACAAGATTTATATGTAGATCAATTCCTATTGAAAAAATTATTGATAAAAAAATTTTAGACTGAACAAATGATATTTTACCAAAGGTAATTGATTATGCTGCATGAAGTGGTCATTTTCTTATTGAATCTATGGAAGAAATTCAAAAAATAATAAATAAAAAAGATGTATCAAATCAATGATTCAAGATAAAGGATATTTTCAAAAGATATATAGAACATCCTTATGATTGGGCTTGAAATAATGTTTATTGAATAGAAAAGGATTATAGACTGGTGAGAACATCTAAAGTTGGTTGTTATCTCAATTGAGATTGAATAGCTACTGTTATACATTGAGATTGATTAGATAGCTTCAAAACTTCAGAAGTTTACAAGTGAGATCTCAAAGAATATGACAAAGAAGATGAACAGTATAATTGAAGGTTTGATTTGGTCTTATCTAACCCTCCATATTCTGTATCTGCCTTCAAAGGTAATCTCAAAAAAGAAGAAGCAGAGAAAGATTTTAATTTGTATAATTTTTTGACAGACAATTCTTCTGAAATAGAAGCTTTATTTATAGAAAGAACTTCTCAACTTCTCAAAGAATGATGAATAGCTGGTATAATCTTGCCAAGTTCAATTTTGAGTAATACTGGAATTTATGGTAGAGCTAGAGAAATAATTCTCAAAGATTTTGATATCGTTGCTATCACAGAATTGTGATCTGGTACTTTTATGGCTACTGGCACAAACACAGTAGTATTATTTTTGAGAAAAAGAAATAAATTTTTTGCCAAGAATTTGAAATCATCTACAGATAAATTTTTTGTAAATTTACAAGATATTACACTAAACTGAGTTGAAAAAGCTATCTCAAAATATGTAAATGACGTTTGGGAGTGAATAAAATTGGAAGATTATATTTCTATGATACAAAAAACACCAAACGAAAATATCAAAAACCATGAAATATTTAAAGAATATACAACTAAGATAAAACTCATAAAAAAATCAGAAGAAGATAGGCAAAAAGAGTTTTTTGATAAAGTTATAGAACTAGAAAAAGAAAAATTATTTTATTTTATTCTGACATATCCTCAAAATTTAGTGTTGATAAAATCTGGAGAAAAAAACATAGAAAAAGATTTTTTGGGATATGAGTTTAGTACTAGAAAATGAAGTGAATGAATTCATCCAATCCAAAGATGAAAACTTATAGACGAATGTACAAAACTTTTTGATCCAAATAATTTAGACAATCCAAACAAAGCTAGTACATATATTTATGATGGTTTCCAAAATAATTTTGATAGAGAAATATCAGAAGAACTAGAAAATCATATTTATAGAGTTTTATTGGTTGATTTACTGACTTTTGATAGAGTTGATTTTGAGAAGACTATTTCTTTGAATGTTAAAAAAAATTTAAGAATTGAAAGTAAGTGGAATTTGGTAAAGTTAAATGATATATTAGAGGTATTAGAATCTTGAAATAGGCCACAATGATGAGTCTGAAGTTATAAAGAATGAATACCAAGTTTGGGTTGAGAACATATTTGATTGAATTGAAAAGTAAATTTACATCAAGAAAATATAAAATTTGTTCCTAATGATTTTTTTGAAAATACAGAAAAATGAATAGTCAAAGATAATGATATTTTGATTTGCAAAGATTGAGCATTAACTTGAAAAGTTGCTTTGTTTGATAAATCAAATTTTGATTTTCCAAATTTGATGATAAATGAGCACGTATTTTTATTGAGAGTAAAACAAAACAATATTCAAAAATACTTGTTTAATTATTTGTTTTTGCCTCAATGACAGGAACTTCTAAAATCAAGCATTACTTGACAAGTTCAATGATGATTAAATAGAACAAATTTACTTGATATTTCAATTCCACTTCCACCAAAAGATATTCAACAAAAAATAGTTGATGAAATTTGAGAATTGGAAAATATTGAAGAGAATAGTTTGGGCAAAATTTGAAAATTAGAGAAAGAAATTGAATCTTTATTTGAAAATGAAATAGATAAAGAATTTCAGATTTATAGACTAAGTGATAATACAATCTTTGAACTTTGAATTTGAAAAAGATTATTAAAAAATGAAATTTTAGAAAAATGAAAAATCCCTGTTTATAGTGCAAATGTTTTTGAACCATTTGGTTATGTAAATGAAAATTTATTAAATGATTTTTCGAGAAAATCTATTATTTGGTGAATTGATGGTGATTGGATGGTAAATCATATAAATGAAAATATTGAATTTTATCCAACAGATCATTGTTGATTTTTAAGAATTAAAGATGGAATGGTCTGTGAAAGATTTGTTGAATACTTTCTTAGAAAAGAGTGAGAAAAATATTGATTTTCTAGGTCTAAAAGAGCATCTATTGATAGAATTCAAAATCTTAAAATCCAACTTCCTCCTTTAGAAATCCAAAAACAAATTGTCGCACAAATAGAAAAAATTGAAAAAGAAATAGAAAAATTAAAAAATGAATTAGAACAAATTCCAAGTAAGAAAAAAGAAATTTTGAATAAATATTTATAATTAAAAATCTCTCTATGAACTTACGCGAAGACTTAGAAACCCGTGGGTTTCTCAACCAATTCACTGATGAAAAACTCTTTGATCTCTATACCAAAGGAGGACAATCTTTTTATATCGGATTTGATCCATCTGCGGATTCTTTGCAACTTGGAAATATGTGCGGAATTATGGCAGCGGTTCATTTGATGAAATACGGGAATAAATGTTATTTCTTGGTTGGTGGCGCAACTGGTATGATCGGTGACCCCAGCGGAAAAGATGCCGAGAGAAATTTCCTAACAGAAGAAAAACTCCGCTCAAACGAAGCCAAAATTTACTGACAATTCAAAACATTCTTAGCTCGTCTCAAAGATGAATTTGGGATAAATTTTGAATTTGAAATGGTCAATAACTATGATTTTTACAAAGATATGAATTACCTCAAATTCCTTGGTGAAGTCGGGAAATATATCACCGTAAATTATATGGCTGCCAAAGAATCTGTAAAAAAAAGATTGGTTGATCCTGAATTATCTATCTCTTACGCAGAATTTAGTTATATGCTTATTCAGTGATATGATTTTGCTTATCTTTACAAAAATCATGGTATCAAGTTGCAACTTGGAGGTTCTGATCAGCGATGAAATGTGACAACGGGTATTGAAATAATTAGAAAAAAATATGACCAAGAAGCTTATGGTTTGACTATTCCATTGATTACTGATGCTACAGGAAAGAAATTTGGTAAATCTGAATGAAATGCTATTTGGCTTGACCCATCCAAGAATAGTCCATATTTTGTATATCAATACTTTATGAACACAACTGATCAAGATGTAGAAAAATATCTCAAAGTTCTGACATTGTTAGACTTTGATACTATAGCAGAAATTGTTGCTAAACACCAAGAAAACCTATGAATTAGATATGGACAAAAACGTTTGGCAGCAGAAGTTGTTGCTGTTATCTTTGGTAAAGATGCAGTGTCTCAGGCAGAAAAGATTTCTGAGGTTTTGTTCGGTACTGATGATAAAATAGAAATAATTAAATCAATGACACAAGAAGATATCGATGCTTTAATTCAAGAAGTAGGATCAATTCCAGCTCCGGCAGAACTCAAGGTTCTTGATCTCTTTACGCAATCAGGTCTTACTGCTTCCAATGGAGAAGCCAAGAAAATGATACAACAATGATCCTTGTATGTAAACGAAACCAAAGCGGAGGATACGCAAAAAACCTTTACAGACACCGACTTCGTCAACGGAATCCTCCTCCTCCGCAAAGGTAAAAAGTCTTTTAAAGTAATCAAGAAATAACCTTATCTGTTTTGTTTTTTTGTCGCTCTGAATCTTTTGAAATTTGTCTATTTAATTTAGAGCTTTGTCTCTCTGAATTTTGTTTCTTTGTCTCTCTGAATGAAATGAAGAGAATAGAAACAGTTATGTTTTCTCTTATTCATTTCGACTATCGCTCAATGAGACAAAGAGAAAATATCAATGAGACAAAGAGAAAGATCTAAATTGATCACCTAAATATTTAATCATCGGTTGGATTGCTTCATATTCATTCGCAATGACCTAGAATTGGATTGTTCCATTGCCATTCGCAATGACTTAGAAAATATCTTTTAATCTTTTACAAAACCTCATGAAAAAAATTATTATCTCTACATTGGCTATCAGTGCTATAATCCTTACAGGTTGTACTCAAAAAACTCCAGAAGTAGATTTAGATACATTTGCTCAATGTCTTACAGAAAAAGGGGCAATGATTTACACAACTCAAACTTGTGGATATTGTCAAAAACAAAAAGCAATGTTTGGTGATAGTCGACAATATATCAAAGATATTGATTGTAATGCTAGCCCTATTGTTTGTAGTCAAGCAGGTATTCAATGAGTACCAAATCGAAAAATAAACTGAGAAGATCTTATGTGATTACAATCTTTGGAAACGCTAGCAGAAAAAACAGGTTGTGAAATTTAGTTTCTCTTGAATTAAACAAGGAAAACAATAAAAGTCTATACGAATGACCTTAAAAGGTCAGAATTTTATATTTGTATGTGTTGAAGATGAATATTAACAAGAAATGGATATTTTTGGGATTGTTCCTTATCTCTTTGTTTTTGGTGTTTTTCGTAGGTAGAACAACAGATCCATTGACAGGAAAAAGACAATTATCTATTACTCAAAATGGAGTTCAATATTTTAGAAAAGGTTTGGATGTTTCATGAGGAACAAGACTTGTATATAAAATTGGATACGAAAAATACGAACAAATTTATACAGACGTAGCAGAACTAAATGCGGTTAAAAAAGTTATTGAAGATATTATTATCAAAAATATAGACAAAAGAATTTCAAAACTTTGAGTTAGTGATTACAAAGCATATATTCAAAGACTTGATGAACAAAATTATATTGTAGTAGAAATAGGTTGAATTGCTGATCTTGATCAAGCAAAAGAAATTATTGGTAAAACTTTGGAGTTAGAATTTAAGTTGGAAAACAAAGAAGAAACAACCCCAGCAAAAGTTGCTGCTAGAAAAGCAATTGCTCAAAAAATATTGGATGACAGTAAAGTAAATCCAGATTTAATGCCTCAAATGTTGGAATGAAGAGCTTCAGAAAATATTTATATGGGATTTTACTCTTGAACAATTGATCAGCTTCCAGATATTTACAAATCTAATCAAAAAAGGTTGGATGCAATAAAAAAAGACGATTTTTCTCCTATTTTGGAAGGTGTTTATACAACAGTAACTACACAAGATGCTCTTGGTAACGAAACATGAGTTGATTTAAAAGGATTTACATTCTTTCAATTAATTGACAGATGAACTACAACAATTTCATGACAAGAGGAGAAAACATATCAGATTTTGGATGTTTTTGTCCAAGATAAACAAAATTGGATACAAGCTGTTGATGATAATTGAGATGTGTTAAATGGTGCTTATTTTAGATTTGCAAATACTACAACATCTCAAATTTGAGAACCAGTTGTTGCTATTAATTTCGACGAAAAATGAAAAGAAATATTCTGTAATCTTACTGATAAAAATATTGGTAATCCTATGGCTATTTTTATTGGTTGAGAACTGTTAACATCTCCAGTTATTCAAACAAAAATATGTTGAGGTACAGCTCAAATTGATTGATCTTTCACAAGTGAATCAGCTAGAGAACTTGCAACAGCTCTTAATGATTGAGCGATGCCTGCACCACTTATTTTGATGCAAGAAGAAAAAATCAATCCTAGTTTGTGAACAAATGCACTTACATGAGCTATGATAGCTTGACTTGTTGGTTTGGCAGCAATTGCAGTTATGATATTCATACTATATGGATTCAAAAAAATGCTTTTAACAATGTTAACACTTTTAGTTTTCCTTACTATACTTGCAGGTTTTGTAAAAATAACTGATTATGCTCTTTCACTTAGTTGAATAGCAGCTATTATATTGGCTATTGGTATGGCAGTTGATGCAAATATTTTGATTTACGAAAGACTCAAAGAAGAACTTAAAGCATGAAAATCTGTTTGATGAGCAATTGATAGCGCAAGAGAAAAAAGTCGGTCAGCTATTAGAGATTGACAATTAAGTACAGGTTTGATTGCATTCTTGTTATTTACTGTTGGTACAAACATGTTCAAAGGATTCTGATTTATGATGTTGGTAACTATTGCTTTGACTTTGCTTATCAATGTTCCTTTGATTCAATCTCTTCTTCACGTTTTTTACAATAGAAAAAAAGATTAATTTGGTCTCTTATGTCATTTCCGCTTTGTCAGTTGCGGCGGAAATCTAATCTAAAAATCTAAGATTCCGACTCCAAAACAACAATGTCGGAATGACAAGCTTTAAATTTTAAGTTAAAAAATGGCTACAAAATTAGACGTATCTGAAATAAAAAAATGAGCAATATTGGAAATTAATTGAGACTTATTTAGAGTAGTTGATATTTCATTTATGCAATGTCAGCAAAGACAATGAAACTATACACTCAAAATGAAAAACTTGGTAACTTGATGAGTACAAAACACTCCATTTAGATCAGGAACAACATTGGATAAAGCTGATGTTATAACAAAAAATGCAGTTTATTTATACAATTCTGGAGATAGTTATTCGTTTATGGAAAACGATAGTTGAGAGATGCATGACTTGAGCAAAGATTCTATCGAAGATGTGGTTCTTTACCTAAAAGAAAATATGGATTTGTACTTGATGGTATACCAAGGCAATGTATTGAACGTAATCCTTCCTACAACAGTAACTTATACCATCGCTTCTACAGTTCCAGGAGTAAAGGGTGACAGAGCTCAAGCTGGTAAAAAACCAGCAACTTTGGAAACTGGTTTGGAAATCATGGTGCCATTACATAAAAATGAATGAGATGAAGTTATAGTGAATACAGAGACAGGAGAAACTGTTTAGTTCTAAGTCATTGCGAGCAAAGCGTGGCAATCTAATAAAAATAAATTATAAAATATAAAAAAATCTTCCTGCTTTGGGAAGATTTTTTTGTTTAGGCTGTTTTATTTAATTTATCTAATAGGAATTTACCAATTCTTCATGAATTAACAACATATGTATATTGTTCATTTTTATCACGATACATCTGTCATTCGTTTAGAATTACATGATGTTTAAATTGTTCTACAATATTGTTGTTTCATGTAAGTTGTTTAACTTGCTCTATTAATTCTGAATTTGCTTTGTCTTTAGCGAAACTCATATCTTCTGATGAAGATGAAATGCTGTTTTTATTCGGATTTTTATTAGTAAAAATAATATCTCAATAATTATTATATTTTATTTCATATCATTTACTTTTTAATCCATTTTCTAAGGCTTCCTTTATGTTTTTGTTTTCTAAATTATTATCAATAGTTTTATTTATTTCAGAAACTTTGTTAGTTGGACCATCTTCTTGTTTTGTTTCAGCAAAATAATCAACTTTATCAGTATGATCATAGGGGTTGTTTATATTATTTTTGTTATCTTCTATTTGATTGTTAATTATTTTTCAATTATTTATTTGAATTTTTAATGGCTCTTTTTGACTGTTTTTTTCTGTAACAACTACTGTTCATGTTCAATTAATATTATCCAAAGAAAATCATTTAGATTGATCTTTATATGTTAAATTGGTTTCTATGTTTTCAAATTTATAAGATATATTTCATCTATCAATCTGAGTCCACTCCGTCATTGGTGGATTATTAATAAATGAATCAAGTCCGTTAACCAACATGTTATTGGTTGTAGAAGCAAAAAGAGCTATTTTTGATTCATCAGACTCAAAGAATTGTTTAATTTCTTCATCAGTTTGGTCTGCTTCAAGTGTGATTGAATTTTCTGTTTGCGCTAAAATCTTCTTATTGTTTAAATTTGCTGTTTTAACAGTGTCTATAATTTTTTTATCGCCTTCGAATTTTATTGATATTTGTTCGTCTTCATTGTTGGGATTAGATATCTTATTTGCATAAATTTTTGTTAATCATC
>Ga0334899_1002280_pt1 | contig 15701 bp, 14 predicted proteins | sample GraSluR3_MG_FD_207219 | JGI IMG/M metagenome (GOLD analysis project Ga0334899, IMG submission 207219) | Sludge microbial communities from methane-producing bioreactor in Wageningen University, Netherlands - Granular Sludge_8_08-R3 | ecosystem: Engineered > Bioreactor > Anaerobic > Unclassified ... | reverse complement strand
CTAATTGGTTGTAAATAGGATGTTTATATGTGGGAAAATAGCTTGATAATTGAGAAAATTAAAGAGCAGAAAAATTTAATTCTTGTTTTGGTGTTATACACTTTTTTGGCAATTATTCTATTTTCACATTATAAATATGTAATTTATCCTGATGTAATAGCCTACATTAGTATTGCACAACATTATTTGAATGGACGTATTTCTTATGCTATTAATGGTTATTGGAGTCCTTTGTATTCATGGCTTTTAATGCCATTTCTTGTTTTATGGCCTGGTAATGTTGGTAATCTTATGGTTACCAAGGTTCTGGCTGTTATTCTTGGTTTATTTACTTTAAACGCAGTTAATCTTGTTTTGGATAAGTTAAGTTTTGGTATTCGTCAAAAAACAATTATATTATTGGCTTCAATTCCTTTTATGCTCTATTTGACTTTTAATTTTGTTACTCCAGATTTGTTGGTTACTTGTATCTTGTTATATTACTTCAGTTTTTTGATTGATGAGAAGTATAGGAAATTAACGTCTTTTGGAGTGATTATTGGGTTTTTGGGGGCTTTGGCATTTTTAGCTAAGAGTTATTGTTTTTATTTTTTCTTGGTTCATTTTGTTTTAGTTAATCTTTTTTTTATGAAGAATTTCCCTGAGGATAGGCCTGTTATTAAGAAGAATCTTTTATTAGGTCTTTCCATTTTTTTAGTTATCAGTGGTCTCTGGGCTGGTATTATCAGTGAAAAATATGGGGAAGTTACTCTGGGGACTGCTGGATCTTATAATTATGCGATTATTGGCCCGGAATCCAATGGTCAGATAACGGATAACCAGATTTTAACGCCGCCTAATGAGTTTGCGGTTAGTTCATGGGAGGATCCTAGTTATTTTGAAGTTGAAAAATGGGGTCCATTGGAATCTCCTCAGGCTTTTTTCCATCAAATAATAATTATTTTAGACAATATCCGTAAAATATTCTTTATATCAGGTTTAAGTATGTTTATTCCTATTGTTGCAATTATTCTCTCTTTATCTTTATTTTTGAAATCGGGTAGAAAATTGGTAAGGAATAATATCCTCTTATTTCTAGGAACTATGATCATCTATACTGTGGGATATATCTTTATAGTAATCTTAGCCAGATATATATCGTTTGTTTTAGTGTTGTCCTTTTTATTGGGTTTTTATTCTTTAAACATGCTTTTTGAGGAAAATATTATCCAACCTAATTTTTATAAATTGATTTCAATTTTACTGGTATTTTTACTCTTTTTTTATCCCATGATGCCTTTGAGTTATCTTGATGATACTTTTTTTAGGATATACGATAAGAGTGTGGATTTAAAATCACAAGGAATAAGGGGTAATATAGCTTCTAATTATTTATGGTATCGAGTGGACTATTATTGTTATTATTTGGATGGCAAATATTATGGTGTTACTAAAAATCAGTCTGGTGCTGAATTAAAGGATACATTAAAACGTTATAGGATTGATTATTATTTTGTGTGGGGTAAACCCCACCATGATAATTTGGGAGATATTGTATATCAGGATGAATATTTGGTAGTATATCGGATAAAAAAGTGATTATCAAACCTATAATCAGTTTTCATGAATGGAATCATAGACTTTCTCGCTTGTAGTTCATGAGATATAGACTAAACCTTTTTATATGTTGATTGAATATTTTAAATTAATCTATTCTTATTGGTTGGAAATAGGATGTTTATATGTGGGAAAATAGCTTGATAATTGAGAGAATTAAAGACCAGAAGAATTTAATTCTTGTTTTATTGTTATACCTTTTTTTGGCAATTATTCTATTTTCACGATATAAATATACAATTGACACTGATGGAATAGCTTACATTAGCATTGCAAAACATTATTTAAATGGGCATATATCCTATGCTATTAATGGTTATTGGAGTCCTTTGTATTCCTGGCTTTTAATGCCTTTCATATCTTTATGGCCAGGTAATACCGGTAATGTTATGGTTATGAAGGTTCTGGCTGTTATTCTTGGTTTATTTACTTTGAACGCAGTTAATCTTATATTGGGTAAGTTAGATTTTGGTATTCGTCAAAAAACTGTTATATTGCTGGCTTTAATCCCATTCATGCTCTATGTTACATTTAGTGTTGTTACTCCGGATTTGTTGGTTACTTGTATCTTGTTATATTACTTCAGTTTTTTGATTGATGAGAAGTATAGGAAATTAATGTCTTTTGGAGTGATTACTGGGTTTTTAGGGGTATTGGCGTTTTTGGCGAAGAGTTATTGTTTTTATTTTTTCCTGGTTCATTTTGTGTTAGTCAATCTTTTTTTTATGAAGAATTTCCCTAAGGATCGGTCTGTTATTAAGAAAAATCTTTTATTGGGTTTGTCTATTTTTTTGGTGATTAGTGGGGTGTGGGCTGGTATTATCAGTGAGAAATATGGAGAAGTTACTTTGGGGACAACCGGTTCTTATAATCATGCAATTGTGGGTCCTGAATCTAAAGGTCACGGAGTTTCACAGGGGATTTTAACACCGCCAAACGAATTTGCAGTTAGTTCTTGGGAGGATCCTAGTTATATTGAAGTTAAAAAATGGAGTCCATTAGAATCCAGTAAGGCTTTTACTCGTCAGATAATGATTATTTTAGATAATTTTTGGTCACTAATATTAATTTCGTTCATAAACATGTTTATACCCTTTTTTGCTATTATATTGGCATTATTCCTGTTTTTCAAATCAGAACGAAAATCGATCAAAAATAATTTAATCCTATTATTGGGGACCATGATCATTTATTCTGGGGGATATCTTCTTATTGTAATTTTAGAAAGATATTTGTGGTTTGTTTTACTGTTGTCATTCTTATTGTGTTTCTATTCTTTGAATATGCTTTCGAATGAAAATATAATCAAACCTAAATTTTCTAGATTAATTCCAATTTTACTAGTATTATTGTTGTTTTTTTATCCCATGCTGCCTCTGAGTTATCCTACTGATGAAGATTTGGGGATATATGAAAAGACTCTGGATTTAAAATCAGAAGGAATACAGGGTAATCTGGCTTCTAATGATGAATGGGCACTTATGAACTATTATTGTTATTATTTGGATAGTAAATATTATGGTGTTACTAAAAATGAGTCTGTTGTTGAATTAAAGGATACATTAATGCGTTATGGTATTGATTATTATTTTGTTTGGGGTAAATCGTATGATGATTACTTGGGTGATATTGTATATCAGGATGAATATTTGGTAGTATATCGGATAAAAAAGTGATTATAATACTTATTATCAGTTTTCATGACGGGAACTATGAATTTTCCTCTCTCACGGGTTTCATGAGATATCACTAAACCTTTTTATATGTTAATTGAATATTTTAAATTAATCCATTCTTATTGGTTGGAAATAGGATGTTTATATGTGGGAAAATAGTTGGATAATTGAGAAAATTAAAGACCAGAAGAATTTAATTCTTGTTTTATTGTTATACACTTTTTTGGCAATTATTCTATTTTCACATTATAAATATGTAATTAATTCTGATGGAATAGCTTACATTAGCATTGCGAAACATTATTTAAATGGGCATATATCCTATGCTATTAATGGTTATTGGAGTCCTTTATATTCTTGGCTTCTCATTCCCTTCATATATTCATGGCCAGGTAATATAGGTAATGTTATGGTTACGAAGGTACTGGCTATTGTTCTCGGTTTATTAACATTACTGGCAGTTAATTCTATTTTAGATAAGTTAAGTTTTGATATCCGTCAAAAAACCATAATATTGTTGGCTTTGATTCCATTCATGCTTTTTAGCACATTTTATTTTGTTAGTCCTGATTTATTGGTGGCATGTATCTTATTATATTACTTCAATTATTTGATTGACAATAACTATAGAAAATCAACATCTTTAGGAGTTATAACTGGAATTTTGGGGGTTATGGCGTTTTTGGCTAAGAGTTATTGTTTTTATTTTTTCCTGGTTCATTTTGTGTTAGTCAATCTTTTCTTTATGAAGAATTTCCCTAAGGATCGGTCTGTTATTAAGAAAAATCTTTTATTGGGTTTGTCTATTTTTTTGTTGATTAGTGGGGTGTGGGCTGGTATTATCAGTGAGAAATATGGGGAGGTTACTGTGGGGACTTCTGGATCTTATAATTATGCAATAATGGGTCCAGAATACAATGATCATGTAATGCGTTATCAAATTTTATCACCGCCTAATGAGTTTGCGGTTAGTTCTTGGGAGGATCCAAGTTATTTTAAAGTTAAAAAATGGAGTCCCTTAGAATCAAAGCAGAATTTTACCCACCTAATAATGATTATTTTCGATAATATTTGGAGAATAATATTGATTTCAGGTTTCAGTGTGTTCATTCCATTTCTTGTAATTACACTTTCGTTGTACTTGTTTTTCAAATCGGATCGAAAATCGATTAGGAATAATTTAATCCTGATTTTAGGAACTATGATTATATATGCCGGGGGATATATCCTTATAATAATTTTAATAAGATATTTGTTTTTTGTTTTTCTATTATCGTTCTTAATGGGTTTTTATTCTTTGAATATGCTTTTTAAAGAAAATATTATCAAACCTAAATTTGTTAAATTAATTTCAATATTACTGGTATTATTATTGTTTTTTTATCCCATATTACTAATGAGTTATTATAGTGATGGACATAGTGATGGATTTTTTAAGATAAAAAAGAGTCTAGATTTAAAATCACAAGGAATAAGGGGCAATATAGCTTCTAATGGTGAATGGGAACGAATGGATAATTATTGTTATTATTTGGATAGTAAATATTATGGTGTTACTAAAAATCAGTCTGGTGTTGAATTAAAAGATACATTAATGCGTTATGATATTGATTATTATTTTGTTTGGGGTAAATCCTATGATGATTACTTGGGGGACATTGTGTATCGGGATGAATATTTGGTAGTATATCGGATAAAAAAGTGATTATCAACCTATAATCATTTTTCATGACAGGAGCCACAGTTATAACAACCAAAAGTCTCACACCAGGGAGTTAAATCTCCCTTCAATGCCTTTTTATACTCATTTACAAGAAATTTCTTTTTCATCCCAATATCTATAACTTCCCATGGAAGTTTTTTTTCCAAATTCCAGTGAGGAGTTAATTTTTTCCAATCATTAATGGGAACTTTCCTATGGGAAGATTCTTCGATAATATCTCCTAAATTTGCATCTCCCATTGACAAGACATATTGAATTAGGGATTTATTGGGATTTTCCACCTTAAAGTGGCGGCTTTTTAGGTTTCGTTTAAGAAAGTTAATATTGGCTTTGATTTTTCCATGGTCAAATTCAACCCATTGGAATGGGGTGTGTGGTTTTGGTATGAATGGGTTGATGCTTATTCTGAGTGAATCCTGGTGGGGTGCCATAAGTTGAAGGGATCTGATCAGATTCATCATTTCTTGAAGATCTTCATCTGTTTCCGTGGGAAGTCCTGTTAGGAAATATAGTTTAACATTCATGTTTAATTTAAAGGCAGTGTCCATGGCAGTTATTATTTGGTCATCAGTGATAGGTTTATTTACCACACCTCGCAGTTTCCATGTGGACTCGGGGGCAATGGTAATGGTCTTAAGCCCACTAGTTTTTAAAATTTCCAGAAGGTCGCCAGTGACAGATTCTATTCGCAGGGATGGGGTAGTAACTATAAAACCCATATCAACAAGTTCACTACATAGAAACTCGAACTGGGAGTGATCTGATACTGCAGCTCCGATAAGAGCAATTTTATTCAGGCCAGTTGCTTTTCTCCCGTCCTCGGCTGTTTGTATAAGAGTTTTAATGTCAACTTCTCTCCGAGGACGATAGAGACAACCCGCCATGCAGAAACGACATCCCCGGGCACATCCCCTGGAAACTTCCAGTAGAAAAGACTTTCCAAAGGCAGGAACGAGTTCTTTGTTATGGGTTTCGGGGAAGACCTGTTTCACAGGCCGCCAGGCATCCTGCATATCTTCCACTTTAACCAGCTTTGATTCCTGCATCATGCCAGGGATGAAAACACCATCTACATCAATAAAAGATTCTAATTCTTCACGAGGATTATCAAGTTGGCGTACTATATCCATAAATTCTGGAAGAATAGCCTCTGCTTCTCCAATAATAAATAAGTCAATAAATGGGCTCATAGGCAAAGGATTTGAACTTGCGCACGGCCCACCAGCAATTACCAGGGGATCATCAGAATCCCGATTATTTTTACGGACATCTAATCCTCCTTCACGAAGCATCTCCAGGACGTGAGGGTAATCCTGTTCGTACTGAAGTGAAAAACTAACCACATCAAAATCTTTCAGTGGCGAACCAGTTTCCAGGCTCCTACCATAAGGATAAACCACACGCTCACAGTAAACATCCTGCTGGTGATTAAGAAGATCATATATAATGTGAAAACCCAAGGAGGACATGGCACTGCGGTAGAGATTAGGATAAGATGAGGCAAAACGCACCTCCACCTTAAGGGGATCTTTTACCACCAAGTTGTGTTCTGTGAACATAATAATTATTATCTCTCCCACCAATAATCAAGATAACTTAATATCTAACTATTTAAAAGATAATTAAATACCAACTAATAAATAAATTTGATATTTAATTGGTCATAGCTAATATCAAATAATCATTATCAGGAAAAAAAGAATGCCAGAGAAGAAATATGGTAAGGTAGCAATAGGGGGAACCTTTGACAAGTTCCATGAAGGGCACCGTTTATTAATAGAAAAAGCATTCCAGATTGGAGAACATGTGTTAATTGGGGTGACTTCAGATGAATTTGGTGGGATGAAAGGTGAAATTGAGCCCTGTGATGTGCGAATGTCCAACCTGAATTCCCTGATAAAAGACCGATCCAACTATCATCTGGCCCGTTTGGAGGAACATTATGGTCCAACAATAGATGATGCATCCATCGACGCCATTGTTGTAAGCCCAGAAACGGAACCAACAGCCCTGAAAATTAACCAGATACGTCAAAAGAAGGAAATGAAACCCCTGGACATAATCACCATTGGCATGGTCATGGCCCAGGATGGTAAGCCAATATCTTCCACCAGGATACGTCGGGGAGAAATAGATTCATGTGGAAAAATTATTCAAAAACAAATAAAGGAATAAAATTCATCTAATTAGTGGGAGTTAATATGAAAGTTGTAGTTGGATCCAAAAACCCAGTAAAACTGAAGGCAACTGAAAATATTCTTAATCAAATATACTCCCAAGTCGAAGTAGAAGCAAAGCACGCGGATTCGGAAGTACCGGACCAGCCTATAGGCCTGGAAACAACCATTAATGGAGCTATTAATCGTGCAAAAAATGTATTTTCAACTGAATTTGATCTTTCAGTGGGTATAGAATCTGGTTTACTGGAAGTACCCCACAGTATAACTGGTTACCTGGACTTGCAGTGGTGTGCCATATTTGATGGTGAGAAAACCACCCTGGGAGTGAGTGCTGGTTTTGAATATCCTCCCCTTGTAATAAAAAAAGTTCTAGAGGGCATGGAAGTGGGTGATGTTATGGATCAGGTAACTGGAGTTGACCGTTTAGGTGAGAAGAAGGGGGCGGTGAGCCATCTTAGCAATGGATTGTTGGATCGGACGGGTAACACCGAGCAATGCGTTTTAATGGCCATGATGCCCCGAATGAATCAAGGATTATACTTCACTGAATAGATGAGCTATTTGCCATAATATGTTTATATAATTAAAAATAACATTCTTGTCCCTGATCACTCTAATCTCAGCATTTAACACAGTATACATTGGATAAATAGTTTATGCTTAAAATAATATCATTCTCATTTGTGGAGTTGCCTTAATGATTAAATTAGAAGATAAACACACCCCATGGGTTTTTTTAATCATTCTGATTATAGTAGTAGGTCTGATTACGTATTGGCGTGTCATATTGCAATTATATTTATGGCCATCATATGATACTTACGATTTACTGGCCAATGCTGCTCTATTTGCAGGTAAAGGGATAGGATATTCAGATCTATTAAGACCACCTTTGTTGCCCTTTTTAACTTCCATCTATTTCATGTTCGATGGGTTAAATATGGCTGCCATATTAGTCATTGACGGACTTTTACACATATTTGGATGTGTTGGACTTTATTTACTATTAAAAGAACGTTTAAGTCCCTCAATCAGCTTTATTGGGGTTCTTTTATATGCAACATCCCCTCTTATTCTAGTTAATGCTGCTGTGGGTTATAATGATGTTCCAAGTATTTCTTTAGGAATATGGGTTATATATTTAACATATTTAGGCGTTAACAGGAATTCTAGATTCTTTTACCTGGTTTTTCCCCTGGCTATGTTGGCTTTTCTAACCAAGTACAACATGGCATTGCTCATATTTCCCATATTATTCTATATTCTGATAAGTTGGAAGCAGATCAAAAAACCTAAAGACATTATGGGAGGAATGTTTTTAGGAGGTATGGTTTTAGTTCCAGTGTTACTTTTTTTCAGTATGAAATTAGGCAATCCCATTTATCCTTTCATGAGTTTCTTTGGAACTTCAGGAGGACAGAGTACCTCAATACATTTTGCGTATAACCCTGATCCATTGTATTATGTCAAACGCGTCGTCCTTTATCTAGGAATGATTTCTATTTTAATCATATTTCCCGTTCTTTTTAGTGTATTATTCTACACCTACAAAAAAATGGATAATATTAGGGCTTTAAGTTGGTATAAATTAATAAAAGATGGAAATAGAACCAAATTAGTCATAATTCTGGCATTATTAACCATTTTATTCGTAACTTTTGGAAAGCTACATTATCTTTGGAGTGAATTAATTATTTTTGCCATACTCTATCTTATTCATAAGGTTTCTTCTGACTTGGGTTGTGATATTAATCTGGATCTGCTATTCTTATCCTGGTTTGCAACATTCTTCATATTTCACAGTGCATATGTCACCAAGGATCACCGATACTTCGTTTATATGATAATACCACTCATTTATTTCCTGGTGCGTGGATTAAGTTTTTCAATGGAAATGTTCCGGTACAATTTCAAAAATAAAAATCTGACATTATACACTTTTTCAACACTTCTACTAATTCTAATGATTTTATCTACACTTTCGCAATTTGATTCCATTGAAAAAGCGAATATGGGTAACAAATTATTCAATGAAGAAGTTCGTGATGCAAGTAACTGGTTGAAAAATTATGACCCTGAATATAAATCTAAGGTTATATATGCTGATTATTGGTCTATGTTTGCATGGCACCTGCAGATGGATGTGGGGGAAATGCCATTATTCAGAAATAATCAGACCATATTATTAGGTGCTGAAGATAAGAATATCACTGAAGCGGATAAAAAAGCATATGATCGCCAATTAAATAAAACAAACCCTGATTACTATTTTTTCACCTGGGGAAAAATAGATTTCACCAACTATAAGGCTATCAAACAGTTTGGAGATGTAACCATTTATAAAAGGGTTGAGCACGAATAGTGGATGTAAGGGATGTGAGATGTGAAAAAACAGTTAAAAACTTAATTCTAAATCTACTCTTAATCCTAAATTCAGTTATATTGGTAGTATTTGGCGACTTTATTAACCGAAATCTTTCTCGTTTCATACATTAAGCGTGATTATAAGTGAGCCAATAGATCAGTGGTTAATATTCAAAAGGTACCTAAAAGGCCAAGTTGTTAAGATATGTTATAATACACTTTTTTTTTTAAATGTACTCAATTGCATTGGTTAATTGAAGTGAATTTAATCAGTTTATCAAGGATGAATAAAGAAAAATCGGCAATGGAATTAGGTTATTTTAATTAGAAATTTAATTCTGATAAAGTAGTATAATATTAATCAGGCTTGAAGATAAATTAGTTATTAGGTTATTATTCAAAACATATGTCTCTGAGAGCAATTCTTATAATAATGATTGAAACGTTAATTATCAGATGAATGTTAACGAGGCATTACGAGGTAAAATCTTGAAAATATGCATTGTCACTACAATGTTCCCCAAGTTTCCGGGAGATTATTATGGTTCTTTCATCTTTGATGAAGTGAAAGAGTTAGTCAAGAGGGGTTTCGAAGTACATGTTGTCACCCAGCATAATCCTGGAATTCCTTACGAGGAGATTATGGATGATATTCACATTCATAGATTCAGATGGCTTGAACCGAAAACATTTCGGGCTCTTGTGCATTTTAAGGGTTTAATGGATACTTTTAGGATGTTAACGTATGTATTTTCTTTATTTTTTAGTTTAATTGGGATAATGAGAAAATATAATATCCAACTTATTCATGCGCATTCTGTTATACCTACTGGATTTATAGCAGCAGTAGTATCTAAAATCATGAGCAAACCTCTCGTTATAACTGCCCATGGTATGGATATTAACAACTTTGAAAATCAAAGATTTTTTAATTTCTTTATATCAAGTTCTTTGAATTCCAGTTCTAAATCCATAGCTGTTAGTGAAGATCTCGCCAAAAAAATGAGATCAAAGGTAAATGATGAAAATAAAATTGTTGTTTTAAGAAATGCCGTGGATACGAAGAGATTTAACCCAAATAGAAATAGGACTATGCGCCAAAATTTGGGTATACAAGATGATGATATATTGATTTTATTTGTCGGATATTTAGATATATTTAAAGGAATATTCGAATTAATTAACGCATTTGGCAAGATTGCTACCGATGATAAAAATGTTAAATTAATAATGTTAGGTGCAGGACCTAAGAAAGACGATTTGGCAAATATTCTAAATGAAATGGGCGTTAAGAATAAGGTAATGTTCCCTGGAATGATTGAACATCAAAGGATACATCAGTATTACCAAGCGGCAGATATTTTTGTACTTCCATCATATACGGAAGGGGGAGGGCCACCATTAGTTGTAATGGAAGCTATGGCTTGTGGACTACCAATTATAGGGACAAACGTGGGAGGGTTACCAGAAGGAATTGAAAATGGTGTAAATGGATTTATTCTACCTCCTAAAAATGTGGATCAATTAACTGAGAAGTTAAATATTTTGATAAAAAATAAGGATTTGAGGAAAAAGTTTGGAAAGAATTCATTGGAAAGAATTGAGGAATATTCACTTGCTCTGGGGAAAAAGACAGAGAAATTAATTAATATATACGAAAATCTGATTAAAAATTATTAGTTATAGTAACCAGACCATCATATAAGCCTTTGTAATAAGCCATGAATAGTTCTGTGTTCTGGTAATAAATAGTTAAAAATATAGGAATTGCTACGGCTCCAAAAGCCTGATAAAGAATAAAAAACATAAAATCAGTTTTTTTGGCCCATCTTTTCATTAACAACCACCTGTTCCTAGTTATGTAATATAATCCAACTTTCCCACTAACTCCTCCTCCTGATTTAGATACTTTGTGCCAGATTCTCCCTCCAGGTACGAAAACACTCCTATAACCTATTTCGGATGCACGTAAGGTCCAATCTATCTCTTCAAAGTATAGGAAAAATTTTTTATCAAGTAATCCAATTTCTTCAGTAACTTCTTTTTTAATAAGAAAAGCGCATCCACTAGCGTATTCAACTTCTGCCACCTGATCATGTTGTCTTGTATCAATTTCATTATGACCTGTGTTAAGTCCTCGGCAGAATTTCCATGAAATTTTCCCCTTTGCAAACCATATGCGGTTCGGTTTATCATAATAGTAGATTTTGGGGCCTGCGATTCCAATTTTTTCATCACTTTCAGAGACTTTCAACATCTCAACTAAAAATTCTTTATCAACAACAGTATCATTATTTAAAAGTAATATATAATCGGAATTCAAGTTATCTAGGGCAAATCTCATTCCAATGTTATTTCCTTCGGCAAATCCTTCATTTTCATCATTTCTAATTAAAATTAGTGGTGGGAAAGGTTTACCGACATTTTTCTGAATATCGTCTTCCGGTCTGGTTTCTAAGATTGCAACAGGTTTATTGGATGGATCATAATTGAAAAATGGTGATTTAACTTTTATCTTACCATTACAATAGTCATTAATTTTCTGTACAGAATCATCTTCAGAGTCATTATCTACAACTATAATGTTATAATTAGGATAATTATTCTGAAATACAGATTCCAAACATTCAATGGTATCCTGCCATCCATTCCAGTTTAAAATGATTATAGCAACATTTTTTTTAATATTCATATAACTACCAGGGGATGATTACAATTATTTATCATTGTTTATGTATTTTGATTCCAAGATATCAAATTCAGATCTAAAAACTCAAATAATTCCTCTAATATCTACAAATGTCTTTTTATAGAAATCTTCAATAAAATAAAACCTACTTAGCAAAAAATACTACAGCTTTTTCTTAATCTGCTTGTTTTCTTTCTGAATAATGTAAATTTCACGTTTTAAGAGACTGATCTGGGTGGCAACAAATCCAAAAATAAGGATCTGTATCCCTGAAATTATCAGTAAAACCATGACAAACATTAATGGTCTGGTTGGATCCAATGTACCCATCAAGTACTCATAAAATAGATACATTGCAATGATAATTCCAATAATGCAGATAAGAAGCCCAATAACTCCAAAAAGAATCATTGGTCTTTCATAAAAAGTGAATAATAGATGTGAAATAGTGGTAGATTTGAACTGAATTTTGGATTCTCCTAGTTTTCTACCTTTCAGTTTCACAGGAATCTCTTTAACTTTGAATCCTATTGCAATAGCTTTTGAAAGTATTTCGGGGTTAATTTCTGTTCCGTTAGATTCAATTTCTATTGAATCAATAACTTCTTTACGATAAGCGCGTAGTATGCCCGTAACAGTACTTATATTTTTATTAAGTGCATAGCCAACGATTTTATTGGCCATTTTGCTTACAAAAAGACGAATGAAGGGAATATCTTCGGTTTGCCCGCCGGCCATGTACTGGGATCCGATCACAATGTCCAGATGATTTTCACGTAGTTGATGAATAAGGTTGTTGATATATTTGGGTTCATAACTTAAATCAGCGTCCAGAGTGATGATCACATCACCCTCAGCCTTTTCAAAACCAGTGCGGAGTGCTCTTCCCATTCCCATATTAAAAGGATGAGTCAGAACCGTTAATTCAGGATTATCTTCAGCATATTCTTCCAGTAACTCCCGGGTTCGGTCGTAACTACCATCATCTACTGCCAGAATCTGGTAACTATCGTAGTTCTTTAAAACTTTTTTTACTTGCTCAAGTGTGATGAGTACGTTTTCTTCCTCATTGTACATTGGTATGATCAGAGAAACTTCCATAATTAGAATTAGGACCTAGAATAATATAAATTTTTACAAAAAGAGGATAAAATAAATCAAAAAGGAAAATTAAAGTGAGGGCCTAAAATTATATAACTAAATTTTGTTTAAAGTCTTAAAGTGTTTAGGCAGTGGTTTCATTCGGGCTGGTGCACCAATTGCCAAATAGTATGATGGTATATCGCGGGTCACTATGGCTCCAGCAGCGACCATGGCCCCTTCACCCACTTCAATACCTGATAAAAAAGTGGAATTAGCTCCAATAGACGCTCCTTTATTTATTATTGGGCCTTTAAGTTTATAATCTGCTCTTACTGGATATCTATCGTTCGTGAAGCATGCACATGGCCCTATAAATACATGATCTTCAATTAAGCTATTTTTAGGAATGTAAACATTTGATTGAATGCTGATATTGCTGCCAATTTCACTATGACCCTCGATAACACTATTGGTACCGATAAGTACTTTGTCACCTATTTTGGTCTTTTCTCGGACTAGTACTCCATGGCCGGTTTGAAAGTCGTTGCCGATCTCTACATCATTGTAGATCACAGTGTTGGAACGAAGGAGTGCATTTTTACCAATGAGTGGAGGTTTAGATCGGAATTTGTAACTAACTCCAAGAGTAACATTCTCATGTACTTTAGGCCTGTTTAGATCTTCTTCAGAATCAACTCCAAAAAATCGACTTCTGAAATTGGTCTTCTCATTGGAGCCCCATGGATTTTTAAATAACGACATATAACCTCAGATGTTATTATATTATTCTACTTATCTGATCTTAGTGTGACATATTATTTCTTTATGATACCTAATCTATTTTACCTTTTTTCAACCCACATAGTCTTAGAATATATGTAATAATTTTGCGGCCAATGACAGTTATTTAAGAAAATAGATACTTTTTAATTATTCATTTTTTAATCTAATTGATTAACCGCAATATTCATAAATATAATATTTTATCAATTAGTTAAATATTACAGGGAGTTATAATGAATAACATTTTATGGCTTAAAAGATCCGATGCAAAGCATTACTAATAAATAACTCTGATTTAAAAAAAATGAACAACTAGATAAGGTTTTGAAATACACCCATCCTGAAAATCCGTCACCACTAATTATAGTACTTCAGATGATATGATTGGGATTGGGCATTGGATGCTGAAGTTTGGGGACTGGAATTTCCAAGAAAGACGTTTCAATAATTATACTTATTCTGTGGGAGATGTAGATAAGAAGGGTGATTTTCTTAATTCTACAAATGATGTAATTGTGAATCTTAAAACCGGAAATATGACTTGGGAAAATAAAACACCATGTTATGTGGTCTTTGCCAATAATGGGGCTGTAGAAAGACGTTATATGGGTTTTGATAGCGATTTCTGTGTATTTATAATGGATAATAGATAAGCAGTTGTAATTGATAAAAAAAATGAAAATTCTATCTTCACAATTAGTTCTTGAAAAAAGCAACTCAACAATATACAAACTTCTGTACAAAAATGGAAGCGTAACTGTTTGAAAGACTGGAAATTAATCAATATTTCCCAAAAAATTAAGTTATAGTTACATCCGACCAATTGTATTGTCTCTTGCAATTTCTATAGTATCAGTAATATCGCTGGCTACAGATCCAGCTATATTGCCAATGAATATGCCGGCAACAATTACTATAATTAGAATAGCACCAATTAACATTATCATTTCTGCACTAAGTTGAGCTCTTTCATCCATTTTTATCCACCCTTTAACAAGTTGTGGCTTAATTGATGTATTATGAAATTATTCATTAACACATCTCATATTATCATTAACTCTAATCATTATAATATTGATGTGAATAGTATAAATCATTTATTATATCAGATCAACTATCCCTAAAAATATTTTTGGTTTTAAACAATAAAATAATTCAATTAAAATATCAAGAAAAACCTCTTAACAATAAATATTAAATAAATAGCTTAAAATAATCATCATTTTTTAAAAAAAGAAAAAAACAACCAATAAATATCATCTCAAATATTTATTGGTATTGGCGCTAAGACACACTTAAATAGTCTGTCTGCTTGTAACGCTTCCTCTAACATCCTGAATGTCAGCTTCGCTGTCTAAGTTGGTGTTAGAGAAGTATTGTTGGTAGATTATTAGTGCAGCTACTGCGATCACTATAACACCACCGAACAATAGAATGTATTCAGCTGCGCCTTGTCCTTTTTCGTCTTTTAACAAACTCATTTTTTTTCCTCCAATATTTATTTTTTTAAATTTAATATTAATTGGTATATGTTTTTCTGTTGCATATAAATATTGTGGCATTGATTTATATCATGGTTGTTATAAAGTTTGCCTGTCGTCTACGCT
>Ga0334899_1002279_pt1 | contig 15715 bp, 9 predicted proteins | sample GraSluR3_MG_FD_207219 | JGI IMG/M metagenome (GOLD analysis project Ga0334899, IMG submission 207219) | Sludge microbial communities from methane-producing bioreactor in Wageningen University, Netherlands - Granular Sludge_8_08-R3 | ecosystem: Engineered > Bioreactor > Anaerobic > Unclassified ... | reverse complement strand
GCGTTTCGCGACGCTTCGGGCAAGCTCCGCGAGTCGGTAAAGCAGGCCTTGGTGTACTTCGAATTCGACCCGGACGCCGCCGTGCCCGCCGCCGAGGCGGGGCTTCGGCTGCTGTCGGTGGCTCGAAGCGTCGACGACGCCTATCGGGCGGAGAAGCGGGAGTTGGCGGCGCTGGACTTCGACGACCTGATGATCCACGCGAAACGGCTGCTGACGGCGCCGGAGCAAGCCGGCCTTCGCGAGCGGCTCGCTTCGGGAATCCGCCTTTTGCTGGTCGACGAGTTCCAGGACACCGATCCCTTGCAGGTCGAGCTGGTCGAGGCACTGTGCGGTGAGATGCTCACGCGGGGCAAGCTGTTTTTCGTGGGCGACTTCAAGCAGTCGATCTACCGTTTTCGCGGGGCCGATCCGCACGTTTTCCGCCGGCTTCAAGAGACGACTCCGCCCGACGGACGGCTGCCGCTGACGAGGAACTTCCGCAGTCAGCCGGCGATTCTGCGCTTCGTGAACGCCTTGTTCTGCGACGACTTGGGCCCGGGTTACGAGGCGTTGACGCCGCACCGGCTCCAGGTGACGCCCGAGCCGGCCGTCGAGCTGCTCTGGGCGCCCGACGAGTTTCCCGAACAGCGCACGGGCCAGGCCGACCGGCTCAGACGGCGGGAGGCCGATTGGATTGCCCGGCGAATTCGGGCGATGCTCGACGGGGGCGAGAAGCTCGTGTGGGACGGCGCGGCGGCCGAGCGGGGCGAGCCGGCCGCCCGAGCCGTGCGTCCCGGCGACGTGGCCGTGCTGTTTCGCGCCCTCTCCGACGTCCAACATTATGAGGAAGCGCTGCGCCGCCACGGCATCGACTACTACCTGGTGGGTGGACACGCTTTCTACGCCCAGCAGGAGATCTTCGACGTGCTGAACCTGCTGCGGTCGCTGGCCAGCGCCGACGACGAGGTCAGCCTGGCCGGCGCGCTGCGCAGCCCGATGTTCGCCTGTGACGACGAGACCTTGTTCTGGCTGGCGCGGCAACCGGGGGGCCTGTCGGGCGGGCTGTTCGCCGAGGCGACGCCCGAACTCGACGCCGAGCGCCGCCGCCGCGTCGAATTCGCCCGCGACACGCTTTCGCACTTGCGGGCGATGAAAGACCGGCTGCCCATCGCCGCCCTGCTCGACGAGGCCCTGGCGCGGACCGGGTACGACGCCGTGCTGTTGGGCGAGTTTCTCGGCGAGCGCAAGCTGGGCAACTTGCGAAAGCTGATCGATCAGGCGCGGAGCTTCGACCGGTCGGGGGCGTTCACGCTTACCGACTTCATCGCGCAGCTTTCGGAGTTCGTGGTGCGCCAGCCCAAGGAGGCGTTGGCCGCCACCCAACCCGAGGCCGGCGACGTGGTGCGGTTGATGACCATCCACCAGTCGAAGGGGCTCGAGTTCCCGGTTGTTGTGGTTGCCGACCTCGACCGCCGCATGCACGTTTCTCCGCCGTCCGCGGTGTTCACGCCCCGGTTGGGGCCCTTGGTGCGCACGTCGGGCCCCGACGGCTTCCAGTTGCACGCGGCCGTCGAGCGCGAGGAAGAGCAGGCCGAGCTGGTCCGCCTTCTCTATGTGGCCGCCACGCGGGCGGCCGACTACCTCATCCTCTCCAGCGGCGTGGTCGAGCTCGGAACCGCCCGGGGCCCCTGGACCGAGCTGCTCGCACGGCGGTTCGACCTGCTGTCGGGCGAGTTTCGGGGCACGCTTCCGCCGGAATTCTCGGCGCCGAGGGTCCGCGTCACCACGACCGAGCCGCCCATCGCGACCAAGCCTTCGCGCGGCGCGAGCCGCCCCAGCCTGGGCAAGCTGCTCGACGAGGCGATCGCGCTGGCGGGGGAGGGCGAGGGCTGGGTCCCGCCGCACTTGAATCCGATCGTGCCCGACGCGGCCGCCCAACGTCAATACTCCTTCTCGCGTCTGAAGGGCTCGCTGCACGCCGAAGCCATCCCGGCGGGAGAACTGCGCGTCGACGAGGCCGATGCGGCCGGGCGCGCGTCGCCGCTCGACCCGCTGGGGCTGGGCACCCTGGTGCACGAGGTGCTGGCCGAGGTCGATTTCGCCAAGCCCGACGCCGCCGCGCTGGTCCGACGCTTTGCGCCCCGGCATCTTCCCGACGCGGGCGACGCCCTCGACGAGCCGATCGACTTGCTCGAACGGTTTCTTCGCTCCCCGAGGGCCGCCGAGATCGCGCAGGCAATCCACTTGCATCGTGAACTGGAGTTCCTGCTGGCCTGGCCGCCGGGAGGCCGGGAAGACGAGCCTCGCTACCTTCAAGGGTTCATCGACTGCCTTTACCAGGACGCCTCGGGCCGCTGGGTCGTGCTCGACTACAAGACGAACCAGGTTACACCGACGACCGTGGGCGCGGTGGCCGCCGGGTACGAGATGCAGATGCTTGTGTACGCCCTGGCCGTGGAAGAGATCACCGGCGCCCCGCCGGTCGACCTGGTGCTCGCGTTCCTCCGGCCCGGCGTCGAACACCATTTCGCCTGGAACAAGCAGAGCCGGCGACGAGTCGTCGACCTGGTCCATCGGAGCCTGGCCGCGCAGCTGGATTCCGGCGGAAGCCGCGGCCTCGCGAACGGATGACCGCATTCGTCGCGGCGCCGGGCCTCAAGGCGCAAACATCGTCGTTCGCACTTCCGCGAGATCGACCCCCAGAATCTCCTTGGCCAGCTTGCCCAGCGTGGGCGGATCGGCTTGAACGTGGAGGGTGCGATGGCGGTGGGTCAGCGACTCGCCCCGTTTCAAGGCCGCGGCCGGCGAGAGCGACTCGATCTCGTAAAACGCTCCCAGACCCGGCTTGTCGGGCTCGGGCGGACCGTCGTTGTACCCGTTGGCCACGTCGCCCACGTAAGGCTCGGGCTGGGGAACCTGCCACATGTTGTTCATGTAGTCGAAGCGGGCCGGATCGTCGGGCATCGTGAAGTGGACCAGCGTCAGCACTTCCCCCTCGAAGTCGATCGAACCGAGCACGTTGTGGGCCCGCCGCTGCGAGGTGCCGATCTTGGCGCGGTACTTCCCGTCGGCCCGCAGGAGGATCGCCTCGGGCAGGATCCTGAGCCGCTCGGGCGGAACCTCGCCGAAATAGTCCGACTTGACCGGCGGACCCAACGCGCTGTCGTCGCCCGGCCTGTAGGGCATGATGATCAGGGTTTGGGGCGAGGCATCGAGCATCCCCAGGATCCAGATCGACACGAGCCCCTTCGCCCTGTCCAGGTCGTCGCCCCGGTTGACGATCGCGTTGACGGTCTCGTAGCCCACCTTGTTCACCCCGGCGCCGGCCATCCAACCGGCCGCCGTAGCGCCGAACAGCTCGCTCCAGTCGCCGTCGCCGAGCAGCCGGATTTCGCGCGTTGCCTCGAAATCGAACTCGGCGGCCGAGGCGTTTTGAAGCGTCATGCGCTTGGCAAGCCGGCAGGTTCGATCGCCCGGTTCCGCAACCACGTCGAAGGCGCCTTCGTTCAGGGCGGTCGGGGTGTACCAGTTCGCCAGGGTCTGCTCGACGCCGGGCTTGAACCAGAGGCTGAAGGGCCCCCCCTCGGGCGAGAGCCACATCCGCTCTTCGGCCCCGTAGTTGTTGAACTGCGGATTCGGACGGCCCGCCTCGATGAAGGCGCGATGGACGAACCCGAAGCTGGGCCCCTCGAGCCCGCGGCAGGTCGACGTCATGACGCGGCCTTGCCAGTCGGGGCAGATGGCCACGCGAGCCCCGGCCTCGTCGCTTAACTCGATCACGCGCGTGTGCCGCGCCAAGAACTCGCGTACCTCACCGTAGGACATTTCGGCGTCCTTCCCTTGTGCGGGGCCCCAGAAACCCTCGATCGACGCAACCCCCAAGGCCGCCGCGAAAAGCAGCAGGCGAAGGGCGTCGAGAACGATGTTCACGGCGGTTCACTCCACGTGCCCCTCACGCGCCCGTTTCGGAAGAAAGGCGGCGTCTTGCGCGTCGTGGCACGAAACGCACAGTTCCTTGAGGGGGGCCTTCAGCAGGGCATGGCGCGGCGAGCCGTGCAGGGCGTGGCACATCGCGCAGCGCTGGATCGGCTCGAGCGGATGCGAATGGGTGGCCTCGAAAGCGGCCGGCCGGTGGCACCCGAGACACGCCTCGTGCGACTTGAGCTCCCCCACGGCAATGCGCCCGTGCCTTTCGGTCGACTCGTGGCAGTCGGAGCAGCGGCTCGGGTCGGCGTTCGTGGGGTGATGCCGGTAAATAACCCAATCGGCCGGACCATCGTGCTCTTCCTGGTTCAGGGCCACGACGATCTTGCGCCGCGCGTCGCCGATCTCGAGTTCGTGCACCCCGGGCGGCAGGCGCAGGCGAGTCACCCGCACCGGATGGTCGAAGGGCTCCCACTCGCGAGGTCTCCCGTTGACCTTGAGGGTCGCTTCGCCCTTCTTGACGATCACGTCGAAGCTGCCCGACAGCAGGACGGCCCGGTCGGGTGGAAACAGCACGCCGTCGTCGGCCTCTTTCTTCGCGCCGGGAACCGGCACCGCGGCCGCGTAGCCGAGCATTCCCGCCACCAGCACGACGCCGATCCACGAGCCCGATCTCAGGCGATTCCGTCTCGTGCCTCCCCTCGTACGATTCGTCTGGGTCATCGTCGCGATCCTGTGAAACGCCCGCCCCGTTGGGAAACCGGGAACCCCACGCACGAAGCGGGAGTCGGCCGCGCCCGTCGCCTGCCCCAACGAACGGCTCTACCAGCCGAATCTACTTGGGCAAGCAAGAGAAATCAAGATCAAGACTTACGTCACGACGGCCGGTCGTGGCTACAGCCCCAATTCCTCTTTCACCGCGCCAAAGGCGTCGAGGGCGAAGTCGAGATCGTCGCGCGTGTGGACGGCCGAGACCTGGACGCGAATTCGGGCCTTGCCCCTGGGGACGACGGGGAAGGAGAAGGCGATCACGTAGACTCCCCGCTCCAGCAGGGCGTCGGCCATTTTCGTCGCCAACACCGCGTCGCCCAGCATGATGGGAACGATGGGATGCTCGCCCGGGACGATGGCGAACCCGCGCTCGGTCATCCCCCGGCGGAAGTGCCGGGTGTTTTCTTCGAGCCGATCGCGAAGCTCGGTCGACCGGTCGAGCAGTTCGAGGGCCTTGATCGACGCTCCCACGATGGGCGGCGCGACCGTGTTCGAGAACAGGTAAGGCCGGCTGCGCTGGCGGAGCAGCTCGACGATCTCCCGGCGCCCGCTCGTGTAGCCGCCGCTCGCGCCGCCCAGGGCCTTGCCGAGCGTGCCCGTGACGACGTCGATTCGATCGGCGACCCCGTGGTGCTCGGGCGTGCCCCGGCCGCGCGGCCCCATGAAGCCGACGGCGTGGGAGTCGTCGACCATCACGAGGGCGTCGTGCTTGTCGGCCAGATCGCAGATGCCCGGCAGGTTGGCGACGATGCCGTCCATCGAGAAGACGCCGTCGGTGGCGATGAGGCGGAACCGCGCGTCGCCCGCCTCGCGAAGCCGTGCCTCGAGGTCGGCCACGTCGTTGTTTTTGTAGCGATAACGCCGGGCCTTCGAGAGGCGCACCCCGTCGATGATGCTGGCGTGGTTGAGCTCGTCGGAGAGGATCGCGTCGTCGGGCCCCAGCAGGGTTTCGAAGAGCCCTCCGTTGGCGTCGAAGCACGACGTGTAGAGGATCGTGTCGTCGGTGCCGAGAAACCGGCTGATGCGCTCCTCCAACTGCTTGTGGAGCTGCTGGGTTCCGCAGATGAAGCGGACCGAGGCCATGCCGTACCCCCATCGGTCCAAGGCCTCGTGGGCCGCGGCGAGCACCTCGGGATGATCGGCCAGGCCAAGATAGTTGTTGGCGCAGAGGTTGAGCACGGGTTCGCGCCCGAGCACGCCGATGCGCGCCCGCTGCGGCGTGGTGATGACGCGCTCGCTCTTGTCGAGGCCGCTTTGCCGAATCTCGTGCAACTGGTCGCGCAGATGCTGTTTCATCGCGCCGAACATGGGTCAGCTCTCCTCCTTCCACGTGAGAACCACCTTGCCCGAGTTGCCCGAAAGCATGGCCTCGAAGCCCTGTTCGTAGTGCTGGTAGTGGAAGCGGTGGGTGATGACGGGGTCGACGTCGAGGCCGCTCTGGATCATGACGGTCATCTTGTACCAGGTTTCGTACATCTCGCGGCCGTAGATGCCCTTGACGGTCAGCATGTTGAAGATGACCTTGTTCCAGTCGATGGCCATCGGTTCGCCGGGGATGCCGAGCATGGCGACCTTGCCGCCGTGGCACATGTTGTCGAGCATCTCGCGGAAGGCGTCGGGGTTACCCGACATCTCGAGCCCCACGTCGAACCCTTCCTTCATGCCCAGCCGTCTCTGGGCGTCGACGATTCGTTCCTTGCGCGCGTCGAGCGCCAGGGTGGGCTTCATCTTCCTGGCCAGGGCCAGGCGGTAGGGATTCACGTCGGTGATGACCACGTGGCGCGCGCCCGCGTGACGGACCACCGCCGCCGCCATGATACCGATCGGGCCGGCCCCGGTGATCAGCACGTCTTCGCCCAGGACGGGAAAGGACAAGGCCGTGTGGACGGCGTTTCCCAACGGGTCGAAGATCGCCTGGACGTCGCGGGGAATCTCCGGGTCGTGATACCAGACGTTCGTCACCGGCAGCGCGAGATACTCGGCGAACGCGCCGGGGCGATTGACGCCGATGCCCACCGTGTCCTTGCAGAGGTGGCGTCGCCCGGCCATGCAGTTGCGGCACCGCCCGCACACGACGTGGCCCTCGCCGCTGACCACGTCGCCGACCTCGAAGTCCTTGACGTTGCTGCCCAGCTCGACGATCCGGCCCACGAACTCGTGGCCGATGACCAGGGGCACGGGCACGGTCTTGCTCGCCCAGTCGTCCCACTGGTAGATGTGCACGTCGGTGCCGCAGATGCCGGTCCGCAGCACCTCGATGAGCACGTCGTTGATGCCGATCTCGGGCACCGGCACCTCTTCGAGCCACAGGCCGCGTCGGGCCTCGCGCTTGACCAGGGCATTCATCTTCTGCATCGGGTTCTCCCGCAAAGGCCTCCGGCCCCGGTTTGCCGCGACGGCCGTCTCGCCCCCGCAAATTCGCGATACCGGCGATTATATGCAGCGATCCGCCATAGCATCAACGGCTGTTCCGGCGGCGACTGGTCGGCGGCGAGTCGGCGCTTCGGCGAACCGCCCCACTGGCCGCGCGAGGGGGCTATCGCGGCGCCAACGTCAGCCGGCACACCTGCCGCGGCGGCAGTTCGAACGCCACCCGGGTGCGCGAACCGGCGACGGTCACCGTGGCTTCATGGAGCGTGTCCGTTCCGCCGGTCAGGGTAACCCGGTACTGCCCGGGCGCCAGGAGATACAGCTCGGCGCCCATCGGGCGCGGCGACCGGCCGAAGTGGAACAGCTCGGCCTCGAAGCGATCGCGGCCCGCGTCCGTCACCAGGACGGCGATTTCGCGGGCAGGCGTCAGCCACCGCACCGCGTTCATAGGAAAGCTGCCGAGACCGGCGGGATCGCCCGTCACGGTCGAATACAGCAGCCCGGTGTCGGGTGAACGCACGGGAAACTCGGGCTCGGCCAACCGTACTTCGCCCTGAAAGACGGCCGGGAAGCGCAGCACGCGATCGGTATAGCGCACCTCGCTGGTGTAACGCTCGAAGTTGTACGAGAACGCGGTCGCCGTGTCGGCCAGCGCCGACGTCAGGGGCTCGCGGTCGCCCGTCAGGCGGAAGTGGAGCATCGGCGATCCCTCCCCGCTCAGCAGCCGGTCGAACGAGCCGTCGGCGGTCAGCAGCCGGTATTTCGAGAGCGTTCCCTTGAGAAAGCCCATCCGGGCGGCACACCAGGCTTCGCTGCCGGGCGGCGCCTGTTTGTCGGCGCGGCGACTGGCATACTTCAAGGCGATTTGCGCCATCGAACGGATAGGCGCCAGGTACCTCTCGTCGCGCGTCAGGTGATAGGTCAGAAGCAGCGAATCGGTCAGCGCGCCCATGGAGCTGGGCCATTGGTAGAGCGTGGGCTCGCCGTGGTTTTGCGGGTCCCACCAATCGGGCGACCGCCCGCCGATGGTTCCCTCGGGCCAGTGGATCGCGGCCGGCAGCACGCCCGCCGGCTTGCCGTTCTCTTGCCGCGCCGCGGCGTCGATCCAGGTGCGCATCCAGTCCGACAGCAGCTCTCCCAGTTCGGCGTCGCCGGTGCGGAGCCAGTAAAGGAAGACCGGCTGAACCGCGCGCACGTGGTAGGGCGTGTCGCACGCCTTTTGCGGGTCGTCGTGAACGCGATCGACGTTGAAGTACGTGCTCTTGAACTGGAGAAAGCCGCGCCGGTTGCGCCCGGTCCACAAAGTCTCCATCAACTCGGCCAGGCGCAGCGCGCGGCGCTGCCAGACCGGGTTGTCCGGGTCGAGATGCATCATCGGCAGGATGGCGTCGGTCGAGTCCTCGGCGCTGTGTTCGACGTCGGTCATGCCCGACATGTAGCCGCCCGCCATGTGGGGCTGGCTCATCAACGCTTCGGAAAACCGCGTTTGTCCCCGGCGGATTTTCTGGTCGTCGAACCCGACCAGGACCGGGGCCCACCATCGCCACATCTCGCAGTCGTCGCCCCAGCCGCCGCCGAACTCGCCGCTGGGCCGCTGCCGATTGTCGAGCCACCACGCGATGATGTCGGCGACTCCCTCGAGCCCGATCCGCTGCGCGACCGCCCACGGCGGCGCCCCCGGGACCTTCTCCCAGTCTCGGGTCCACGGAATGCCTTCTCCCAGGTACATTCGGGCGATGCGGTTTTCGGGAAACGCCTCGTGGGCTTTTTCGAAGAACCCGCGGGCGATTGCGAACCATTCTTGCCGCCGGTCGCGATAGCTCCACAGGTTGCCGCTCTGCATCACCAGCGTAAGCACGGCCCGGCCACGGTACAGATAGGTCAGGGGATACAGCGGCGAGGATTCGGCAATACCGAAGTCCACGTCGCGCTTACGCGAAACCTCCCTGCCGTAGAAGTGGAGATTCTTGCCTTCGACCCACTTCTCCACGAAGTCGATGAGCTTGTCGGCGTCGGCGGCCAGGGCGGGATCGAGTTCGGGCAGGGCCCGGAGCTCTTTGAGCAGCGCCAAGCGGTCGGCGTCGCGGTCGGCGTTGCCGGCGCGGCGGGCCAATTCGCCCCACGCCGGCTCGGCGCGCGGCGCCGCCGCATGCGAAGCCTCGACGAGGAACACGGCAATCATCACATAGACGGTTCTTATCACGGTGCGGCCCCCCGGCGCGGTTCGAGTCGATGGTTGTTTTCAAGGGTCAGCACGTCATGAAGGGCCAACGCCAGGTTGCGCCCGGATTCGAGCAGTCGCTCCCGCGTCCAGCCGCCCGGCTCGTACACGTAGGGGAAGGTCACGTTGAGGCCCTCTTCGCTGGCGGCCCACAACGAAAGCTTGCCCGGCGGGCCGGCGGCCACGTTCTTTTTGAAGCTCCCCGGCGGCCCGCAGCGGAGCACGTCGGGCTCGCGCCGCATCAACGCGTTGGCGTAGTCGTTGATGCGGGCTTCCAAGCGCGGCGAGCGCCAGTTCGCCGTGGCTTGCGGACCGTGCATGTCCCAGAGGTAGTCGGCCTGGCCGCCCGTGTCCTTCTTCATCGCCGCGGTGATCGTGTCGATCGTCGAGAACTTTCCGCGCGTCGTCCAAACCCGGTTGTGGTCGCGCTCGCCCGCGGCGTACAACTCGGGGTTGCCCCGGTAGCACCCGTCTCCGCCGGCGTTCGGATCGGGGGCGGCCTTCAAGTCGATGCGGTGCACGGCCTGATACCGGCCCTCGGGATTCACGTCGGGGTACACGTAGAACTCCGCCTTCGAGCGCAAGAAGACCGCCCGGGGATCGTTGCCGGCCAGAAAGTTCACCATGCCCTCGAGGACCCAGTTGCCGGTGAACTCGGTGGCATGGTTTCCCGAGGCGAGAACCATTTTCACCTTGGGCCCGTCGGCGCCGGGATCGGTGATCTGGTAGCCGTAAATCGGCTGTGGCGGGATTTCGGGGTCTTCCGGGTAATCGGGATTCTTCGGCCAGCCGGGAGTATGCCCCAGGATCATCTGCTCGTCGCCGCTCGGAGTCGGGGCGACCCAGGGAAGCTTACCGAGGCGTTCCGTATGCCGGGCGACCATTTGCGGCGTGTAGGCCGCGACCGGTTCATCCAGATCGCGCCATGCCCGAATCACGTAGTAGTCGAAGACCTCATCGTACGGGTAGCGGAAATCGCTTTCGTCGACCACCAGGGGCTCGGCGGCAAACGATCGGCCCGATCCGCCCGCCGGACCGGTCAACAGCAGGCCCGCGGCCAGAAGGAAGCTCACTCGGGATCGTCTTCTGGGGTTCGACATGATGTGCACTCCTGCGAGTTGGCTCGTTCGCGGAAGAGGGAGATTCGACTCATTCCCTTTGGCGCGACCAGATGGCGGTCGCGTCGGTGGTGCGGCCCAGGCCGTCGTGGGGGCCGTGGATGTAGCCGCGCCCGCCGTTGTAGCGCGGCACCGCCTCGGGCGTGCCGCGCAGCATTGCCTCGAGCGCGAGGATCGCCAGCGGTTCCAGGGCGTTGAAGTTGGCGTTCAGGTGGCCGGCGCTGGGAAGAAAGAACCCTTTGTGGAAGCGTTGCTCGACGATGTTGTCGCCGATGCGGCGCGCCAGGTCGCGGTAAGCGGGCCGATCCGCGGCGCGGCAGACTTCGAGCACCCCGAACAGGGCGACGGGGTCGGCGCAGTCCGTCTGCCGATCGACGTCGACGTCCGCGCCCGGCGCCGAGCCCAGGTCGCCCAGGCCGTGGCCGCGGGCGATGCCGCGCGCCGTCTCCCACAGCAGGCGATCGCCCGTGAGACGGTGGCCGAGCGCATAGGACCAGAACAGCAATGGCGAGGCCCTCTGTGCGCGGAACACGGTGCCCGCCTTGCCGTAGTAGCCGTCGCGCTGGACGACGTGGTCGGTCAGGTCGGTGCCGTCGGCCCACATGGGCCGCACCGTGTTCGTTTCGGGCCGGTAGACGTGCTTTGCGCAGGCTCGCAGGCCCGCATGGGTCCAGGCGAGCAATTCGGCGCCCTCCGCGCCCAACAGTTCGGCGAGTTGCAGTTGGAGGATGGCGTTGTTGCCGTAGATCGATTCGGGCGAACGCAGCATGTAGCCCTCGCGCGCGACTTCGCCGAACTCGGCGCCGAACTGATTTTCGGCACGGTCGCCGTAATTGGAGCCGGTCGGCAGCGGCCCGGTGCGCGGCGGCTCCTGCCGCCTCCGCGGCTTGCTGTACTGATAGACGCCGAGCCCGGTCTTCGGGTGCCGTGCCTTCACGTACTGTTCGGCAAGGCGTTTCGACCAGGCCAGCGCGCCCCGGTCGCCCGTGAATTGGTGGAGCAGAGCGCCGGCATAAACCAGGTCGCTGCCGCAATTCAGGAAGGTGAGGCCGTCGCCCTCGAAGAACGGTTCGGGGTCTGCGAACGTGTTGTCCCAGAGGTCGCCCATGCTCTTGCCGTACTTGCCGTGCCGGTTCATGTCGAGCTTGCCCCAGTCGAGCACGTGGGCGTTCCAGAAAGCCTTGAGAAACTGCTCCGTGGCGTCCGGATTCACCTCCCACATCAGCTCGTAATAGGGCAGGTTGAACTTGAGTTCATGGCTGTTCTGCTCGCCCACGACCCGGCCGGTGCGCAGGTCGACGAACCGATGGCCGCCCCAGTAGAGCAGGCCGCAGGGGCTGCGGAGGTGGTCGAAATGGTAGGCGACGGCCTCGACGGCCGCCTGCTTGTAGCGGGCGTCGCCGGTCAGGTTGCTCACCCCGACCAACGTGCGGAAGAGGTTCTGCTGGCTGGCCAGGTTCGACGGGATCCACCGCCGGCCCTTGTCGACCCACTCGACCGGCTCGAGGGTGTCGACGTTCAGGCCGTCGACGAACAGCGGCGTGGGCTTTTCGCCGTAGCGATCGCGCCCCTTCTCCAGAACGTTGTCGGCAAACTCGACCACGGCTCTCAGGCGGGCGCGGTCGGCCTCGGCGCGCGCCGGGTCTTCCCCGGCGGCCACCGATAACGCCCCCATTGCCAGTGCGGCAAGCAAGGCCGGCCCGGCCGGCAGTGCGACGCTTCGACTCGGAATCCTCATGGCTGGCTGCTCCTGCGGGCTGGGGTTTGGGCGATCGACTCATCGCCCGCCTCTTCGGAGACCATAGTCCAATCCTCCCCGCGTCTCAAGGCCCCTCGGCGGCGGCGAGGTTCCGGATCGGCGGGCGAAAGCCGCGCGCCCCACCGGCGGCGGCCCGCCCGGCGCGAGCGGATGGGCAAGCGATCCGAGTGCGAGCGGCATCAAACCCCTTGCGCGCTCCGGCGCATCAGGTCCGACGTCGAGCACTCGCGCACGGGCGCATAACCCTTCAGGGGCAAGATGTGCTCGTGCACCGCGTCGAGGATGTCCGACGGTTGCGGGAAGAAGGCATCTTCGACTTCGTCGGCCGGAGTGATCCAGTTGCGACTGCCGACGACCACGGGCGGGCCGTCGAGTTCGTCGAACGCGAACTGCGTGATCTTCGAGGCGAACGTCTGCAGCGCGCTTCCACGCTCGCAGGCGTCGGAGGCCAACACGATTCTGCGGGTCTTCTTGACCGACTCGATCACCTTCTCGAAATCGAAGGGCACGATGGTGCGGGCGTCGATGACCTCGCACGAGATGCCGTGCTTCTCGGCGAGCGTGTTCGCGGCCTCGAGGGCCCGGTACAACGTCGCCCCGATCGTGAGGACCGTGAGGTCGTCGCCGGCTCTCTTGACGTCGGGTTCGCCGAAGGGGATTTCGTACGCGCCCCGCGGCACGCCGCCCTCGTGGAAAAGCTCGGGCATGTCGTAGATCCGCTGGCTTTCGAAGAACACGACCGGATCGGTGCCCAACAGCGCCGAATACATCAGCCCCTTCGCGTCGTACGGCGTGGCGGGGAACGCGACCTTCAGCCCCGGGATGTGGGCGCACATGCTGGTCCAGTCCTGGCTGTGCTGCGCGCCGTATTTCGCGCCGACCGATACCCGCAGCACGACGGGCATCTTCAACAGGCCGCCGGACATCGATTGCCACTTCGCCAGTTGGTTGAAAACCTCGTCGCCGGCGCGGCCCAGGAAGTCGCAGTACATCAGCTCCGCCAGCGCCCGGCCGCCTTCCAGCGCGTAGCCGACCGCGGTGCCCACGATGGCGCCTTCGCTGATCGGCGTATTGAACAGCCGGTGATACGGCAGCGATTCCGTCAGCCCGCGATACACCGCGAACGCGCCGCCCCAGTCGCGATTCTCCTCGCCGTAGGCAATCAGGCTCGGATCGGCGTAGAAACGATCGACGATCGCCTCGAACAGCGCGTCGCGGATGCCGATGCACCGCTGCTTCGGGAGCGGTTGGCCGTTCTCATCCAGGCCGCTGCGGCTGCGCCCCGCGAGCTGCTTGACGCGCGGGTTCTCCTCGATGGGAATGCGCACGTCCGGCGCACCGTCTCCCAGCTTGTCGACGCGCGCGTTGGAGTACATCACCCGTTCGAGCAGGCAACCGGTCTTTTTCAGATCGGCGTGGGGCGACATTTCCAGATCGATCGCCTTCTTGTAGGCCTTGAGGATGGTCTCGTCGACCCACGCCTGCATCCGGTCGACGTCGTCCTGCGTGCACGCGCCGGCCTCGATGAGGCTCGACGCGAAGGTCTTGACCGGATCGAACTCCTGCCACGCTTCGACCTCCGACTTGTCGCGATAGGAGCTGGCGTCCGAGGGCGAATGGCCGCTGAAGCGATAGGTCACCGTATCCAGCAGGACCGGGCCCTCGCCCCGCGCGATGACTTCCTTCTTGCGGCGAATCGCGTCGACGACCGCCAGGGGGTTGTAGCCGTCGACGCGCTCCGCGTGCATCTGGTCGGGCGTGAGGCCGGCGCCCATGCGGGCGAGCACCTTGAAGCCCATCGTCTCGCCGACGGGCTGGCCGCCCATGCCGTAGAAGTTGTTCACGAAGTTCATGATCAGCGGCAGACCGCCGCGATGGCTCGCGTCCCACAGCTCCTTGAACTGGTCCATCGTGGCGAAGCACAGCGCTTCCCAGGTGGGGCCGCAAGCCGATGCCGCGTCGCCGATGTTCCCGATCACGACGCCGGGCTGCCGGTGCACGTGCTTGAACAGCGCCGCGCCCACGGAGATGTCGGACGAGCCGCCGACGATCGCGTTGTTCGGATAGATCCCGAACGGCGGAAAGAACGCGTGCATCGAACCCCCGAGGCCCTTGTTGAAGCCGGCCTCGCGGGCAAAGATCTCGGCCAGCGCCCCGTAGACGAGGTAGTCGATGGCCAGATCCTTCACGCCGCCCGTCGCATCCTTCTCCACGACGCGCAGGCAATCGCCGTCGAAGTACTCGCGCATGATCGTCATCAGCGCGTCGTCGTCGAGCTTGTGGATCGCGGAGAGACCCTTGGCAAGAATCTCGCCGTGCGAGCGGTGCGACCCGTAAATGTGGTCGTCGACTCCCAGCAGGAACGCTTGGCCGACGGCCGCGGCCTCCTGGCCGATCGAGAGGTGCGCCGGCCCGCGATGGTTGTATTCGATGTCCCGGTAATGTCCCTGCTTCTTGACCGAATCGAGCATGGTCTCGAAGGCGCGGACGACCATCATGTCGCGCTGGATGCGGATCAGGTCCTCTTTCGTGAGGTTTCCCGCCGCCAGCTCGTCCGTCGCGGTTCGATCGTACTGATTGACCGGGATCGGCGTGAACTCGACGAAGGCTTTCGCGCGTGCGTCGCACGGGTGGATCATGATTTCTTTGGGCATGCCAAGGCTCTCCTGTTGACGCGGCGCCGCGGCGGTCCGCGACGCGCGTCCATTCTGATTCGCTAGTTGTCCGATTTCCCGGGAAAGATCACTTCGATATCCTGCTCTCGAAAAAACCGCTTCCACGCGTCGTCGGGTTCGCGGTCGGTCACGACCTTGCCGATCCGCGGCCAATCGACGATCTGGAACAGCGACGCGCTGCCGAACTTGCTGCTGTCGACCAGCAGCACCGCCTCGCGCGCGTGCTCGATGACGAGGCGATGCAGATGGGCGCTGGCCATGTCGCTGGCCGACGGGCCAAAATCCATGCTCAGACCGTCCGCGCCGATGAACGCAAAGTAACCGCGCACCTGATTCAACGTGCTCATCGCCATCGGGCCCACCGTATCCATCCGCTCGGGACGATATTCGCCCCCGATCAGGAACACGCTGAGCCCCGGCGCGTTCAACTCCAAGGCGAGCCGCGCGCTGTTGGCCAGCACCGTCACGCCGCGCAGCCTTCCCAAATACGGGACCATTTCGAAACAGGTGGTCCCCGAATCGAGAAACACCTGATGGCCGTCCCGCACGAGCGACGCCGCCAGGCGGCCGATGACTCGCTTCTGCTCGACGGCCCGAACCTGCTTGGCCCGGAACGAAAAATCCCGCTGCCGCGGCAACGTCGCCCCGCCGTGAACCAGCAGCAGTTCGTCCTGGTCGGCCAATGCCTTCAGATCGCGACGCACGGTGGCGCCCGATACGTCCATCGATCTGGCCAGATCCTTGACCGTAACGTGCTTCTTGTCCACGAGCTCCGCCAGGATCCTCTTGCGGCGTTCTTCCGTGGCTTGACTCACGGCGGACCTCGTGTTAGTCTCAGTTGCTCTCCGAATTGTGCATAGTTAACATCAAATCGACACGAAAATCAATAGGATGGCCA
>Ga0334899_1002278_pt1 | contig 15716 bp, 8 predicted proteins | sample GraSluR3_MG_FD_207219 | JGI IMG/M metagenome (GOLD analysis project Ga0334899, IMG submission 207219) | Sludge microbial communities from methane-producing bioreactor in Wageningen University, Netherlands - Granular Sludge_8_08-R3 | ecosystem: Engineered > Bioreactor > Anaerobic > Unclassified ... | reverse complement strand
CTGAAAGCCAGATGGATACCGGCAGTTTCTATTTGACGAGTTGCTTCGTGCCGTGCGGTTAAATCATTGTTTTCAAAGTCGGCTGCCGGGCGGGTTACCACAGTAATTTTCACACCTCCGTGAAGTGCAAGTTTCAAATCGCGGATGATTTGCTGTGTCCTTCGTTTGGTAACAAACGGACTTACAATAAGGATTTCGCGTTTAGCATGATTGATGTCGTTTGAAAAAACCGGATAGAAATTACTTTTATCGAAGATAATGTCCACGTTTTCTCCTTTTTCATCTGTTTTGGAGAAAAGCTCGCCTTTCATTTTATATCCTATGGAAGCATATCCCGATAAGCGCCGGTTGTACATCCGTTCGAACATCCGCACATAAATATCGATATAATCGAAAATGAGGGCTTCTTTTTTACCTTCAAACAACCGGTGCAATCGGCCTGCATATTGCTGAAGTGTCCCTTTCCACGAAATGGGCATCGCCAGAAACAGCGTGTCGAGCTGCGGTTCATCAAAACCCTCACCAATAAAACGGCCGGTTGCGATAATAGTTATTGGTTTATCTTTTGGCGATTCCGTTATTCTCTGTAGGATTTCCCGCGTATCTTTGGTTCCCATTCCGCCGGTGACTGAAATGGCATCGGGGATTTTTGGTCGTAACATTTCAGCCAGAATTTTCACGTGTTCCACGCGTTCGGTAAGGACAATGCAATTTTTCCCTTTTTGATGGCATTCTGACACATCGTCCACAATCAGTTGATTTCTGATTTCGTTATTCACTATTTCAGCATACAATTCCTGAATGGTCCACTCTTTTTCCTCTTTTTCTGCCAAAGAATGAATTCTGAAAGAGGTAAAACGTGGAACAATGTAATGATCAAACGGCCTCTTTTCTGCCTGCTTTTTCGCATCATCGCGATAACGAATTGGGCCGCAGTGCATAAATATGATGGGGTGGTGGCCGTCTTTCCGTGTAGGAGTTGCGGTTAAGCCATATACATATTTTGCAGATACATTTTTAAGAATCGATTCAAAACTGAACGCGGGGACGTGGTGACATTCATCCACAATCACCATTCCGTAATCTTTTACAAAATCCTTTACTTCGCCCATTCTCGACAACGATTGCATAATTGCAATGTCGATGATGCCATTCCGGGTTTGTTTCCCGCCGCCAATCTGGCCAATACTATTCCGGGGCTTTTTACCTCGTTCATCTTTTGTTTTTACCTGTTCATTAATGGTAAGAAATTCGGTGAGTTTTTCTTTCCACTGATTGACAAGGCTTACTTTGTTAACCAGGATGAGGGTATTTACTTTTCGTTCTGCAATGATTTTTATGGCTGCAATGGTTTTGCCGAAAGCAGTGGTGCCACATAGGACACCGTTTTTGTTTGCCAGCATATTTGCAACCGCAAAGGGTTGTTCTTCCCTTAGTTCACCGTTAAATGTGATATCGATTTCTTCTCCCGGATTGGCTTTATCTACCCAGGTTGATTTCACTTTTATTTCTTCCAGAAAATTTTCCAAATCCTGTTCACATCCGCGTGGCAAACAAATATAATCACCGGTTTCATCGGCACATGAAATAATACGCGGTTTATTGAAAGTGGAAAGCCGCATGGCCTGGGCTTTGTAAAACTCCGGGTTTTTAAAGGCAGCCAGTCGTTTTATCCGGTTTAATGCTTTGGTAGAAATCCCTTTTTTGGGAACGAAAACCATATTAGCTTTTACAATTTCAACCGATTGGGGAAAATCCTTTTTCTGAAGAACCTCTCTATTCCTTTCCCACGGTTTAAACGATTCTGGTTCTTCATCATCTTGTTTTAGAAAACCGAGTTCATTTCCCTGACTTAACTGTTCTGTCAAAGATTCAATTTGATTTTGTGTAAGCCGTTCAACAGAAGATAAAAAAGCCCATTGGTCGGGGAAAGGTTGAAATTTTTCATCGATAAAGACACTGTTGCCGTTATCGCGCGCCTCTTTTTGCAGTGGCAGCGCAATCAGATTCCCGAAACCTCCTTTTGGCATGGTATCCTGATTAGGGAACAACCGGTCGTATGATTTAAAAGCAATTTGGTGCCGCTGGGTCATGGCATTCGTAAGCAAAGCGCTTCCAAATTTCCGGGCTGTTGAGGCAGGAACCGGCTGTAAAAAGAAGAACCAGGCATGAGCACCATTTCCCGACCGGGAGCGCTCCACCGCCAGTGGGATTGCAAATTCGGAACATACCTTTCTAATCGTTGTGATATCTTTCTGCCAGTCGTAACCGTCAAAGTCAATGGCCAAAAACCAGCAGGTTTCATCCGGAAGCAGTGGATAAATTCCGGCAACTGTTTTACCACGCAGATGATCTTCAATGGCCTGACTATTTAACTCCAGGAAATTTTTGTTTGTGCAGGCAGAGCATTTAATCTTAGGCTTTTGGCAAATCCCCCGAACCCATTCATTGCCGCATACAGGTGAATAACCCGAAGTTCCTTTTTTTCTGTTTTCCCATCTGGTTGCAAAAACATCTTCACGGCCTTTGAACAGCGATTTGAAAAGATTGATTTTTTCGGTTGGAGAGAATTGCTTGTCAATCGTTTTGGATTTTGCCGCTTCGGTTGGAATTTCCGATTTTATGATTTGATCCTGGTCATTTATAAATTCTTCAGTTTTTTCATTTGCAACTCTTGATTTTTTTTCGGTTTGTGATTCAAGCTGTTTTATCTTTTCCTTTAGCCTCCTGTTTTCGGTCTGAAGTACGCGATATTTTTCTGACAACTCTTGTAAGTCCATAGCCGGGCCTCTTTAAATATCATCCAACAACTGGCTAATTTCTTTTTCTCTGTTATAAAAGTTCATATCGTTATATTTTAATCAACAGAAACACATAATTCCGAAACGGCTGTTTCGGAAATAGCCATTTCTGTTCTTAAAACTAAAAAGAATTTTTGATTTGCAAAACAAGCTATTTTTTGAATGGATGCAGTTTGCACAAAATAAAACCAAAAAGTAGAGTTGAATTTGCCAAAATTTATAACTTTGATGCTGTAAAACATGTTATAAATATATATGTTAAGTTCAGAGATGGGGATAAAAGACATTCTTGAAAATCCGAATTCGATTTTTTACCTGCTCAGCCGGGAGGAAAAAGAGGAATTGGAGCAGCACATTTCGCTGGCTCATCACAAAAAGAATGAGTTTGTTTTTAAGGAAGGGGATAAGCCCACAGGGTTTATGATACTGGTGAGCGGGAAAGTTAAAATTTATAAAGAGGGTGTAGGCGGCCGTGAGCAGATTATCCGAATGGCAAGGCCTTTGGGTATTATCGGTTACCGTGCCTTGTTTGCCGAAGAAAACCACATCGCATCGGCTGTTACCATCGAAGAATCGATGATTTGTACCGTAAGTCCCGATTTTATTTTGAATAAAGCACTGAAAAACAACCATTTTTCTCTTCGGTTAATCCGTAAACTTTCCAAAGAGCTGGGGTTTTCAAACGAACGGACGGTTACTTTAACCCAGAAACACATTCGCGGAAGGCTTGCCGAGTCGTTGCTGCTGTTAAAAGATAAATATGGTTTTGAACACGACGGAACTACACTTAAAGTATATCTTTCGCGCGAAGATATTGCCAATTTGTCGAACATGACCACGTCAAATGCCATTCGCACCCTTTCCACTTTTGCCAACGAGAAGGTGATTGCCATCGACGGGCGGAAAATTAAAATTCTGGATGCGCACAGGTTAGACCGGGTCAGTAAGCTCGGTTAATCACTCCTGCAGATAAACCCGTTTTACGCGTTGACTTATACCGGTGAGAATTTCATAAGGAATGGTGGCTGCCTTTTGGGCGACTTCAGCAATTGAAATATGGGGTCCGAAAAATTCCACTTCATCGCCGGGCTGAACATTTAGTCCGGTTACATCCAGCATGAGCATGTCCATACAAACGTTTCCGATGAGGGGAACGCGTTGGTTCTTCACATAGGCTTCTCCAATTCCGTTTCCAAGTTTGCGATCGAGGCCGTCGGCATATCCCACCGGCACAACTGCGATTTCAGTTTCAACGGTAACTTTCCCATTGCGGTTGTAACCCACTGTTTCGCCGGGCGCCAGTTTTTTTACCTGCGAAATCACACTTTTAAACGTGCTTATGTTTTGTAAAGGCAATCCGGTTGCCGAAACTCCGTAAAGCCCGATGCCCAACCGTACCATTTCAAACTGTTTTTCAGAAAAGCGCTCAATCCCTGCCGAGTTCAGGATGTGCCGGTCGGTTTTGTATGAAAATTTTTCGGTGATTTTTTGTGAAAGCGATTCAAAACATTCCACTTGCCGGAGCGTAAAAGCATCCAGCTGCGGGTCGTCGCTGCCTGCCAGATGAGAAAAAACAGAAACCACTTTCAGCCGGTCGGTATTTATCAGAAACGCAACAACCTCGTCCACTTCTTTTTCTGTTTTAAAACCCAGCCGGTTCATGCCCGTATCCAGTTTTATGTGGACCGGAAATTGCTGCAGGGCATTTTCGGTTGCTGCTTTTTCAAAAGCTGTCAAAAGTTCGCGGCTGTAAAGGTTCGGTTCCAGTCTAAAATCGATGATGTTTTGAAAACTGTGCTCTTCGGGGTTCATCACAATAATGGGTATTTCAATGCCCGCCTGCCTGAGTTCGACGCCTTCGTCAGCTACGGCCACTGCCAGGTAATCCACATTCTGAAACTGTAAAAGTTTGGCAATTTCCACATCGCCGCTGCCATAGGAAAAGGCTTTTACCATCACCATGATTTTGGTGGAAGGCCTGAGCAGACTTTTGAACACATTCAGATTGTGAACCAGTGCATTCAAATCGATTTCCAAAACCGTTTGGTGTGCCTTTTGTTGCAGCAGAGCCGATATTTTTTCAAATGTAAAGTTACGCGCCCCTTTTATCAGAATGGCGGAATTTTTATAGCGATTCCGTGCCATACTCTTCGCAAACGACTGGGTAGAAACGTAAAACTCTTTTTTCGCTGAAAAGGATTCAGTATTAGCTGTTATTTCGGGGCCAATACCAGTTAGTTCATCAATTTCATATTGTTTCAGCAAAAGATTTACCTGACGGTACAATTCAGCCTGAGGCAAACCGGTTTGCTGAATGTCGGACAGAATAACCTGTTTTTTTAAATGCCCTTTTTGAGCCTGCTGGTGCAACACCGAAAGGGCAATGGAAAGCGAGGCCAAATCGGAGTTGTAATAGTCGTTAATGAGCAGGCAGTTGTTGATTCCTTTTTTTATTTCAAGCCTCATGGCCACTGCTGACAGCCGTTTGAACCTTGTCAGAATTTTTCCTGGTTTTTGCGAAAGAGTCCATAATGCTGCAAAACAATGGCAGGCATTTTCAACGCTTGACGAATCATTAAAAGGAATAATGAACTGAAAAATTTTGCCCCCGCAAGTGGCTTCAATTTGGGTTGAACCGTTTTCTGTCTGTTTTTTAAACTGAATGATTGCTTCTCTGTTTTTCAGTGACCAGCTCACCGGGTCAATATTGTACGAGCTGCAAAAACCCCTGGCGAGGGCAGCCGTTTCTGTGTCATCTGTACAGAAAATAAGCCTTTTAGATGTGGTAAACAGCTTCAGTTTTTCCCTGGTTTTCTGTTCTTTCGAACTGAAATTTTCCTGGTGGGCATCGCCAATATTTGTGAGAATTCCAATTTCGGGCTGAATGATATTTCCCAGCCGATCCATTTCGCCCGGTTGGGAAATGCCTGCCTCGAAAATACCCAGGTTGTTATGGTTTTCCATTAAAAGCACCGAAAGCGGTACCCCAACTTGCGAATTGTAGCTTTTCGGATTTCGGACAATTCTGAATTCTTCTGAAAGCAATTCGTGCAGCCACTCTTTTACAATGGTTTTTCCGTTGCTGCCGGTAATTCCAACTACCGGGAAATGAAAGCTGTTCCTGTGATGTGCAGCCAGTTTTTGTAAGGCTTCGGTGGTGTTTTCCACCAAAACAAAAGCTGCGTTTTCTGAAATCACTCCGGGCTGGGAAACTACAAATGCATTCAGGCTACGGTTGAGCAATTCTGCAACGTAATTGTGTCCGTTATGGCGTGGACCTTTTAAAGCAAAAAATAAGGCATTTTCGTTTTTGAAAAAGGTGCGGCTGTCGGTTACAACCTGCACTATTTCCATGTTCCGAAAACCTTTGGGCACAAACAGTTTTCCATCAACAATTTGGGCAATATTGTTCAGTGACCAGGCTGTCATTGTGCTTTTTGAGTTTTTAAATAGCAGCTGCGACAAAGCGGTTCATACACATCTTTTTCGCCCAGCAACACCACCTGTTCCTTTTCCGAAAAACGGTGCGAAAACTGCGCAATGCTGCCACACCGCATGCAAATGGCATGTACCTTGGTTACGTAATCGGCTACGGCCATAATGCCCGGCATGGGGCCGAACGGCGCCCCCTTAAAGTCCATGTCGAGCCCGGCTACAATTACGCGTATGCCCATATTGGCCAGTTTTACAACTACATCAATCAACCCCTTGTCGAAAAACTGGGCCTCGTCAATTCCAACCACGTCCACATTTCCTGAAAGAAGCAGAATGTTGGATGAGTTTTCAACCGGTGTGGAGCGAATGGAATTTTCGTCGTGCGACACCACCTCGGTTTCGGAGTAACGCACATCTATGGCAGGTTTAAAAATTTCAACCTTTTGCTTTGCAAATTTGGCCCTTTTCAACCTGCGAATGAGTTCTTCCGTTTTCCCGGAAAACATGGAGCCGGTTACCACCTCTATATTTCCCAGTTTTTTATGGCTGTTTACATCTCTTTCAATAAACATTTGACGTTCGATCAATAAGCAATTAAAATTTGTATTTTTACAAAATTAATCTTTAAAAACAATAGCCGCGCAAAGTAATGGAAAATAAAAAGCTGATAAAAATTTTAATGAAAGATATGGGCGAACTGGAAGAGTTGATTGCCGAAATAAAGTCAAATCGCCGGTTCAACGACCTCGAAATGGAATTTATTCATACCCGTGCCAAAGGAATTTTACAGTTAATGCAGTTATTTAGTTCAAGGGGAGAGGGAATTCAGGAAAGCCACGGGCTGGCTCATCAAAAGACTGAAAGTCCTGTTATTCAGACGAAAAGTGAGGAGCCTGTTTTGGATAACGAACCAGAAAGGGATGAACAACCTAAAAAAGCAGAAAAAACTGAAGAAGAAACACCTCCGCCGGTGGAGCCGCAAATAATGGATGTCCAAAAGAAGGAGTTGGAATTGGATGCACCTGTTTCGCCCCCTGAAATTTCTTCCCGTGAAGAGACGGAACACAGGGAGCCGGTTGAAGCAACAGGTGATGATGACAATGATGACGACATGCTGGAGGAAGAGAGCGAAGCACCTGAAACCCTCTCACGTTTGGGCGACAGCTTTTTGAAAGGAAAATCGGTGAATGATTTGATAACCGATCAGCACAAACTGGAGTTCAAATTGTCGAACCGTCCTGTAAGCAGTATCCAGTCAGCTATTGGAATCAACGACAGGTTTCAGTACACCAGGGAGCTGTTCGACAACGACAGTGAAAAATTTCTGGAGGCTGTAAAAAAGCTCGATTCAAAAGAAAATATTAAAGAAGCTGTGGATTACCTTCGCCATAACTATAAATGGAAAAAAAACGAAACCAGCCTGAAATTTGTGAATCTGGTTAAACGTCGGTTTATTCATGAGTGATTCCGGGAAATTAATTTTGGTGCCAACTCCCATCGGCAACCTCGACGACATTACTCTTCGGGCGGTTGAGGTGCTAAAGACTGCGGATATGATTCTGGCCGAAGATACCCGCGTTTCTTCCAAACTAACGAAACATCTGGGCATTGAAAAAAAGCTGACACCACACCATAAATTCAACGAGCACAAATCGCTGGGAATGGTGATTTCAAAACTGAATGAGGGGAAAACGGTTGCACTGATTTCCGATGCCGGAACACCCGGAATTTCCGATCCCGGGTTTTTACTGGTACGCGCTTGTGTTGAAAATGAAATTGATGTGGAGTGCCTGCCCGGCGCAACAGCATTAATCCCGGCGCTGGCCGTTTCAGGTTTGCCAACCGACCGGTTTGTGTTTGAAGGTTTTCTGCCGCAGAAAAAAGGTCGGCAAAAACGTTTGAAAGAGCTTTCGGAAGAACCCCGTACCCTGGTTTTTTATGAGTCGCCCCACCGTTTGGTAAAAGCGCTGGGACAGTTTGCCGATTTTTTTGGTGAAGAACGCAAAGCCTGCGTTTGCCGCGAACTATCCAAGTTTTTCGAAGAAATAAAACGGGGAACCGTTGCTGAACTTCATCAATATTACTCGGAATATCCGCCCAAAGGCGAAATTGTGGTGGTGGTGGAGGGGAAGCCGAAAAAGAATTATGATGAAGTAAAGGATTAATACCGCATTTTATGAAAATTTACTGCCTGACGATATTAATAAGTGTTTTTTCTTTTTTGGTGATGCCACCTGCAAAAGCACAGATTAATATTGCAGGCAGGGTTTTCGATGAAAAAACACATGAACCACTTGCAGGTGTTAACATTGTTATAAAAAATACCACCATAGGTACGGCCACCAGCGGGGAAGGTTATTTTCGCTTGTCGGCAGGTAATATTAAACTTCCCTGCACCATTCAATTGTCAATGATTGGTTTTAAAACAACAGACATCCAGATTGAGCAAAACCAGAATAATCTTGAGTTTTTTCTGACACAGCAATCTTTTCTGAATGAGGAAATAGTTGTTGTTGCCAAAGAAATTGAAGTAGAAGAAAAAACGTTTAGAACGGTTGTTACTATGGAATTGATGGATGCCCTGGCCATTCGGGAAGTTCCTTCTACCAGTTTTTATGAGGCAATCAGTCATTTAAAAGGGGTGGATGTAGTAAGGCAGAGTTTACAGTTTATGACCGTAAATGCCCGTGGTTTTAATTCTACCGAAAATAACCGCCTGGTTCAGGTAGTTGATGGAATGGATAATATGGCGCCGGGGCTGAATTTCCCAATCGGCAACATTGCCGGATTAACCGAATTGGATATTGAATCGGTTGAGTTTATTCCCGGTCCTGCCGAAGTGCAATATGGTGGAAATGCACTGAATGGTGTACTGATTATGACAAGCAAGGACCCGTTTAAACATCAGGGAGTTGGCCTGTACATCAACCCCGCCATTAGCGATATTGTGCCGGGTAGCGACTATCCGTTTCAGTTTTCAGTAAAGCCACAAATGGAATCAGCCATCAGAATTGCAAAAGCATGGAAGGACCGGTTTGCTTTTAAAATGAATGCTTCCTATTTTTCAGGAGAAGACTGGTATGCAGACGATTCTACCAATATCAGGCCGGGAAATATAAAATGGGAGCCCGACCCGGGGCATGATGCCATTAACAAATACGGCGATGAGGTAATATCCGATTTGCCTTTGGGAACTTCCAAAGAGGGTATTATTGTGGCAAGAACAGGTTACCGCGACAAGGATTTGGTTGACAATAAAGTGGAAAACATGAAGCTGAACGGTTCGCTTCATTTTCGCCTTTCAGATAAAATAAAAGCTGTTCTGCTCGGCAACTACGGGAATGCTACCACCGTTTACACGAGCGACAACCGCATTTCGCTGTCGGGGTTTAAAATTTACCAGGGTAAAGCCGAAATTGAGGGCAGTCATTTTTTGTTAAGAGGGTATTCATCTGTTCAAAACTCCGGCAATGCCTACGATGCCAGATTCCTTGCTGTTCATTTAAACGAAATGGGCAAAAGCAACGAAGATTGGTTTCACGAGTATTATCATGCGTATAAAGGTTCTTATCGACAGTTTGGGGTATTGCCGTACCTTCATGATGAAGCGCGAAAATACGCCGACAGGAACAGGTTGGAACCCGGTACACCCGAATTTGAAGAGGCCAAACAACAAATAATTGATGAAACTGATTTTGGTAAAGGCGCCGGAATTTATGATCATTCTGCTTTGCATCATATTGAAGGAGTATTTGACCTTAATAAATTTACCGGTGCAACAGAAATAAAACTGGGAGGCAGTTACCGGTATTATGATCTGGACTCCAGGGGTACTATTTTCCCCGATACAACAGGGAACGAAATTTCGTTTTATGAAGTGGGCGCATTTACAGAAATACAACGATCGTTTTTTAATGATAAGTTATTGATTAAAGCATCGGTACGTGCTGATAAAAGCGAGAATTTTTATCCGGTATTTTCGCCAAGGGTTTTCCTTGTCTTCAATTTTAATGAGCACAACAACCTTCGGCTCGCGGTATTGTCAGGCTCGCGCAACCCGGGGGTAAAGGAGCAGTTTATGAATAAAGACCTGGGGACAGCCAGGTATCTTGGTGGATTAAATGGCATTGTAAATCCTTATGAAATTGGGAAAAACAGTTTTTTTCTCGATCAGGTACATGTTTTTAATGAAGCTGTTACCCGGGATGTTTTAGATGAAAAATTACCCATGGGATCGGACCAGGCTCTATTAAACAACCTTTTTATTCTCGAAAATGGTATAGTGCAATCGGATTACATAACACAATTAAAGCCTGAGAGAGTGTTTTCGCTTGAAGCAGGTTTTAAAACGAAAATTGGAAACATTCTTTTTCTGGATGCGTTGTACTATAATTCAATGTACCGCGATTTTATTGGGATTGCCAAAGTGGTAAAACCACGGACCAGCCCACAGGTTGATCTGTTTACATCCGCCACTCAAATAAATAAATCGGCGCAACATGAAGTTTTTTTTCTGAATGTTAATTCGCTGCACCCGGTAGGAATACACGGACTGGCACTGGGGTACAAATGGTTAACCCCACTGGGAGCAATCATTTCCGGGAACACAACATTAACCGGAATTCTTTCAGACACAACTGATCCTGTTGCTCCGGGGTTTAATACCCCCGGGTTTAAAACCAATTTGTCGCTACAAAACCGGCGTCTCGACCGGATGGAAAACAACCCGGGATTTAGAAATATAGGTTTCAAGGTAACCTGGCGTTTTCAGAACCGCTATTTTTGGGAAAGTGCCTTTGGCGACGGGTTCATTCCCCGAATCAGCACCATCGATTTACAGTTTACTTCCCATTTTTCAAATCCGAAATCGATTTTAAAATTTGGGGCTTCAAATTTCTTCAACAATAAGTTTTCCTATTCATTCGGTGGATCGAAGGTCGGGGTGGTTTTTTATGTGTCATATACGGTTGATGATATTTTTAGCTTTTATAAATGAAACGATACAATTGGCTGATATTATTTTTAATTGTAACTCTCGCTTTGGGAGCATGTTCCTATCAGTTTCCCGAAGAGAGCCCGCCTTCTGCCGGGGATTTGGGAACTGTGAATGTGGAATCGGTAGTGGCAATAGGCGATGATTACATGGCTGGAGTTATGGATGGGGCCCTTTACTCATCGGGTCAAAACAATTCAATTCCGGCAATTATTGCAAAACAAATGAATCAAATCGTTCCTTTCAGTTTTGTACAACCCGAAATTTGTTCAGAAAATGGCTTCAACTTTCTGGTTGGCAACGAAGCAGAAATTTACGGGAGATGGAAGTATGTATATGAAGATAAAACCTCGGATTTTCCAAAAAGAAATCTTACTGTTGGGGAAATGCCGGGAGAGCTGGAAGTTGACAGAAAAACCATAAGCAATTTTTCAGTTCCTGAATTAAAAATTCAGCAGGTTGACAACCCCGGACTTTCAGCCAATCCATATTATTTACGTATAGCATCAGCTGCCGGAAGTTCAACACTTTTATCTGATTTGGAAGAAGTAAATCCCACGCTTACCATGGTTTGGATTGGAATGAATGATTACCTTCATTATGCAATAAAAAACGCAACAAATGAGATAAAACACCAAAACAGCGGGTCAATTGGCAATTTACTTACACCGGTTGATGAATTTACTGCTTCATTCCGGTTGTTCGCAGAAAGATTGCTTCAATATCCGGATAACAAACTGGCGATAGGTAATTTCATTTCATTACATTCTTTACCTTACTTTTACATCAGGCCATACAATAAATTGTTTTTAACCAACGAACAGCTTTCTTCAGTTCGGGCGGTTTACCGGGAATTTAATCAGGCAGTGGCTGAATATAATCGCACTGTGCCGGCAGAAGAGCAGCGGCCATTTGTCGATTTCTATGATAACGGCTGGAATCTGCATCCCCAGCCAATGGTGGTTATTGATTCTTTATTGCCCGATGCGGCTTATTCCAATGGTACTCCGCTTGAAAAATACCGGCAACTGAATGAAAATGAGTTGGTATTATTAAACCTGACAAACGAAATGGTTGAAGCCGGTTACGGCTCAGCTATTCCGCTTCCGAATGAATTTTTTCTGACCGAAATGGAATTATCGGAAGTTGAAATGCGAACAAGCAGGTTCAATGCAATGCTTTCCGAACTGGCAGCCATGCATCCGGAGCAGATTGTATTGGTTGATGTGGCCGGGCCTGTGGAGGAGATTGCAGAAACCGGAAAAACAGATGCCCACGGAGACAAGTTGAGCAACAACCTGTTTTATTTTAATGGAGTACCGGTTGAAGGAGGTTTGGAAATGAACAGTATTTTTTCACTGGACGGATTACACTTTAACCAGAGAGGCAATGCATTTGTTGCAAATGAATTTATTGATGCCATCAACAAGAAATTTGGCGCACGCGTACCTAAGGCCGATATCAACCGGTATCCAGGTAATGTTTATAATTTATCATTTTAACTTCTTTTAAGTGAAGGCCAACCCAAAAAAATATACCCACCTTTTTTTCGACCTCGACAATACCCTCTGGGATTTTGAGAAAAATTCTTATTATGCGATGAAGGAAACGTTTCTGAAGTTTAGATTTGGCGAACAGAAAATTGAATTTCAACTGTTTTTCGAGACGTATAAAAAACATAATCGCCGGTTATGGCAGGAATACAGAGATGGGAATATTCACAAAAATGAACTGAAGCGACTACGGTTTCAGCAAACCCTGAATGATTTGAGTATTGCGAAGGTTGATCCGGTTGAAATGAACGCGTTTTATTTAAGTGAAATGCCCAAACAAACGCATTTGGTGCCGGGGGCGATCCGATTGCTTGAATACTTACAATCGAAAGGTTATTTGCTTTTTATCATTACCAACGGGTTTAGGGAGGTGCAGCATCAAAAGTTGGAATTTTCGGGCCTTAAACCGTATTTTAACAAAGTCTTCATTTCGGAAGATGTAAAAGCGCCCAAACCTTCGAAGGAGATATTTGAGTACGCCATAAAATCGGCCAATGCCAGAAAAAAAACGAGCCTGATGATTGGCGACGATCCCGATGTTGACATTATGGGAGCACTTAATTTTGGGATTGATGCCGTATTATTTGATTCAGGAGCCCATCAAATAAGCTGGTTTGATGCCCGGGTAAAACTGTTTAAAAATAAATTTTATGTTGTCAAATCCCTTTTGGGGCTAATTTCATTACTTTAAAAACCTGGTCAAAGCATTAAAATTTTAAAAATAAATATAACAATTGTTTGTTTATTCAAAACTTTTTTTAAAATTTGCCTTTAATATTTTTTAACAAATATTAGTTTTTAGTTTAGAATGTTTGTTGAGGGGTAAAATAAACTGTAAAATTATAGATATATAAAGAGTTTTGGGGGAAATTCTTTATTGTTACGTAAATTTTAATGCTGTTTAATTGCTAACTTAAAACCGTTTTTTTTTATGAAAAAATCAAAATTGTTTCCGCTATTCAGGAAAAACAATCCAACATTGTTTTCAGGTTAGTAAAATTTACATCCATGGCCAGGAGGAACTCACTCTTCTTATTTACAATTACCCTTCGTAGATTATTATCTTTCCTCCTGACCTTTTTAAAATATTATGTAGAGTTCAAATTCTGTTTAATTTAAAACTATTTTTATGAAAAAGTTCACTTTCTTATTTGCAATTGCCCTTTTTTGGGGAGTACAATTGCTTTATGCCCAAACGAGAGATATCTCGGGTGTAGTAACAAACTCCGGAGATGGTACCACTGTACCGGGGGCCTCAGTGGTAGTTGAAGGCACTACACTGGGGACTGTTACAAACATTGATGGGGAGTTTTCTCTGAAAGTTCCAGAGGATTCACGAAGATTGATTGTTTCGTTTGTGGGGATGAAGACTGCAAATGTTGTGCTCGACTCCCGTACGAATTATGAAATTGTACTTGATCCCGACATCTTTGGAATTGACGAGGTTGTGGTTTCAGGTGTTTCTGCCGAAACGCCTCGCAAAAAACTTTCCGTTTCTGTAGGTCGGGTAGGAGAAACGGAGTTAAAAGAAGTTCCTGCCAGCTCGGCTGCTTCTGCCCTGCAAGGGAAAATGGCAGGGGTTACGGTAACCAATTCAACCGGGGAGCCTGGTTCAAGTTCTACTATTCTGGTGAGGGGTGCCACTCAAATTGCCGGAAGCCAAAATCCGCTAATCATTGTAGATGGTGTTCAGATTCAGGGTACCCTGGCCGATATTAATGTGGATGACATTGAATCCATTGAGGTTGTGAAAGGTGCTTCTGCCTCTGCATTGTATGGCTCTCAGGCTGGTAACGGGGTTATTGTGGTAACTACGAAACGCGGGAAAACACTGGGAGTGAATGAAACGGTTATTACTGTGCGTAATGAGTATGGTACAAACCAGGTAGCAACCAAATATGATCTTACCAAATCTCATGCTTACCTGCTGGCCGATGACTGGCAAAACTATTCTACATTTACAAAATTTGCCGGAGTAACCTATCCCGAAGGTTATCAGGGAGGCTACGGCAATTTGGTTGGGTCGCGAACACTTAAAGCAGATCGTTATATGGATAATCCGTATGCTGCCTATAACGATAATCAGGAAAATTTTTATTCCGGAAATGATTTTTACACCAATTATGTAAGCGTTCAAAACAATACAGGAAATACCAATTTTCTTGCATCTTTCGAAAATTACGAACATCGTGGGATTCTTTTTGAAACAGACGGATATAACCGGCAAAGTTACCGGGCCAATATCGACCACCGGATTACTGACAAGGTTTCTATTTCGGCCAGTAACTTGTTTGTTAAAGCACATCAAAACTATCCGGGTGGCGACAGTAAATATAATGGCGGGGTTTTCTTTAACCTGCTGCTTACTGCTCCCGATGTTAATCTGGAATTACCCAACCCCGATGGACAGCCTTATGCTTTTATTCCCGACCCCTGGGAAAGTACTACTGAAAACCCGCTTTATAACTTGTGGAAAAAAGAAAACAACACTGAACGGGACAGATTCCTGGGAAGCTATGCATTAAACTGGGATATCACCAGCACAATAAGGTTTAGGGGAGAGTACTCTTTTGAGAATACAGCCAGTAATAATACAGAATATCATCCTTATGATACGTACGGTAGAGGCAGTGGCCCCTATGGGTTCTTATACACAGAAGGTTTGTATTATAAATACAACTCAAAACTTTTTTCTGAAAGGGCACAGGCAAATCTTTTTTATTCCGAACGAATTGGAGATATTAATATTAGGGCAAAAGCAAGTTATTTATATGAAAATGAGCAATTCGAAAGCTTCTCATCCACCGGTAGTGACTTTGGTGTCGTCGGAATTCCAAGTTATGATGCCATTAAAGGAAACATCTCCTCAACATCCTATCAGTCTCAGGTAGTTGCCAATAATATTTTTGGGATATTATATTTAGACTATCAGGA
>Ga0334899_1002277_pt1 | contig 15716 bp, 14 predicted proteins | sample GraSluR3_MG_FD_207219 | JGI IMG/M metagenome (GOLD analysis project Ga0334899, IMG submission 207219) | Sludge microbial communities from methane-producing bioreactor in Wageningen University, Netherlands - Granular Sludge_8_08-R3 | ecosystem: Engineered > Bioreactor > Anaerobic > Unclassified ... | reverse complement strand
CCTTCAACAAAATCTGTAAGGTGGATACAACACCCTCTAATAAACCCTGAAAAAATAGAGGCTCGTCTTTATCAACAAGTACTTGCAGCTAACGTGATAAAAAAGGGAAATAGTATGATAGTGGCCCCTACTGCTATGGGTAAAACTATTGTAGCTGCCCTGGTAGCTGCAGAGAGGCTTAAAAAATATCCTGATAGTAAGGTTCTCCTTTTAGCCCCTACCAAACCATTGGTAGTGCAGCATGAAGAAAACTTCCGAAATTTCTTGAAAACAACCACCAGCAGTTTAACCGGTTCTGTGAAATTAGAAGAACGTGTGAAAAGATGGTACGATTCTCAAATTATCTGTGCCACCCCTCAAACCATTGAATCTGATATTATCGCTGACCGGTACTCCTTAAAAAATGTTTCACTGTTGATTTTTGATGAATGCCACCGGGGGACCGGATCCTATGCCTACGTGTTCCTGGCCAACCGTTACACTCAAAAAGCCGAAAATCAACTTATACTAGGATTAACTGCCTCACCAGGTGGTGATGAAGAAAGAATAAATCAGGTGTGCCAAAACCTTTTCATCAACGAGGTGGTGGTGAAAAATGAGGATGACCCTGATGTTAAACCATACTTCAACCCTATTGAAGTGGAATGGGTTAAAGTAGATTTAAAAAAGGAACAAATAGCCATTAAAAGCCACTTAGATACTGTTTTAAAGAACCGTCTTAAGGGTTTGAAAAAACTAGGAGTGATCAGTTCTGTTAACCAGGTAAGCAAAAAAGACATTCTCAGAGCCCGGGGAAAAGTGCAGAACAGAATGTCCCGAAGTATTAAACCCCCTAAAACTTGTCTTATGGCAATTTCTATGTTAACTGCTGTTTTCAGTGTGATGCATGCACTGGAACTTTTGGAAACACAGGGTGTTAGTAACCTGCACTCTTACTTTAAACGGATGCGGCAGAAAAAGACTAAAGCTGCGCAGGGCCTTTTTAAAGATGAAAACTTCAAAAATGCGGTTTATCTAACTAAAAAAGCTCATGAAAAAGGAGTGGAACATCCTAAACTGGGAAAACTAATGGAAATCCTTAAAAAAGCTGAGAAAAAGGATAGGCAAGTTATTGTTTTCAGCCAGTACCGGGATACAGTTAATGAGATCTATGATAAGTGCCAGGGTGAAGGTATAAACGCCGTAAAGTTCTTTGGACAGGCAAATCGGGAGACTGAAAAAGGTCTCAGTCAAAAAGAGCAAAAAGAGATCATTAAAGCCTTCCGTGTGAAAACTTATCAGGTACTGGTGTCCACCAGTGTGGCAGAGGAAGGTATTGATATTCCCAGCGTGGACCTGGTGGTGTTGTATGAGCCAGTTCCTTCAGAGATAAGGATGATCCAGAGACGTGGCCGGACTGGAAGAACTACCAAAGGACGTATGATAGTTCTTATCACTAAAAACACTAGAGATGAGTCATTCTATTATTCGAGCATACATCGAGAGAGAAAAATGAAAAAACAGTTGGCTAATGGTTATAATCAGCCAGAACAGCCACTCATAGCTGATGATGAAGATGTTAAAGTTCTAGATAGGAAAAACAATGGGAAAGAGGGGAAACTGGTGGTGTTTGTTGACCATAGGGAGATGCGATCTGGAGTTACCAGGGAATTAAGCAACCTGGAAGTGAAAGTTGAACCTACCAGCCTCCCAGTTGCAGATTATCAGATAAGTTCCCAGGTGGCTGTGGAAAGAAAAAGTAGTAAGGATTTTGTAAGCTCGTTAATTGATAAAAGGTTGTATAAACAGGCTCAGGAACTGGTGGAAAATTTCCCCAGGCCAGTGATGATCCTGGAAGGACAGGATCTTTACAGTAGTGGATTACATCCCAACGCCATTCGTGGGGCTCTGGCCAGTCTGGCAGTTGACTTCAACTTACCCATAATACCCACACGCAATCCAGAGGATACTGCAGCTATGATCCATCGGCTTGCAGTTAGAGAAGCTGATAAAACATCTCAGGATGTGCAGGTGCGGACAGAGAAAAAACCATTAACCCTGAAAGAACAGCAACTTTTCATTGTTGAATCACTGCCCAATATCGGCCCAGTAACTGCTCGAAAACTTTTAGAGGAATTTAAAAGTGTGGGTGGTGTTTTCAGTGCCCGTATAGATGATTTAAAAAATGTGGAGGGAATTGGAGATAAAATAGCAGGAAGTATTCGGACGATAATTGAATCTGATTACCTGCTTTCACCCCAAGAGTTTGATGATCTGCAGGCATCTATAGTAAGTGGGAAAGACAAACCCCCAAAAGAATATCAGTTGAAGAGTAATAGAAAAAGTAAAGGAAATGATGATAAATGAAGATTTTGATTAATGAGAGGGGTAAAAAGTTCATAGCAGGTACTGATGACTTGCACACTGATCAGGGTTATATTAAAAAAGAGGAAATTGAAAACAGTCATTCTGGAGATGTCTTAAAAACACATTTAGGCCGGGAATTTAGGGTGTTAGAAGCTAATGTCAATGATTATGTTGAACTCATGGACCGCAGGTGCTCTATAATTCTTCCTAAAGATCTGGGTGTTATGGCTGCTTACACTGGACTGGGATGTGGTCAGCGGGTGGTGGAAGCTGGAACAGGTGCCGGTGCAACCACCATATTCCTGGGAAACCTGGTGGGAGAAACAGGTCATGTTTACTCTTATGAATTAAGGGAAGACTTTGCCCAGGTGGCAGGTAAAAATATTAAAGGATTTGGTCTTGAGAATGTAACTTTAAAATGTCAGGATGTGGAGGAAGGTATTAGTGAAGAAAAATTGGATCTGGTATTTTTAGATCTGCCCAAGCCATGGGAAATGGTGGAACATGCCAGAGCTGCTCTTAAAAGTGGAGGATTTTTAGTTGCCTATACTCCTTATGTAGACCAGGTGAAACTATTCACCAGGATCCTTAAAAAACGTGATTTTTCTGATTTGAAGAGTTTAGAATGTTTGGTACGTGAAATGGAAGTTAAAGATAAAGGTGTGCGTCCTAAAACACGGATGACAGGCCATACAGGGTATTTAACTTTTGGAAGGAAAATTTAGATGGATATGTTAGGGTTAACAGTTGTAATCTTAAACAAATAATTAGAAAATATAATGTTATTAAAGATATAAGAGTTTAAAGAGGATATAAGCATATAAAACAATATGTGGTGAATTAGTATGGGTTTTAATTTAAAGAATATTATCTCCATTAAAGACTTCAGCAAAGGTGATATTGAATATATTTTGCAATTAGCAGAGGAAATGGAACCCATTGCTCGTTCTCAAGAAAAATCTAATGCACTTTCAGGGAACATTCTGGGAATGTTATTTTACGAAGTTTCCACCAGAACCCGCTTATCATTTGAAACTGCCATGAAACGATTGGGTGGAAGTACTGTTGGTTTCGCTGAAGCCGGGACCAGTTCAGTTACTAAAGGTGAAAATTTAACTGACACCGTCCGCATAGTTTCAGAATACACTGATGCTATGATACTTCGCCATAATATGGAAGGAACAGCACGTTATGTGTCAGAAATAGTGGATGTTCCTGTGGTTAATGCTGGTGATGGAGCAGGGCAGCATCCTACCCAGACCCTACTGGATCTTTACACCATGAAAAGGATCCTGGGTGATATCGAAGAATTACATGTGGCATTGATAGGAGACTTGAAATATGGAAGGACAGTGCATTCCCTTTCATATGCATTGGCCATGTTCGGAGCTAAAATGAGCTTTGTATCACCACCAGAACTTAAAATGCCCAGAGAAGTCCTACATGATCTGGCCAGTGCAGGTGCCAGTATACAGGAAACCGAAGACATACAAGATGTGCTTGCTTACGCAGATGTTTTATATGTGACCAGAATCCAGAAAGAAAGATTCCCAGACCCCCAAGAATATTTAAAGATTAAAGGTGCTTACACCATTAATTCACAACTTCTCAGGGGAAGTGAAGCTATAGTAATGCATCCTTTACCACGGGTAGATGAAATATCCCATGATGTGGATAACACATCTTATGGAAAATACTTTCAACAGGCATTTTATGGAGTTCCTGTGCGTATGGCACTATTAGAATCTATTATTAAATAGAAATTATGTTTAAAAATAGAAAATTAAATAGAGATGAATATTTGTTTAAAAAAATATTATATATTACAGAAATAATTCAAGAAAAAATGAATATTAAAATATTAAAATTATTTTAACTTCACCCAATTTTAGGAATTATGATTATATTTGAGAAACTATTTTAGAATTGTTATCAATTCAATTTTTATAATCGGATGAAGTGGATGTTAACCACTCCACATGGCATCTTCCAAGAGTTCCATATCACACTGAAGAGTAATAAGATTAGTTCTTCCTTTACCCCTACCCCTAGACACTGTTTTTGTTGATATGAGTCCTAACATTTCAAGTTCGTTTATGAAATCGAAAATTCTTCTGTATGAAACAGAATCTCCTTTAGTTATATCTTTATACACATCATAGAGTCTTCCAGAGGTGATTTCTTCTTTACGTTTGGTTAAAAACACCAGTGATTCCAAGACCTTCTGCTGCTGGCTGGGTAAAGTCATTACAATATCAGTGACTTTATTATGCTCTATTTGATCCTTGGCTTCTCGCACATATTCTTCAAAAACCATTTCCGTTCCTTTTTCATCAGCTAACTCCCCAGATGTACGTAGCAAATCTAAAGCATACCTAGCATCACCTTCTTCTTTCGCTGCAAGTGCAGCACAAAGTGGTATCACTTCTTCATGGAGAACTCCGTTATTGAAAGATAATTGTGAACGCTCATTTAATATATCCACCAGTTGCTGTGCATTATATGGGGGGAAAACAATTTCTCTATCCCGTAAACTGCTGCGCACACGGGGTTTAATAAACTGTTTGAAATCAACAAAATTACTGATAGATGCAATAGAAACATTATCAGTACGGGTAAGAGTGTATAAAAGACCATCACCATCGTTTTTCAAAAGAATGTCTATTTCATCAAGTATAATAATCAAAACCAAATCATTACCAAAAACATTCTTTTTAAAAAGATTACGAAATGCATTAATAACTTCTGCTTTAGTCCAACCACGGTATGGAACATCCTGACCCATTTGTTGGCATAAACGAGCAATTACTTGATATTCAGTGGTAAAATCTGTGCACCGGATATATTCAACTCGAACATTGACATTTTTTTCCTTGGAAACCTGATCCAACTGTTTTTTAGCAAATTTAGCTACTGCAGTTTTCCCAGTGCCGGTCTTCCCATAAATTGTTACATCGGGAGGTGTGACATTTTTTAAAGCCTCAACCCAATATTTTGCCACTGATTTAATTTGATCTTCACGGTGGGGGAGGTTATCAGGTAAAAATCTATGATCCAAAAATTTCTTATATTTAAACACCGAATTTTTTTCGCCTAATTCCTCAAAAATGTTCATAAATATCACTTCTTAACAATAAAAATACATTTACGCCTTAACCTAGACCTCTTCTTATTGCACAGTTAAAACATGAATACTCATTGATTCAATATATGTAAGATAAGTGAATCTTCAATTACAACCCTAAACTATGAATTGTTAGGCGAATATATGTATACAATTTTCCGTGGACAAACTCTGGCTTAGAATCGTTCTTCATCGAACAGTTCGGATGGATAGATGTTTACCCGCAATTAGCGTTGAAATGGAACCTAGCTGACAGGGATGAATTTCAAGTGTAAAACTGTATGCTTGACAATATGAAGGTGTGTTTCAAGTGTAAGTTGCTAATCCTATATTAATCATTATGGTGAGAGGTCCATTTCAAGTGTAAAAAAATGATTTGAAAAAAAATATTTTGATGGATAGAGGTCCATTTCAAGTGTAAAAAAAATGGAAAAAATAAAAAAAGTGAGTGAGAGGTTAGTTGCAAGTGTAAAAAAAATGAGTATATGATGAGATTAGTAATAAAAAAATATTATATATTATTAAAAATTAAAATAAATTACATATTAAGTCCTTAAAAAAATAACTAAAATAACTAAAATAGAACGATACGTTAGTTTAATTAAAAATATAATTTTTATTTTTAATTAAGAATATTAAAAATGAGAGAATATTCTTAAAATTAATTAAAACAGTTTTTAAATAAAATAAGGATTTTTTATATATTTATTTCGAAAAAAATTTTGGATTTTGATACAAAAAAATAAGTAAATAAAAATTAGTTATTTTCAATTTTTTGTAGTTTTAGAAAAACTTCTTTTTATCTTACTTTAAAAAGGAACATTTTTTCTTATTTTATATTTTCCTTAATTTATAACTACTAAAATAGCAATTTTTTTGTTAATTATAATTATAACTAATATTATTAATATTAAATTAATTATTAAAAAGTTACAGTGGAAATTGATCTCTCACTTTGTTGATCAATTTTAATTAATTTCAGTTAAATTATGTAGTTTTATTTAACATTTCATAATACACTTGAAATTGATCTCTAACTTATTTTTCATTATTTTTTCATGGTACTTACACTTGAAATTGACCTCTCTTGATCATCACTCCAAACTTCTCGAAAACTTACAGTGGAAATGCACGTCTTACTCCTTAAAATCCACTTTTTTGATTATCATTTTTTTTAATTATCAACTTTTATGACTTGATGTAAAATAAAAAACAAAAATAAGTTAACATAACATTAATTTTTTTCAGTTTAAAAAAATTATTACACTTGCAATGGTGGTCTTACTCACTTTCGACAACATAATTAAATACTTTAATATAAGGTTAAATTATTAATGAGGAAAGCTTATGGTAATAGAACTTTTCATAGTAATTTTTTTAGCAGTTTTAATAGATTTAACCTTAGGTGAAGTGCCTGGATCTATTCATCCTGTTGTATGGATGGGTAAATTAACAGAAATCCTGAAAAATCATTTCATAAGTAATTCTAAAACTAAGAACATATTTTTAGGAGTGTTCATGACATTATTTTTAATTTTTATCTTCACCCTAATTTTTAGTGGGGTCCTATTAATTTCTAGTTTTAATTATGGTTTATTTTTATTATTAGCTTCCTTTCTTTTATCCACCACATTTGCAATTAAATCTCTCATAAAATCAGTTCAAAAGGTTGGTCAAGATCTACATGAAAACTTGGAAAAAGCAAGGATTTCTATTTCGTTTTTAGTAAGTAGAAACACTTCTCAACTTTCATCTGCAGACGTGGCCTCTGCAGCAATTGAAACTCTAACTGAAAATATTACGGATTCTGTAATAGCACCCCTCTTTTACATAGCTATTTTCAGTGTTTTAGGCATATTTTCAGGATTAACACTGGGTTTCATATTTGGAGTAATGGAATCAACCTATTTCAACCAACTCCCTGTTCTTTTAGGGGTTTCAGCAGGAGTTTCTTATAGGGTGGTGAATACTTTAGATGCAATGGTAGGTTATAAAGACCCTGAACATGTTGAAATTGGATGGTTCCCTGCTAAAACTGATGATTATCTTAATTATGTTCCTGCCCGACTTACAGGTTTTCTAATTATTTTGTCATCATTTTTAATTGGTTTGAATTATAAAAATGCTTGGCAAGTTATGTTAAGTGATGCACAGAAAACTCCTAGCCCCAACTCTGGATATTCTATGGCTGCTGCTGCCGGGGCCCTTGATGTTCAATTGATAAAACCCGGTGTTTACACCCTGGGAAACCAAAACGTGGATATGAATTCTGATAAAATTAATGATGCAATCAAATTAGCAATGACTACCATCACAATATTTTTATTAATTATTTTCATTATTTTTCTATGTTAATCAGTACAATGACTTGGTCATTGTTAACATATGATCTAATTAACTATCAAACAAAAATAATTGTGTATTTTTGAAAAATAACAATAAAATTATTTGTTTAAGTAATTTGAGCAATTATTAAATTGATTCAAGGAAATGAATGTTACTTTACATAACAATTTCAAGGAAATGAATGTTACTTTACCATACTATAATAAACAACTACTACTATAATCTTAAATTCATATTAGATACTATATAATTTAAAACTACTGTAAATTGTTATACTGTTAATAATTCAGTCATCTGGCTATTTATTGACTAGATCAAATCAAAAGTGGTTATAATGCGTTTTGCAATTATCAGTGTGACGGAAGAAGGAAAGAAAATTTCCAACAATATTGCATCAATACTAGAAAATGATCCAACTACACTTAAGGTTGATGTGTTCCATAAAAACGTTAATAAAACTATGAAAACATTTTTCCATGATTATGATTGTTGGATTGGTATCATGGCCACAGGTATAATGGTCAGATGTATTTGTCCTCTTATTAAATCTAAATTAAATGATCCTGCTGTTTTAGTGGTTGGAGAAAATCAGAAACATGTTATCAGCTTGTTATCAGGCCATATGGGTGGTGCTAATTATTTATCAACCAAGATAGCAGGTTTAATAGGTGCTGTACCAGTTATAACGACAGCCACAGATTTAAATGGTAAAATGGGCATTGATACTTTAGCATATTATTATTGGCTTGAAATTCCCCAATCTCATCTAATTAAAGATATTAATAAACAACTTTCTGAAGGGGGTGATGTGGATTTGTATTTACCTACTCATTTCACATTTTTGGAAAATCATCCCATGATAAAGAGATCTTATAAAATTCATACCTGGGATAAATCTTTTATAAGAGCTTCATCATCTAACACAGACTTGGATCTGTATCCTAAGAGAATAGTGGCAGGTGTGGGTAGTAAAAAGGGAGTGACGGAAGAACAAGTTATTTTTGCTATTAGATCAGCTCTTCAACATCTTCATTTACATATAGGAAGATTGGATGCATTGGCCACAGCTGAGATAAAAAAAGATGAAGGTGGTATTAAAAATGCAGCGGTCACGTTAGATTTACCTTTAGAAATCGTGTCTTTACAGAGTATAAAAGATTTTAAACACTCTGATTGTACTCCCTCAGCGTTAGTGGAGCGTGAATTCGGGGTGCAAGGAGTATGTGAACCATCAGCCCTTATTCAAGCCGGTGAAAAATCTCAACTTATCTTGAAAAAAACAGCGTTTAATGGGGTGACTATTGCAGTTGCAGTAGACAATTCTTGAAAAACACCATAAACAAATTATTTTTTAAATATATTGAAAATAAACTATTAGTAATCTTTGATATGTTAAAAACACTTTTTTAACTGTTTTTTACTAATCATATACCAAAAGGTTTTTAAAGCTCAAGATATAAACAAACTAGGATAAGGCTTTTTGTGAATTACCATTTTAAGCACAATTAAATTATAAGCACAATTAAATTAATGGAGGCATTATTATGAGTACCGAAACATTTGAACGTTGTAATCAGATTTTGAAGCATATCATGGGAGATACGAGTGTACCTAGAAATATAAGGAGGGCTGCTGAGGAATCCAAAAATATTCTATCTAAAGACGACGATGAACCCACTGTTCGAGCCAGCACAGTAATTTCAATTTTGGATGAGATTAGTAACGATCCTAATATTCCAATTCATGCCAGAACTCTCATATGGAATGTTTTAAGCGAATTAGAATCCGTACGTGAATAAAATAAACTAAGGACGAGTACTATATTAAAAAATCTTTTTTTTTGAAATTCCATTTTAGAAAAAATAGAAAAACAAAGGAGTTAGTCAAAGAAATCCTTTGTTATAAACTCCTTGTGTTAATTATTTGTTATTTATCATCATATCCCAGATTATTTTATCTAAAAATCTAAAAAATTAAAATCATTCTAAATTATATAAATTCCATTCACCACATTGTAAGAAATCGTAATGATTTTTTAAGGTTATAATTCTTTTTTAGCCAAGGTACGTGCTATGAACTGGGTTTTCGCTGTTTCTTCCACAAATTCTGCCAGGAGACCAGCTTCGAACAGGTTTTTTCCAGTGGCCACCACCCCATGATTTTTTAAGATAACTACATCTTCTTCTTTGAGACCTTTACCAACTGATACAGCCAGATCAGTAGTTCCTGGAGGTGCATATTCAACCATCTTTAAAAATGGAGTTTTTTTAGGTCCAAAACCTTCTAATCTTTCTATATTCTCCCCTGCAAGTGCAAAACCGGTTGCGTATGGTGAATGAGTGTGAACGATTCCTTTAACATCTTCCCTATTTTGATAGACCTCCAAGTGCAGTTGGAGTTCTGATGATGGGTTTTCACCACCAGCCAGTACATTACCATCAAGATCTATAAAAACTATTTCTTCCTCTTTCAAATAACCTAAAGACACTCCACTGGGTGTTATGGCTATGACATCATGGGAACGGGCACTTATGTTCCCGGATTTGCCTGGAGCAAGGCCTTTACTGTAAATATAATGAGCAGTTTCACATATTTCAGGTGATAAAGTATGGTGGTTCATATTTTTTTATTCTCCTAAAATGTCTTTCAGTTTCAGTTTCTTTAAAATTATTTACATTCTCTTGATATAATCCTGTTAAATTCTAATTAGAGTTAAATTATAATTAGATCTTAATTAAATCTTGGTTAACTTCTAATTATTAATTTCTAATTAGTTATAATCAACTGAAGTCCAACATTTTCAGACTGCCATTGTTAATCACCGGGACCTGGGCAGTAGTGGGTACTATGTTATAGATCTTCTGGAACTCAGTCTGGGACTGGAAGGTACCACTGTTTATGAGATGGATTCCTTTGTATCTTCGGTAACTGTTAATGTGCACGTGTCCAGTGTGGAAAACATCAGGGACATCATCAATAACTAAATGATCCTCAATTTCTGATGCAAGAGGTGTTCGTTCCCCGTAAATAGGTGCTAAATGTCGTTTTTCCAGGAGTTCTTTCATGATAAGATCGGATTGTTGGTGGCTCATTCCCTTCACAGTCATGGCCATGTCATCAAAGCTACGTCCATGGTAAATTAGCACTTTTATACCATCTAAACTTACCATGGCTGGATTACTCACGAACTCTGCATTTTTTAATTCGTACAGGCCTTTAGCATAATCTTCAGGTATGGCTGGCTGTGGTTCTGCCAGACGACAGGCGTCGTGGTTTCCCGGGGCTATGATAATTTTAACATGACTCATATCTCCAAAAAGCCGTGCTGCTTCCTCATACTGCTGGTGTATATCTTTTATGGTCAATTCTTTATCCTGGCTGGGATATACTCCAATACCATCCACAATATCACCAGCAACCACTACATACTTCACATTATTGGCAATTTCCTGTTGTTGTTCATCACCATAATTCCCGTTGATCCATTGAATAAACCGGTCAAAAGCATCTGCTAGGAAAGTAGAGCTGCCAATATGAATATCACTTAAAAAAACAGTGGCAAAATCCATTGGTTTTTCATCGATACGGGGAACACCAGGGTTTATGAGTTCGTTGGCCATTATAAGTGTTCCTTTTCTACTACCCAGCACACCCACAACTTCATCTTTAACCAGTCTTTCTGCCTGTTCAAAAACTTCATGATTCTCGTTATGAATAAGAACCGTGGCACTACCTGTTTCATCCTCTAATTCAATGAGTTTATGGTTGTTTTTTGTGGAACGGATATCATTAATCATTCCCACTATCTTAACCGCATCATTAATACTGGTAGCTTCTTTTATTGATTGATTATCTGCAAGCTCTCTTTTACTAATTAATAAATCTTTAAGTTTCTGGTATCTGTTTTTAAAGTAACTGGAAAGATCTTTAATTTCTCCGTTGGTGTAAGATTTTTGGCTGGCATCTTTAAGTATTTGTAAGTCGAATTCTTGTGGAAGGAGTTTGCTCTGGGCCATTTCACTTGTTTTTTTGGATAGGGGACTGTATATTTCACTGTTTCCTAAATATTCCTCCACCTGATCACCAGTGAGAACCAGCATTTCCGAAGGAGACATAGTTAAATGGTTGATTAATGAATTCACAAGCTGGGAAGAATCTTCGAATGCTTTTATTTTATGATAAGCAGTTTCATCAAGAAGAATTTCTGCATCTGCAAATTTTAGTATGATATCATCAGTCATAGGTACTCCGTGAACAGTTTTAAAAAGATTCAGTTGTACTTTTCATAAAACTTTTCAATCAAATTTTCTATAATATTTTCTAGTTATATTACTATGCTCACTACAGGTTAATCAAATTGATCAGTAACCTATCCATCTCCTTTAACTATTTTAAATAGGAATCAACTTCAATACTCAGTTTTTTGAATTCATCTTTGAATTGTTCTAACTTAGCCAGAGATTTTTCTAATTTTTTTGATTCAAGTTCTCCAGAATCTTTAATTGAACTTAAATATTCTGAATTGATTACAAGAGCTTCTTGTAATATGATAATTGTTTTTAAAATTTTCATATGGAGTGGTTTGCATTTTGAGGGAGATTTCAAACCTTCATATTTAAAAAATATATTTTCCAGTGATTTCCTATTTTTTTCGAGTTTTTGGAAAGCCTCGGCCGTGTTAATTTTTCCCTGGTTTTCCTGGTAGAAAAGTTTTCTTATTAAAAGTAGTTCAATTCCAGTATCTTTCAGACAATCTTTGCTTTTTTTTAAGAACTGCTTTTTAGTCATTCCAAACATTAAATCGCCTGCAAATGTTAAAGTTATATTACCTGTTATAATCCATTGTTGAGAGTGATATTTTCTAAATTAATGCCCATATATCTTGTATTTTTATATTTATATTGGTATAGCTATTTTTGTATGGAAATATGGCATTAGAGATTGTTAATTTTTTTTGAGGATAACCTTTTTTAGGGTAAAGATCACTTCTTATATAGTTTAGTATAAATGCTTTAATGATTGAATAAATATTTGACAGATGGTTTCCTAGATGGATGTTTTCCATTTACATATAAAATGTTTTTAGATGTTTATACTCTATTTAAAGAATAATCTAAATAATTAAGGAAATTTCACTATCTATCCTACTAAGATCCAATAATTTAATTAATTTATACATTAAATTTAATCTAATCCAAAGTTAAGGTGATATTATTGTCCAGAGCTATTAAAATAATACTTTTCCTAGTATTTTTTGCCGTTTTTTTTGAGGCAGGTTTGTTTGCATCCTACACTATTGTAACTCAGCAGGCTCCAGACCCAGGAGAACTTATTGAAATGCAGATCAACGGTATCACTTCCCTATTTAACCTTGGTCCTAAACTTTCTACTCAAACGAATTTGAACATCATCAATGAGGATGAAGTAGCTGAAGCTTTGAAAGCTAAAGCAGGTATTGATGGTATTAATTTGCAGAGTTTGTCAGCCCAGACCTATCAGGACACTGATGACGAAACCGTTAATGTGAACATTACAGCTATGGGTTACAAAGATGCTCAGACTGGTGGTGGTACTTCAGGAAATTCATCAGATGGTGCTATTGTTATAAAATCCAATGAAACCTACAGTATAACAGCCACTGCAGTGGCTACAACTAAATCAAAAGGTGTGGAGATTGATGTTAACACCATAGTTATAACATCAACCCGTATTTTATACAATACCTAGAATAATTTCCTTTTTTAAGGTGAGGGTGAATAAATGATTAAAATAGTTGGTATAGGACCTCGTAGGGAGGACATGACTCTAAGGGCACTGCAAGCCCTGGAAGAAGCAGAAGTTGTAATTGGATATGGGGGTTACACCCGACAGATAGATGACCTTCTGGAAGGTAAGGAAGTGATCTCTAAAGGTATGGGTCAAGAAGTTAACAGAGCAGAATTGGCTATTGATTACTCTTCAAAGGGTTATAAAGTGGCTTTAATAAGCAGTGGCGACCCAGGAGTTTATGGGATGGCCAACGTACTTCATCAGGTGATGGGAAAGTACGCTGGGGTTGAAGTAGAAGTAATACCTGGTGTTACTGCGGTTAATTATTCTGCAGCTCTTTTAGGGGCACCTTTACATGATTTTACTGTAATCAGTCTTAGTGATATACTCACACCTTTATCTGAGATTAAAAGAAAGGTTCGTGCCGCAACAAAGGCTGATTTTATAATTGCTTTTTATAATCCTCGGAGTAAAAGAAGAACTAAACCTTTCCAGGAAGCTTTACAAATATTAAAAGATATTAGGAAAGGTGAAACACCGGTGGGAATTGTTAAAACAAGTGATGAAGGTTCTAAAATTAATATTACCTCTCTTGGGGGGCTTAAAGAAGATGAAGTGGATATGAACACCACTGTAATTGTGGGCAATACCTTCACCTATGTTGATAATGGAAAAATGGTAACTCCACGTGGTTATGTTCTTCCACATTCCACTCACCCCTTGGCATGGGAATTTTATGAAAAATATTTAGCTGGTGAAGGAAATAAAGGACCAAATATGGCTTGTGAGTATTATCCCTGCCATAGTCATCCTCAAAACTGTACCTTTTGTTACTGTCCATTTTATCCCTGTGGAGATCCATCTACAGGCGGGCGTTGGATAAAAGAGAAGAAAGTGTGGAGTTGTGAGGATTGTACTTGGATACACCAGGATGATACAGTGCAGTGCATAGAGGGTAAATTATCTCAACTACTGGAAAAAGTAGAGGACCTTCAAGATAATAAGAAAAAGCTTCTTAAATTAAGGAGAGAATGTGTATATTTAACTAAATAAATTTAGCACATATTGATTATTATGGTACTGATTTTCAATCAATTTGATGTATTTACTTAACTTAACTAAAATCATGGTTCAAAATACAAGCTTAAGACGTAGATATCCATATATTAAAAACTAAATAACATTCTAACCCTATTCTGAAGTTGTTATTTTATTAATTTTTTAAAACAAGTCGTGTATTGACTTTAAAATCGTAATTAAACTCTATAAAGAAGATTTAGTAGAATCATGATTCTATTGTTCATAAGAAATATGTATATAAAAAGAGATGGGCATGAACAATATTTCATAACAATATTCCCATAATATAATGTACTATGTCCAACATAATAATTGTAGTGATATATTATGATTCGTATTAAAAAAGCCCACCAGTCTCCTGCTCAGAAGGATGGATGCAGGATTATGGTGGATCGAGTATGGCCCCGTGGAGTATCCAAACAAAAGCTAAAAATGGATGTGTGGCTGAAAGATATAGCACCCAGCCATGAACTACGCCGATGGTTGACTCAAAATTCTCAGAACTGGGATGAATTTAAAAATAAATATAGAGAAGAGTTAAAAGATAAAACTGAATTTTTAAACCAGATACTTGACTTGGAAAAAGAGAATGAGATAGTTACTCTGGTTTACACCTCAGGAAACACGGAACAAAATAGTGCAATTGTACTAAAGGAAATTTTAGATGAATTAAAATCATAATCATCTAAAAAATTAAATTCAAGTTTTTTTTATTGAAGTCTTCAGGAGTTTCATTGGCCAGATTTTATCAAGTATTTGAAGACCAAAGCAAGAGGGGAACACTTGATTTTAGGTTATAACTTCTTCAAAAACATCCAGCCCAGAATTTAACTGCTCTTCAGGAATGGTGAAGGATGGAATTAACCTTAACATGGAAAGATACCTTCCCTGACCACCGGACATGGTGATAACTCCCCTTTTAAAGAGTTCATTTTGCACTTTTGCTTTATAATCGACTAATGGGTTGTGTTTATTTTCCCGGAAGTCAACAGCCTTTAAAAGCCCCCAACCACGGGTCTGCCACACATTTTCATAGTCAGACCATTCATTG
>Ga0334899_1002275_pt1 | contig 15734 bp, 10 predicted proteins | sample GraSluR3_MG_FD_207219 | JGI IMG/M metagenome (GOLD analysis project Ga0334899, IMG submission 207219) | Sludge microbial communities from methane-producing bioreactor in Wageningen University, Netherlands - Granular Sludge_8_08-R3 | ecosystem: Engineered > Bioreactor > Anaerobic > Unclassified ... | reverse complement strand
TTGCCGTCGGTGCTGACCTCGGCCGTGCATGCGCCGCCCGTGTGGTGGTTGACGTTGAACCCGAACTGGGCCGAGACGAACCGGCAATCGGGCAGCTCGAAGCGATAGCGCACCTCGGCGCCCGCGCCGAAGGTCCAGCGGTTGCTGTTGAAGCCGGCCGTTGCCGCGTCGAGCGTGCGGTGGTAGTTGCTGCCCGGATAGTCGTAGTTGCCCACGAACGCGTAGGTGCCGTCCTGGATCGACTCCCCTTCGCCGAGCACCATGCCGTGGACCAGCCGGTGCACGGCGATCGCGGGGGCGACGCGCACGGCGTCGAACTGGACCGATCCGGTGGCCTCCCACTGTCCCAGCCGGAGATAGGCGCCCGAGGTGTTTTCGGGTGCCCGGAAGACGTGCCCGAGCCACTGCCAGTCGCTCGTCACCCCGTACTGGTCGCGGTTGGCGAAGCTGGGGCCCGAGATGACGCAACCACGGCCGCTGGGCCGGCGCGCGCGCATCGCGAAGTGGTAGAGCCCGCCGGGTCGGAACGCGTACTGATCGTTACGCCAGTAGTTCGAGTCGCTGCCGGAGCCGGTCACTTCGAGCACGCGGCGATCGACCCAACGGCCCTGCCCGCCGCTGAGCGTCCAACCCGCGGGAGCGTCGTCGCCGCGGGCGAACTCGGTCGTAAAGACCGGCTCGGCCGGCGAGGCGGGCAAGGTGCACCATGCCTTCGAGCAAGCGGCCACGATCGAAACAACGACGAAAACGGAGACGGTGGCAAGTCTCATGCGAGCACCTCTTGGGGAGTGGTTCCTTTTCCCGGTTCTCATTTCTTCGCGTGCGGCGGCACGGCCCGCTCGGTACCCGCGCCCAACGCGACGGCGGGAACGACCGAGGCGGCCGCCTCTTCGGTGAGATTGAAGATGGTGAACCCGGCCGCGCCCAGCGAGCGGGCCAGGTAGATCTGCCCCACGGTGCGGTCTTCGGTGAGGCGCCAGGCCCCAATGCCCGGATACACGGCAATGCGCCCATCGACCAGCCTGAGCTGGTTCTCGACCAGGCCCACGAAGTGCATGTCGCTCTGGGTGTAGTCCATGGGACAAAGGAAATCGAGATACCCGGCCTCGACCCAGGCGACCCAATCCTGCCCGACCGACTGGCGGCATTCGGGATAGGCCCCGAACACGGCGGCCGAGATCTTGATCGCGGGCTTGATCTTCTTGGCCTCGCGGTGCACCGCGGCCACCAGGCGCGTGATCTGGTCGCATCGCCAATCGTGGTAGGCGTCGCGCAGAGGGCCCGACCGACAGTCGTCGGGCCAGCGTGCGACCTTGCGGCCGGTCTGGGCCTCGAAACGCTCGCGGCAGCCGTCGCAGTAGCAGTGGCTCCCGTCGGGATAGCGGATGTAGTCGAAGTGCAACCCGTCGACGTCGTAGTTGCGGGCGACCTCCAACATGCTGTCGCGCTCGAGTTCGAAGTTCTCGGGATGGGAGGGGCAGAGCCAGTTGCGGGTCTCGCCGCCGTGGCTCGCCTGGAGGCGGTTCTCGGCCCGGAGCTTCTCGACGAACTGCTTGGGCGCCCCGGAGAGGTTGTAGTTGACCTTCCAGACGTGGACCTCGATGCCGTGCTTCTTGCAGGCGGTCACGCACTGGGCGATCTGGTCGCCAAGCTCGTCGAAGGTCGAGCTGCGGGGCAGCACGTCGCTGGCGTAATGGGCCCGGCCCGCCCAAAGCAGGTTGGGGACGACCATGTTGAAGCCCGCGTCGGCGAGTTCCCTGGCGGTCCGCTCCCAATCGCCCGGATAGGCGCCCGTGCCCGAGTGGTTCCAGAAGGCCCGGCCTTCAACCTTCGGGCTCGAATGAGATCGCAGGTACGCTTCGGCCAGCCGATCGCGGGAGCGTCGCGCCAGCTCGACCGCCTCGGGATAGGCTCTGGCGGCCAGTTGGCTCTCGGCCTCGCGGCGGGCGTCGAGCGCGGCCTTCAGGCGCTCCAGCGCCGCGGGATCCTCCGCCGCTTTGACGAAGCCGACCACGGCCTCGATGCCGTCGAGATGCCCGACCTTGGCCGTGCGTTCCAACTCGCTGCGGGCCATCTGCTCCCAGAGCGGCGGGTGGAGCCGGCCGAGAACCGCCGCCAGAAGCTGCTTCTTGCCCGCGCGGTCGTCGGGCATGACCAGGTGGCTGAAATACGCACCCTTGTCGCTGAGCAGCATGGCCGCGTGGCCGGTCGGGTTTCCCTCGGCATCGTACCACTTGCCGATGATGCGGGCCTCGGGACCGGCCGACTCGGGAGCGGCGATGTTCCACGACGACTGGCGCACCGACTCGGGTAGTCCCGGCACGTCGTCGGCCTCGAAGCGGACTTCGGCGAACTGGCCCGGCCGCTCGCGCCGCGCGTACTGGGTCCGGGCGACCCCGATGGCCCGAGCCAGATTACCGGGCAGGCTGTAGCAGGCGAACAGCTTGCCGCCGCCCTCGACGAACTGTTCGAGCACTTTGGCCGCCCCTTCGTCGAGGCGCGGGTTGTAGGCCAGGATCGCCACGTGGCGGTTGCCCAGCGCGCCGTGCGCCAGGGCCGCGTCTTCGATGGCGTCGGAGCCCAATCCCAGCTCGGCCAGCATGCCGCCGAAATCGTCGGCCGCGTCGAGCGCGGCCTTCACTTCGCGGTCGTCACGATGGGCGTAGGCGGCCGGGATCACCAGGGCCACGTCGCGCCAGGTCGCCGACAGCCGGCGCAGCCGCACGCGGGAGTCGACCGGCTGGACCCGCCAGATGGAGATGCGCACGCCGTCGATCCGATGCCATCCGGCCGGCTCGCCCTCGGTGCGGAACGACGCCTTCGAGATCCGCACGGTCTGCCAGCCTTCCCCGGTGAAGCCGCCCCCCGACGTGTACCAGCCGCCGCCGCTGCGAAAATAGACGGACAGGCGTCCCACGGTCTTCGGGTTGTCGACGGCGATCTCCAGCTCGAACGCGCCGACCGCGGCCAGGTCGAGGTCGACCCGGCGGTCGAGGATCGTCCGCTCGAGGTCCGGATCGGTCGCGAACGGCGTGCGGAACTCGAGCACCGTGCGGCCGTCGTCGTCGACGATCTCGACCGGCGGGGTGCCCGAACTCGACACCCACGCCTGGCGGGCGGCCTGGGAGTCGGCATACTCGAAGGCGTCGATGATCTGCTCATTGGCAGCAGCGCCGAGGCTTGCCAAGACGATCAGCAGGGGAGCGGCCATGGTCGAGTCTCCTCGGGGTTGGACATGCAGGGTGCATTCTCTGATGTGCCCCGCATTCTAACGCCCGAGCCGACCGCGCGAAAGCATCCCTCAGAAGTCGTACCAGATGGCCAGGCCGATCTTCTCTTCGTGGTTGTCGTAGAACTCGTACTGGTCGCTTTTTCCGACGTAGTAGTGCAGTCCCGCACGAAACAGGTGGCCTGTGGTCCCTCGCCACTGCCAGCCGGTCTGGACCACGAGATTGCCGCCGAAGTCGACTTCTTCCCGAAGATGGCCGTTGATCGCGAAGAAGGGGGCCCCGCCGAACCCGACCGGCTCCAAGGGGCTGTAGTCGATGCCGAACTGGAACTCCCAGGGTTCGGCGCGGTCGCCCGCGTAAAACGACCAGGCCGCCTCGGCATACAGGCGCAGGTCTTCGTTGGGATAATACGAGGCTCCCAGCACCAGGGCGTCGCGCACGTAGTTCAGGCGCAACGTGTCGGGATAGCGCAGCAGGTACTCGTCGCCCAGGTGGGAACACAGGTGGTAGTAAGCGAACTTCCACCGCCACGGACCCATGCCGTAGGTGAACGGCACCCCGGCGCGGAAGTCCATCGAAATCACGTCCCGGTCCTGCTCCAAGTCGAGGCGGGGAAGGACGCCCCCCTCGAAATCGACCTGCCAGCCTTCCGGGCGCAAGGGGTCGCGGTTGCCGTAGCGAATCAGCCCCACGCGCCCCCCCAAGGCGGCATCCCAGACCCAGCCGTGATCCATCTGATAGACGAACTGGCTGGCGAATCGCGGCTCCTTGACCCCGGCCAGGTAGGAGCGGTAGATGATCCCCTCGGGCAGCGCCTGCCAGGTCCACTCCTCGCCCGAAGCGCTCCATCCCGCCCACGACGGCGCCCAGGTCGCTGAGAACCCCGAGCGACCCTTCTGCCGCGGCCAGGCCGACACGGGCCCGTCGGGCGCGTCGACCGGGCCGGCGCCCGATACGGACAGTTCCGACGCCACCAGGGCCGGCAGCCCACCGGGAATCCACATCAACAACCAGGCAACTGCCCAAAGGGGCAGGAGATCTCGGTGCATGTTGGCCTCCATTCCGGCACGTGGGCAAAACTCCCCGGCGTTGCCGCGGGAGACGGGAATTGCCCGCTCTGGCCGTTACCTCGTCCGTGGCGCCTCGTTGGGTGTTCGGGTGGTGCTCACCAGGCTGCGTCGAGACCTCCGTCGTCGGGATCGTCCCATTCTTTGAGGGGGGTCGTTGCTACCCAATCCGATGACGCGCGTGTCGTCGCTGCTGGCCTGGCAGCCGTCTCGGTCCGACGCGTCGGCGAGCGACCATTCGGCGGCCAGGTGCAGGCGGACCTCGAACCCGGTGCGCCCCACGCGCAACCGGTTGCCGTCGTTCAAATCGCACTGTTCTTGGACGCGACGGGCGTTGACGAACGTCCCGCCCCGGCTATGGAGGTCTCGCACGGCGACGCCTTCTTCCTCGACCATGATGACGCAGTGGTGCCGGCTGACCGAGGGATCGTAAAGCCGGAGGTGGCAGTCCTTCGCCCGGCCGATGAGCAGCCGGGAACCTCGAATACGCAACTCCCTGCCGGCATATTCCCCGTTCGTCACCACGAGTCGAACAACCATCCGCGATCCACTCCCGAGCCGAATCGATTCGGGGTCCTCTTTTGATTATCGGGTCGGCGGCCGTCCGCCGAAAAACTTCTTCAGCGTCGCGTCGGCCGCGTCGGAGGGATTCGACGACTGGGGCTTGAAGCGGCTCTTGCTCCATACGCCGGCGACCTTGACGGGCCCGTCCCCCTGCTGGACCTTGTCGCTCCCGGGGCGCGGGGATGTCGTCGTCTCGGCGGCGGTGACCGTGTCGTCGACCAGCGCATCGGGATCGTGCAGCCAGCGATCCAGGTCGAGGTCGGCGTCGACCGCCGCCTTTTCGCCGCCCGCCGCCTCGAAACGGACCTCGAACTCGAGCGGGCCCACGCCGATGCGGTCGCCGTGGTGCAACTCGAACCGGCTTCCCACCCGGCTTCCGTTGACGAAGGTGCCGTTGTGGCTTCCCAGGTCGCGGACAATCGCGGTGCCGTTCTGGGTCACGATGACGCAGTGGTGCGAGCTGACCGTGTCGCTGTGCGGGCGCACGTGGCAGTCCTTGGCGCGGCCGATAAAAAGCCTGGGGCCACGAATCGGGATCTCCTTGCCCGCGTTCTTCCCCGACGTCACGATCAACTTGACTTCCATCGGACTCCTCTTGCCAAGAACATACACGGTAGGTTGCGGATTCTAATAGTCTAATTTGCGGGCCGGCGCGATTCCGAGACGGCCGTCGCTTTCTTGCCCCGTCGCGTGAACAAATCGTAGAGGATCGGCACCACGATCAAGGTGAGCACGCCGGAGACGAGGATCCCGCCGGCCGAGGCAATGCCCACGCCGTTTCGCATTTCGGCCCCGATGCCTTGCCCCAGGGCCAAGGGAAGCATGCCCAAGACGGCGGCCACCGTGATCATGACGATGGGGCGGAATCGCTCGCACGACGCCGCGATCATCGCCTTGTGCCGGGGCAACCCGTCGGCCACGTGCACGTTGAACTGGTCCATGATCAGGATGGCATTATTGACTACGATTCCGATCATAATGACGATCCCCATAAGCACGAAGATGCTGAGACTCTCGCCGGCCAGGGCGAGGGCCCAGACGGTTCCGATCAGGGCCAGGGGCAAAGTCACGAGGATCAGGGCCGGCTGCCGGAACGACTCCATGATGGCGGCCAGGGTAAGCACGATGAGGATGATCGAGATGACGCCCGCCTCGGCGAGCCCCTCCTGGGCTTCGCCCATCATCTCCACCATGCCTCCGAAGGAGTAGTCGTAGCCCGGAGGCAGGTTGCCTCGTTCGTCGATCTGTTGACGGAGTTTCTGGACGGCCGTTCCCAAGGGCAGGCTGTCGGCCAACTGGGAGGTGAGCTTGGAGATGCGGCGTTTGTCTTTGCGCACGATCTGGACGGGTATCTCGCCCTCAACGACTTCGCCCAGGCTGGCCAACAGCACCGGTTGCCCGTCGGTGCCGGGGAAGAGGAACTGGTGGACCTGATCTTTGCCCTCCTGTTCGGCGAGCTTGACGACGATGTCGTAGTTGCGGGCGTTTTCCTTATAGGTGCCGGCCTCGATGCCCTCGAGGTTGGCTCGCAACGTCAGTCCCAGCCCCACGGCCGGGGCCCCCAGGTCGCCGAGCACGGCCCGGCGGGGCTCGACGCGGATCTGGGGCTTGCCCGGGCGTACCGTCGTGTCGGGGTCGAGAAAACCGGGAGTCTCCCGTGCAAAGGCCAGGGCCTTCGATGCCAGGTCGTCGAGGGTCGGCAGGTCGTCGCCGGCGATCTCCAATTCGATCGGGTTGCTCTGCCCGCCGATGGTCGACGGCTGGCTCACGGCCACGATGGCGTCGGGATACCCCCGCATGCGCGCGCGGACCATGTCCATCAACGCGTCGATCGACAGGTCGCGCTCGTCCCGCTCCGAGAACTTCATCAGGATCTGGGCAAGATACACCCCTTCGCTCGACTGCCCCAGGATCGCCTCGACCTTGCCGACCGTGGTCAGCACGTGCTTCAGCTCGGGCAGATCGGCAAGGCGGGCCTCGGCCTGCTCGACGCGGCGGACGGTTTCGTTGAGGTGGTACCGCGTGGGAAACTCGAGCCGCAGGTACACCCGACCCATGTCGGTCTCGGCGACCGCGCTGGTGCCCAACGTGGCGGCCAGATGAAGGGAATGGACGAAGAGCAGGGCGACGGCCACGATCGTCAGCACCGCGGCCCAACGGTGGCGCTCGTTGAATTCGAGCAGGCGGCGGTACGCGCCCACGACGCGGTCGAATCCCCGGTTCCACCAACGCTCCATCACCGCCAGGGGCGAGCGCGTGCCCTCCGTTCGCGGCTTGAGAATCCGCGAGCACAGAAGCGGCGTGAGCGTGAACGAGATGAACAGCGACACGACCGTCATGATGAACATCGTCATGGCCAGGGGACCGATGAATAGGCCCACCATCGACGTCATCATCGTCAGCGGAAAGAGCACGACCACGTTCGTGCCGGCGCTGGCCAGCACGGCGATGAAGGCTTCCTTGGCGCCCAGGCGCGACGCCTCCTTGGGATCGCCCGTTTCGTCGAGCCGCCTGACGATCGCCTCCAGGACGACGATCGAGTTGGTCACCAGAATGCCCACCGACATGCCGATGGCGATCAGGGTCGACATGTTCAGCGTGTAGCCGGCCATCTGCATGAAGAACAGGCCGATGACGATCGTCAGCGGCATGGTCAAGGCCACCACGAAGAGCGACCGCAGGTTGTAGAGGAACAAGAACAAGATGGCCGCGGTCAGGGCGATGCCCTGAAACACGTTGATCCAGGCGCTCTGGTTGGTCGCCTCGATGAATCGGCCGTCGTCGTCGACCCAGACGAGATCCATGCCGCCGGGCAGCTCGGCGTTCAGCCCGTCCATGGCGTGGCGCACGTCGTTGGCCACGCGCACCGCGTTCGCGTCGGCCTTCTTGACGACTTTGATCGCGATGCACGGGCGCCCGTCGATGGTGGCCTTCTCGCGCAGCTCCTCGGTGGCCATGCGGACCCGCCCCACGTCCCCAACGTGGCATCGTCGTCCTTGCTCGTTGGCGACCTCGACTTCGGCCAGGCCGGCCACGTCGGCGTAGTCGGCATCGAATTTGACGGAGTATTCGGCCCGCGCGTCCCGCACTCGCCCCGCGGGAATCGTGCGTACGGCCTGCTGAATCGCTTCGACGACGTGCACGCTCGAAAGCCCCCGGGCGGCCAGCTTGTCGCGCTCGAGCTCGACGTGCACCTCCCGCTTGGCCCCGCCGACCAATTGCACCTCGGCCACGCCGGGGATCACGGTGAGCCGGTCGGAGAGCGTGTTCTCGGCGAAGTCGTAGAGTTCGTCCAGCGGCACCTCGCCCGCCAACGCCAGGTTGACGATCGGCGTGGCGTTGATGTCGAACTTCTGGATGATAGGGTCTTCGACGTCGCCGGGCAGATCGGCGCGGATCAGGTCGAGCTTCTCGCGGACGTCGGTCGCGGCCACGTTGACGTCGACGTCCATCTCGAATTCCAGAAGCGTCTGGCAGACGTTCTCCATGCAGGTCGAGCTGACGTGCTTCAGCCCGTCGATCGACACGACCGCGTCCTCGATCCGCTTGGCCACGTCGGTTTCGAGCTCCTCGGGCGATGCCCCGGGATAGACCGTCACGATCGTGATGAAGGGCGCATCCACCTTGGGCAACAACTCGAGACCCATCTTGCGATAGGCGTTGAGGCCCAGCAGGGCCAGCCCGATGATCAAACACCCCATCGCGATCGGGCGGCGAATCGACGCGTCCGAGAGAATCACCGGCGCCCCTCCTCGACGATGGTCACGGGCGTGCCTTCGTCGACCAAGGTCTGCCCCATGGAGACGACCGGCGTGCCGGCGGCCACCCCCTCGAGGACCTCCGTCCAACCGTCCAGATCCCGCCCGGTCCGGACGGCGAGCATCCGGGCCGTCGCGTCGGTTGCCGTAAACACGACGCTCCGGCCCCCTCGGGTTACCACGGCGCTAGAGGGCACCCCCACGCCCGGCCGGCTGTCGACGACGATCGTGACCTTGGCCAGACAGCCGGGCACGACTCCGTCGGGCGGGTCTTCGACCAGGCCCTTCACCTCGAACGTGCGAAGCTTCGCGTCGACGGTGGGACTCTTGTCATCGACCGGACGGAGCCCCAAGTCGATGCCGCCGACGTCGATCCCCATCTGCGTCCGGCCCGGCTCGACCCGGGCGTAGTACGCCTCGGGAAGGAAGACCGTGACTTCGAGCAGCGAAAGGTCCTCGATCTTGAGCACCGGAGTCCCCGCCGCGGCCATCTCGCCGGGTTCCTTCATCCGCATCGAAACACGCCCGCTGAGCGGAGAAATCACCAGCGAGTCGGTCAGGTCCTTTTCGGCAATCGTCAGGTTCAGCTTGGCCTGCTCGAGCTTGGCCTGCGACAACGCGATCGTAGCCTCGGCGTGCTTGACCGCGGCGATGCACTGCTTGCACCGCGACTGCTGTTGCTCGTGCTGTTGCCGCGAGACCGCGTGATGCTCGACCAACTCCTCAAACCGCTTCAGGTCGCTTTGGGCCTGCTCGAGATCGGCGTGGGCCTGATCGAGGCGCGCCTGGCTCTCGCGGAGCGACGACTCGCTCACGCGCACGCCTTCGCGGGCAATGGCGACGGCCTGCTCCAACTTGAGCGCGTCGGTCTGAAACAGCCGGGTCTCCCCCGCTTCGACGCGGTCGCCCTTGTCGACGTAAACCGCGTCGAGGGTTCCGGGAATCCGCGCGGAGACCAGGGCGAAGCGCTTCGCGCTGACGCTTCCCGAAATCACGACCCGATCTTCAAAGGCCATCGGTCTGGCTTCGGTCAGCACGACCGGCACGCGGCGGGCCGCTTCGGCCCCGGCCTGCGTGGCGTCGTGCGCCGGCCCGGCCTCGATGAACCGGTTCACGACAACGACGAGCCCAACGACCGCCACCGCGAGAGCGACCGCAACCCAGCGTACAATCCTTCGTCTGGTCATCGCCGTATCCTGCCTCTCACGTCCTCGATCCCCGAGTCGCGGCACGACCGCGACCGCTCTTCGACCCGGCCGTCACGCGACCGCCCACGCCCACGACCGTCATCTCGCGGCCTGGATGCCGCGCAAGAATACCTCGAACACGGTGCCGACCATCCCCTCGTCCGCCGACGTGCTGTCCGAAGCGAATTGCCGCTCGAACATCTGGCGCACCGCCCCGACGAGCATGTGGGCAACGGCCTCGACATCCAGCGGCCGAAACGCCCCCTCGGCGACGCCCTGTTCGAGGGCAGCCGCCGTGTCGCGAACCGCCAGCGCCAGCGCGCTCTCGTGATGGTCGGAGGTCTCCAAGAGGACGCGGGTGCCGTGGTCTTGGAAGAAGAGGGTAAACACGGCGCGGTGCTCGGCCACGTAATCGAACCACGCACGGATCATCGCTTCGAGCTTGCGGGGCGCGGGCCGGTCGCTTCGAAGGATCTCCTCGATGGTCTCACGCATCGGATCGAGCAGCCGTTGATGCACGAACTCCACCAACTCCTTCTTGTTGCGGAAATAGTTGTACAGGCTTCCCTTGGCCACCTCGGCGGCCGCGGCGACGCGGTCCATGGTCATGCCGTCCAGCCCGTGCTCGGTCAACACCCGTATCGCCGCGCCGTAGATCGCCTCGACCATCATCGCGTTCAGCGCGTCCCTGCGACGGTCCGCCAGCTTCATCACGACCACCTCCCCGGGGGGCTCTTGCTACGCCTTTGCTGTGACCTTTGGGTTATTGCTCTGACTGCATAGTCAAATCTATCGACGAAGCGGTCGAAAAGCAAGACCGATTGGTCAAAATGTCGTGGTCATGCGGACAACCGCCGGCCTCCCATCCTTCCGAAACCGATCCACCCGACCTTACCGGGGTGCGTCTCATCGGAAAGTGCCGCGAATGCCGAGGGAATAGGTAAAACAGGATACATCGTTTCGACGGAACGTTTGCGAAGTTCCAGCAAGGAGGCGAGCATGCCCCCGGCCCATGTCCCAACCGAGACGCCCACCACGGCGTCGGCGGTTATGCCTCGATGCAGTGGTAACATGCCACTCGCAAGATCCGTTCTACCCGTGGCCGTGGCGGTGCTCGCCTCGCTTCTGACCGGCTGCACCAGCGCGAAGCAGTGGTGGCAGAACGGATTCAAGGTGGGCCCCAACTACTGCCGTCCCCCTGCGCCGGTGGCCGACGAGTGGATCGATGCCGGCCACGAGAACGTGAAGACCGACCCGGCCGACAACGCCGCGTGGTGGCGGGTCTTTCAAGATCCCGTGCTCGACGAGCTTGTCGACGAGTCCTCCGCGCAGAACCTGCCCCTGAAAATCGCGGGGCTGCGTATTCTCGAAGCGCGCTCCCAGCGGGGCGTGGCGGCCGGCAACCTTTTTCCGCAACAGCAGGAGGCCACCGGCGCGTACCACCGCAGCGAGTTCAGCGAGAACGCGTTTCCCTTCGGCACGTTCCCAATGCCCAAGATGGCCTTCAGCACCTGGTCGCTGGGCTTCGACGCGGCCTGGGAGTTGGACTTCTGGGGCCGCTTCCGCCGCATGATCGAGTCGGCCGACGCCAATCTGAACGCCCAAGTCGAGAACTACGACGACGTGCTCGTGCTGCTGCAAGCGGAAGTCGCGGCCAATTACGTCCAGATGCGGGCCATCGAGGAGCGGCTGGCCTTGGCCCACAAGAACGTCGCACTGCAGACGCGAACTCTCGAGATCATCGACGCCCGGTTCCGGGCGGGCGTGGTCAGCGAGTTGGACGTGGAGCAGGCGAAATCGGTCCTCGCGGTCACCGAGTCGCTCATTCCCGTGCTCGAGGCGAATCGCCGCAAGGTCCAGAACCGGCTCTGCACGTTGATGGGCATGCCGCCGCAGAATCTCGAGGCTGAACTGGGCGGGCTGGGGGCGATTCCCGCCGTGCCCCCCGAGGTCGTCGTGGGCATCCCCGCCGAGCTGCTCCGGCGGCGCCCCGACGTGCGCCGGGCCGAACGCGAGGCGGCCGCCCAGTCGGCCCGCATCGGCGTGGCCACCGCCGAACTGTATCCCCGCATCGCCATCACCGGCAACATCGCCGTCGAGTCGGAGTACTTCCGCGATTTGTTCCGTTGGGACAGCATCGCCGCGGGCGTGGGCCCCGGATTCCGCTGGAACGTCCTCAACTACGGGCGGATCGTCAACAACATCGACGTCGAGGACGCACGGTTTCGCCAGCTCGTCCTCGCGTACCAGGAGACGGTGCTCCGCGCCAACGAGGAAGTCGAGGGCGCGATCGTCGCCTTCCTGCGCGAGCAGGTCCGCGTGCGCTCGCTCCAGCGAAGCGTCGCCGCGACCCAACGCGCCGTCGATCTGGCCCTGCTCCAGTACGAGCAGGGGCTGATCGACTACCAGCGCGTGCTCGACACGCAACGGGCCCTGGTCAACCAGCAAGACACCCTGGCCGAGAGCCGCGGCAACGTCGCGTTGAGCCTGATCGCCGTCTACAAGGCGTTGGGCGGCGGCTGGCGCGTGCGATTTGCCGCGGGGGCCATGGCCCAGGCTGCGGCGCCGGTCGAAGCGGAGCCCCAGGCCGGCGAACGCGTCCCCACGCCCGCCGCGCCCACGCCCCGGTCGCAGCCATCGCCCGCGCCCCGCGCTTGAGTCGCCCGGTCCGACGGAATTCTTTCATGCGTCTTCACCTCAGGAGCCATCGAACCATGTCAAGGCTGATTCGTTTCGGAATGCTCGCACTGTGCCTGGCGGCGTGCGAGCCGGCCCGGAGTGAGCCGTGCCCCCCGGCGCCCGGCTCCCTTTGCCCTGGCTCTCGTGGCGGGCTCTGCCCGACATGCCGGTGTCCTGACGACTACGTGCCGAAGCCCTGCCCGTGGATCTGTCTTGCACCCATTCAGGGCTGCCGCGACGACTACTGCCCCAAGGCGTTCCCATCTATTTGTCCGCCCGCGATCCGGTGGCTCTGCGACGATTACTGTCCCAAGCCGTGTCCGTCGCTGTGCTTCCCGTGGACATTCCACGAAAGCTATCGTTGCCCGCCGCCCCAAGGCTGCGACGTCGATCCCCGGAAACAATCTTGGGGCATCGTTACTCCTCCCGCCAAGTGACCGTGCACGATTGGGCGACCCGGCCGAACGCGGGCCTCTCGCCCGAATCGAGCCGGCGAAATGGCGCACTTCCAAACCGTGCAGCGTCATTTTGCCTTGAAGCGGAACCGAGGCACTCCGGCCGCTGCGCGTTGTGCGCCGGCTCTCGCCGAGCCTATAATGGACCCGTCGCGACGAGCTCGAGTTCGATTCGGCCTGAAGCGGCTGAGGCGCTCGGCGACGTGGCGGCTCCAGGAGACCTTCATGAACGAGCGAGAAAAAACGCGCGCCGGGCAATCGTTTCCCATGCACCGCCGAGCGGCCTTGGGCTCGGCCGGGGCGGGCCTCGGGTGGCTGCTCGGCGGCTGCTCGTCGACTCACGGCGAGAAACAACGACCGCAGCCGGACGAGACCATGAACGACGGGCTCAAGCGAGGCGATCGAGTCGAGATCGACGGCAAGGCCGAAACGCTCCTCGAGAAGGCCTATCGACTCGGATACGATTACGAAAAGAAGCACGGCGGCTGTGCCCGATGCACCGTGGCCGCCCTGCAGGACGCGCTGCCCTTCGTTCCCATCGACTTGGCCCTGTTTCGGGGCTCGACCTGTCTCGACGGCGGCGCCACGCCCGTCGACGTGCAGAACTGCGGAGCGTTTACCGGCGCGGGCATGGTCATCGGTCACCTTTGTGGGAGCGCGCGCGGCGAGACCTTCGAGGGCGACGCCAAGCTGGCCCACGAATTGCTGCACAAGGTGTACGGTCGCTTCAAAGAGCACTACGGCACGGTGCTCTGCCGCGACGTGCGCAAAGGGGCGCAAGGCGATTGCCCCGAGGTCGTGGGGCGCGCCGCCCGCTGGGTCGCCGAGGTGTTGCTCGAAGAGTTTGCCGGCTACAATCCACCCAAGCCGCCGGAACCTGAGGAAAAGGCGGAGCAAGACGAGGCGGGCCCCGCGGAAACGGCATCCATGCCGGGATAGACGAATCGTCGCGCAATTCTGCCAAGATTCCTCGGCGGCGAGCGAATTGCCGTCGGATTGTCTGGTCTGCCGAGCCCGCGTATCCTTATTGCGCGCTGACTTGTCTTTTCTGAGCGAAGGAGGTGAGCGATGGCCGTCTCGCTAGTGCCCGGCGCGGTCGAGTTGTTGATGCTCATGAGCATGATGGGGCCGTTCGGGGTGCCTTTGGGTGTGCCGCCGCTGCCCGAGGACCGAGTGCTGGCCAGCGTGGCCCCGGAAGACTGTCTTCTGTACGCGAGTTGGGCGGGCATCGCTGAGGCCGACCCGGCCAGCCCGAATCACACCGAGCAGCTTCTGGCCGAGCCCGAAGTGCTCGAATTGATCGACGAGATCGAGCGGCTGATCACGCTCGGTATCGGCGAGGCGGCCCGAAACCAGGGGGACGGCCAGGCCGGCGCGGTCGCCCGCGACGCCTTGCGCTGGGGCAAGCGCCTGCTGTCGCGTCCGGCGGCATTCTTCGTCTCCGACCTGGAGATCGGCTCGGGCGTGCCCAAGTTTCAGGCGGCCGCCCTGTTCAACGTGGGCGAAGACGTCGACGACTTGAAGGCCACCCTCGAGCGATACCAGCGCACCATGCTCCCCGGCGCGGCCGAAAAGGTCGAGTCGGGTGAGGACGGGTGGTACCGCCTCACCCTCGCGCCCCAGGCTCCGGCCGTTTTTTGGGGCGTCAAGGACGAGTACCTGGCGATCGGCATGGGCGACGGCGTTATCGAAGGACTCTTCGAGCGGGCCGAGGCGGCTCCGCCCGCCTGGCTCGAGCAGATCGGCCGGCAACTGCCCGTCGAGCGCCGCTCGACCGTGGCCTACCTCAACGTCAAGGCGATTCGCGACGCCGTGCTGCCGCTGGTTCCCGAGCCCTCGGTGGCCCGGGTGGTCGAAGCGACCGGGCTCGACCAGGTGACCACCTTCGTGGCGGTGACCGGGCTCGACGCCGAGGGCTTTGTGAGCAAGTCGCTCGTCGGGCTGGAGGGAAAGCCGCGCGGGCTCTTCCGCCTGGCCGCGGCCGAACCGCTCGCGGCCGCCGACCTGGATGCGATCCCCCGCGACGCGACGCTGGCCGTGGCGGCCCGGGTCGACCTCGAAAAGGTCTTCGACACGATCTTGACGATTGCGGGAAACATCGATCCCAAGGGCCCGACCGAACTGCTTCGCGAAATCGGCGAGGTCGAAGAGCAATTGGGAATCACGCTGCGTCGCGACGTGTTCGGGTCGCTGGGCGACACCTGGTGCATCTACAACTCGCCCGGCGAGGGCGGATTGCTGTTCACCGGCCTGACCGCCGTGGTCGAGATCAAGGACCGGCGGCGCCTGGAGTCGGTTCATGCGCGATTCCTGTCGGCCCTGCGAAACGAGATGAGCCGCCAATCGGGACGCCGCTCGCCCCGGTTCGATCAGTTCCGGTTCGCCGGTCGCGACGTGTACGTGTTCAACGCGCGCGACGACGATTTCCCCCTGGCGCCCTCGTGGTGCCTGACCGACGATGCGTTGGTCGTCGCGCCGTTCCCCCAGAACGTCAAGGCCTACCTCGCGCGCGACCGGACGCCCCCGTCGCTGGCTGACGCCCCCGAGGTCGCCGCGCTGTTTGGGCCGGGCGGCGGACCGGTCGTGCTCGCGTACCTCGACACGAAGGCGGTCTTCGACCTGCTTTACCCGTTCGCGCCGATGGTCGCGCAGGCGGGCTTCAGCGAGCTGGCCCGGCAGGGCATCGACGTGAGCGTGTCGATCCTTCCGTCGGCCAGGGCGATCGGGCCCCACCTGCGTCCCAGCGTCGGGGCCGTGCGCTTGACCGAGGCGGGCATCGAAGTCGTCAGCCGGC
>Ga0334899_1002272_pt1 | contig 15756 bp, 11 predicted proteins | sample GraSluR3_MG_FD_207219 | JGI IMG/M metagenome (GOLD analysis project Ga0334899, IMG submission 207219) | Sludge microbial communities from methane-producing bioreactor in Wageningen University, Netherlands - Granular Sludge_8_08-R3 | ecosystem: Engineered > Bioreactor > Anaerobic > Unclassified ... | reverse complement strand
AAATAAGCTAAATAGTCTTGTTGGTGCGATAAGTGGTTACCTCATTGCTTTCTTGTTCAAAATGCTTTTTGTCGCTACTGGTTTAAGCGATACAAATCTTTTAATATTTATAACTATCACAAATATAATGAGTTATTATCTGGTCTATAGAGGTCTTAGATATGGGATTACGGGCATGTTTGTTTCAAGATATCAGGTAGACTCCATTCCTGCGAACACAGACTTTGACTATTCAGCTGAAACATTAGACCATCACATTAGTTCTCCACAGGGCATGCATCGAAGTTTCTTCGATACTTTCGAACATGAGTTAGAGTATCTTCACGATAAATTTAATTCTTGTAAAGACTTAATCCAGGAAATTCAAAAGTATGTAAAAAAGAATAGAGAAAAGGTTGAAAACTACATAGCTAGAGAAAATATCACTCTCATCCAGTGGCTTTACATCTCTTTAAAAACATTAGCAGCGAACAGGATTGAGAGAGGCGGTTTTGTTTACAGAGGAGCTCCTGATATTCAGGGAATGGATTACCTGCAAGTTTTCGATTATGCTACAGACAAGTTGGCACAATTGCACTACGAAGAATACACTCCAGAGTTTGCACAGAGAGAAAAAGAAGCCTTTCGTGATTACTTGTCAAAAAATTTTGGATAGATCGAGTGCCGGGGGAAGGCGTGAGTCAGGGGGCAATCCTTGCGTGATTTACAAGTTTCCCAGTGGGGAGGTGGGGTGAGGGAACTTGCCTATAATTTTTATGGTCAAAGATATTTGAAATTATGTTAATTTCAAATAAAGGTTGGTTTTATGATATATCTTGAGATGTCAAGAAACACAAATCATGGAGGAGCTGATTGGGCCTTCTCCAATTCTGTATGGGCGCCTTCTCATACCGAAAACGGAAAAAATTGGCCGTTCTGGACTAAGGTCTCAATGATCAGAAAAGGCGATCTGATAATTCATCTGCGTGGGACACGGCCTAGAGCATTCTTCACTGGATATTCTATTGCAGCTGACGACGGGGGAATCACGGAGGAACGTCCGGAATTCGTCGAGGATCGTTATAGCGATACCAAATTCTATAGAGCTTCACTAACAAATTACATTGAGTTCCCAGAACCGATAAATCTCGATTACGTATTCAAATTTAGAGAAGAAGAATTAGTTAAGTACTTAAAGACCAATAATGGGAAAAAGATTGATAAATTGAATTTGTTTTATGTTCTCCAAAATCATAAACTGCAGTGCTTAAATGGAGCATATTTCTCCGATATCGATTATGACCTTCTGTATATACTGTTCAAAGATACTACAATCCAAAATAAAAATGGTGAACCGCAACCTCTACCATCATCTATCCAAACAGCGGATAGATGTGCAATGACTAAGACTCGCATTGGGCACACTCAATTTGCCCAGAGCATCAAACGTCTATACAACAACAAATGCTGTTTCCCTGGTTGCAGTATTAACGATCCACGCTTTCTTATTGCTTCACATATTGCTAGATGGAGTGATAACGAGGAGTTGCGTGGAGAGTTATCCAATGGACTATGTTTATGTCTATTACATGACAAGGCATTCGAGCTGGGTTTGTTTTTTCTTGACGATTTATTTAGAGTGAGAATTAATAAAAATTTGGGTATGCTGAATGGAGAGTTTATAAAAAGGCTTGTTGATCAAGAATATAAACAAATTCGTCTCACAAAAATTTTACCGTCGTTATCTGCCCTAAAGGAACACCGAAAGAGAACAAATGTTGTTTTACCACTTGATAATGATAAAATATCAACTAATATAAGTAAAAACGACGAAGGAATATAATATGCCCAATGACTTGGCAAAGCAAAACAAGAAGATCGTAGGCATTGATCTGTTTTGTGGTGTTGGGGGTCTCACCCATGGTTTAAAAAAAACAGGAGTTGATATCAAATTAGGTATTGATATTGACCCTCTCTGTGAATATCCTTTCACGCAAAATAATGATGCTAAATTCATTTTAAAATCTGTTGAAGATATAAAGGGAGTTGAGCTTAAACCATATCTTGACCAACAAGAGACGTATAAATTAATTGTCGGATGTGCTCCTTGCCAGACATTTTCAACCTATAACCCTAATGCAAAGGAACAGGATGACCGTTGGTGGCTACTATCACATTTTTCTAGGTTAATAGATGAAGTTCAACCGGATTTTATTTCCATGGAAAATGTGCCCGGTCTAACCAAACACGCAGTATTTACTAATTTTTTAAGCAATTTATCAGTAAATAATTACCAGTATGACTATAAAATTGTAAATTGTGACGAATATGGGATTCCCCAAATGAGAAAACGACTTGTTCTTATAGCCTCAAAACATGGTAGTATTTCCATACTAACACCTAACGAATTTGGAAAACCTAGAATGACCGTAAAAGAGGCTATTGGAGAACTACCAAAAATCAAAGCTGGTGAAAGCGATCCTCAAGATCCTCTTCACCAAAGTGCAAATCTGACGCCCGTAAACATGAAACGTATCCATTTTTCAAACCAAGGTGGGACATGGCGAGATTGGCCAGACGAGTATATTTCGAATTGCCATAAGAAAGACACAGGTAAGACCTATCCTAGTGTATATGGAAGAATGTCATGGGGAGAGCCTGCTCCGACCATTACCACACAATTTTATGGTTATGGGAACGGTCGTTTCGGTCACCCTGAGCAAGACAGAGCACTTTCTTTGCGTGAAGGTGCGATATTGCAGAGTTTCCCTCCTGATTATAAATTCTTTTCTCCCGGAACATTGCCGATAAAGAAAAATATTGGCAGAATGATTGGCAATGCAGTTCCTGTTACACTAGGAGAAATGATTGGAAAAAGTCTCAATCGGCATTTAGAAACTTTGTCATAGGAGTGTAATATGGAAAGAACAGCTAATGGAACTAAAACAATTGAAACACCAACTTACCAGATGACAGTTGATTTAAATGTTCTAGATCATCTTGGTATTAATCTGTATAGCAATATATCGGCTGTTCTTACAGAAGTAGTTGCGAATGCATGGGATGCAGATGCAGAGAATGTAAAAATTAAGATCGAAGATTCTCAATCAATCTATATCAGAGATGATGGAGTTGGGATGACAATACTTGATCTAAACAAAAAATATCTACGAGTGGGCTACAAACGCCGAATTGAGGATCAAAGAACTGGAAGCCGAACAGCAAAAGGAAGACCGGTTATGGGAAGAAAGGGATTAGGAAAATTATCCCTCTTCTCGATTGCAAATACAATAGAAATATTTTCAAAAACTGCTGATAGCGAAATTAATGGATTTAGAATGACCACAAAAGGTATCGAAGAATCAGTAAAAGAAGGATTATCCCATTATTCTCCCGAACCAATTCCCTCCAACTCCATTGATTTGGAAAAAGGCACACTCATCATATTGAAAGATATTAAACGTCAAAGACTTCGTCATGGGATGGTAGCACTTAGAAAGCGATTATCTCGGAGATTTTCTATCATTGGAGAAAAATATAATTTTTCTGTATACATCAATGATGATCCAATCAACCCTTCAGATCGAGGAGATATGCCAGTAGTCCAATTCTTATGGCATTTTGGTGCTATTATTCCAGATCTATCTGCTGCACGTTCTCTTGTTGAGAAAAAAGAACTACCCTGTAGATTACAGGACTGGAACCCCAATTGGAGCATTTCTGGATGGGTGGGTACCGCAACGCTTCCAAAACAACTAGATAATGAAGAGGCTGGAAATCTTAATGGGATCGTTGTTTTTGCTCGAGGTCGTTTATTTCATGAAAATATTTTAGACAAGCTTAATGATGGTAGATTATATACAAAATATCTGACTGGTCAAATTGAAGCAGATTTTCTTGATGAAGATTCGGAACAAGATATTGCAACAAGTGATCGACAAAGAATTCAAGAAGATGATCCTAGGTATAAAGAACTAATAAACTTCCTAAAGAAGCAATTATCCAGAGTAGAAAGTGAATGGTCTGATCTAAGAAGAAAACATGAAGTGGAAAAAGAAAAGAAAAGATCTCCTGCTCTAGCTCAATGGTTAGATTCGTTGCCCGCCGGGTTTAAGAAAAGTGCTGAAACGTTGATTGAAAAATTAAGTGCTCTACCAGTTGATGATGAAAGTGATAGAAAATTGATGTATAAACATGGCATATTGGCATTCGAGAGAATGAAATTGCGGGGTTCAGCTGAAGAGTTTTCTGCGAACGTATATGACATTGAGAAGTTATTGAGCTTACTCGCTGACCGAGATATGCTTGAGGCCTCATTATATCGAGATATTGTACAATCTCGATTGGAAGCAATCAAACATTTTCAGGACCTTACAACTGTCGATGAAAAAGAAAAAGTACTGCAGCAGTATTTATTTGACCACCTTTGGTTACTTGATCCTGCATGGGAGAGAGCAACATCTAGTGAGGTGATCGAAACTAGACTAACAAAAGCAGGTGTACTTGTTTCAGATTTGACTGAAAAAGAAAAGTTAGGCCGGGTGGATATCGCCTACCGAACAATGGCAGGTAAACACATTATTGTCGAGTTAAAGAGAGCTAGTCGTAAAATGAAGCTGTTGGAATTGCAAGATCAAGGACAGACTTATTTCGATAAACTTAAGAAAATCCTTTTAGCTCAGAATTCAGAAACTCCTGATATTGAAGTTATTTTCGTTTTAGGCGAACCAGTTGATGAAGAACGCAATAATTCTGGTCGGTTGAAAGCTTCTATGGATGCGATTTCACAAGGAAGTAGAATCGTTCATTATGATACATTAATTCAAGGTGCACAAAATTCTTATCATGATTATCTTGTAAAAAGTAGAGAGCTTGATAGGTTGGAAAGTTTGGTAGATACCATATAATGTATCTGTAGCATGAATATATTCTATACCCAATTATATTATTCCCTAACTGTTAGAATAATTTTAAGAGGAATCAGTTGCATATTGATTAATGAAATTAGTATTTCCATGATACCTAAACAGAAATTACGAGAAGTTGATAAAGCGTTGGAAGTCAGTTATAGCAACTTGCAGTGCACATGAACGAGCTTCTGAGAATGCTTAATATTTGCAATCCCTAATCGGTAGAAACCATAACACTACAGGAAGTTGTGAGATTACGATAATCTTTCTATATTTTTTTGATGGAATTTTAATACCTTTGTATTACACCCATACATCGTATCAATACAGTCCGACACTGGTCTCAAATTCTCAGCATACACATGAGTATACCCTTCCTGAACTGCATTTCCTCCTTGATGTTCCCAACTGAGATATTCAGCGACCAAGATATCAAACACTCCAGCAAGACGAAGATTGGTGTTCAAAGAATGCCGGAGAACATGGGGGGTCAACTCCTTCCATGCTTCGGGTCTTTCGAGGTCGAGCAGTAGAGCATGAGTTCTTATAGTATTGAACCATATTGAAAGCATTCGACTACTCACTCTCAAAGGTTCATTGGAATGAGGATTCTCCTCGAAGGCTTCTTTGAGCGCTTTCAGCGCAATATCGCAAAGTGGGATAACCCTCACCTTCCCCCACTTCGGAGATCCGATTACTTTCAACGAATCATCTTTGTATGCCCGATCGATCGTCAGTACATCATCTTTCAACTGATCTGGATGCAACGCTAACAATTCCGATCTCCTGAGGCCTGTGGTAGCTAAGATAGTAAATAACCGTCTAGCCTTCTGATTTGGGAATACCTGGGGAGAATTTAGAACAAGTTGGATATCAGATGCTGGCAGAGATTTCCGTGATGTAGCCTTATATTTGATATCCGGTAATCCTTGGGCAGTATTCATCTGGATCAACCCATCGTCAGCAGCTTGACCAAAAACGGCCTTAAGGACTTTATACAGCTTTGCACTTTTATTGCATGCCCCATATTCTTCTGCTATGGCAACAGCAGCTTGTTTTATCTCGTATCTGATTACAAGGCTTAGAGGTTTATCGAGAAATTTCTTCATTGACCTGTTCAGGACTTCTTCGAGATCTTTGGCATGTCGAGCGGTATGTGAAGCATAACGATCAGAATAGAACGATGTGGTAACGGTAGCTTGTCGCCTTTTTGGATTCGTCTCCGGGTTCTGGTATAGTTTCAATGCTTCCCGAACAGTTGTCGTGGTGTCGATTCCCGATCGCTGTTTGTCGATGAATTCCTTGATGAATTTCTGAGCCTCACTCTTGCGAGAGAAACCAGTGGACATACGGACTCTTTTTCCATTCTTATCAGTGAATCTGAAGTGGAAAATTTTGCCTACAGTGTAAGGTGTTGGGTAGTTGTTGTTCATACAGCCTCCTAGTCAAAAGGACTCCAAAAGGCCACAAAACCCATTTTTGGCCTTTTGGTCCACGCTAGAAGAACTTGTAAATGTTTCCCTTGTAGTTATTAAAACCTTAGCGACTGAGGGGAGTCGAACCCCCGTCACGAGCTTGGGAAGCTCGGGTAATAGCCGTTATACGACAGTCGCAACTGCAACACAATCATAGCCAAAACCTGTTGTTCTTGCAAGTAGTACACCATCGATTGCACGGTTTGACAAGATTTTCCTTATATACTACTCAGCAGTGATATACAAGCTCGTTTTCTCCATAATTCCTAGAGATTTTCCTTGCGCAACGCTCATATTCGCCGGACAATGTATCATGCACATAGTTCTCTAGGAGGAACATCATGAAAAAAATTGTATCTCTACTGTTACTTGCAGTTCTCCTTGCGCCTGCAGTATTCGCTCAGGGCGGAGGAGAGAAAGCTCCGGAACCTCAAGCAGTTCCTGCTGCACCGACTTCTGCAGGAAGTGTAAGTGCCTACACAACGCTGGAGGAGCCACTTGCGGCAGCTTTGTTCGATCTCTTTGAGAAGGAGACTGGAATCAAAGTCAACTTCGTTCGTCTCTCTGGTGGCGAAGCCGTGGCGAGACTGGAGGCTGAATCCTCTAATCCGCAGGTTAGCATTTGGGTCGGCGGTGTCGGTCTCGACCATATCACAGCAAAGACGAAGGGGCTGACCACTCCCTACGTTTCCCGCTATGCGAGTAAGACGCCGACACAGTATCGCGACCCGGAAAACTTCTGGATCGGCCTCTATGTCGGACCCCTTACCATTGTGACCAACCTCGATCGTGCGAAGGAGTTGGGCATCCAGGCTCCCACCAGCTGGGCAGACCTTACCAAGGCGGAATACAAAGGTCTTATCAGAGTAGCGAACCCGAATTCATCGGGTACCGCGTACAATGTGTTGACTACCATGCGGTATGTGCTTGGTGGGGAAGATCAGATGATGGACTACATGAAAAAGCTCGACAAGAACATCGACCAGTACACCAAGAGCGGCTCAGCACCTGGAAAGAGTGTGGCCATTGGAGAGATTCCTATTGCTATCGGCTATGCTCACGACCAAGTGAAACTCAAAGATGCTGGAGCCAATATCAAGATTGCAGCTCCCTCGGAAGGAACCGGATTTGAACTTGCCTCCATGTCTCTGGTGAAAGGTGGCAAAGATGCCGTAAATGCTAAGAAACTCTATGACTGGATCATCTCATCACCCGTGGCGCAGGAAAAGTTCACCGAATGGTATGTTGTCCTTGTTGCAGATGGTGCAGCAAAACACCCAGAAGCTCTCTCGATCGATGAGATCAAAACCGTGGAGCAGGACTTCGCTTGGGATGGAGATACTGTGAACAAGACTCGTCTGCTTGACAGATGGACACATGAGATCGGACAGTATCGCTAAACACCCTGAATGACAGCCTTGTGCTGTATTGGACAGCAGATGTTTACAAAAAAAAGAATTATTCAATTCTGTCTCGTGGCGGTGGTTTTCATCGCCGCGGACATTTGGATGTACAGGACACTCACTGATTCGTTCGTAGCGTACGTTGAAGAGCGGAACTATAACGAAGTGGGTCTCTTCGTTCAGACAGTACCTGAAGATGAATCGGACATTCCTCACTGGCTAGAAGGAGTCTCTACAATCATCCCCGACGCTCAAGCTATGTATTTCACCTTCGATGAGAACCGATTCACCTTCGTCCCGGCAGCAGGAGGATCTCCTGTCGCTGAACAACTCTGGAACCAGTACGGGAGAACCGAACCGTTCACCAATGCTCTGGAGAGTGCCTACTACCTAGAAGCGATGCAACTGCCCTCCCGATATCCATCGGTTATCAACAATGATGCCAGTGACGTTCGTGTCTTTTTCGCTCCTCTCATCGCAGAGAACGGTTATGAAGCGGTTGGAGCGGTCATGATACTCGTCCCGACCAGTGGCGCTTCGGGGTACAGCCGACTCTTGGCAATATTCGCAATCGGAGCGGCCATCGCTTTCATTGCCATCTCCTGGGTGATCATGTTCACTCGGGATCCGATCACTGGGTTCATGGTCCTCGGCCTGTTCATTATTGTAGGGGTTTTCGTGGCCTTCCCGCTCTTCGAGGCGCTTCGGCTCTCGTTCTTCCGCAATAATAAATTCTCCATGGACCGCTGGAAAATGGGACTCTCTCCTGCCTACATCGTTGCACTCTGGGGATCTCTCAGATTGGGCGTTTCCACAGCAACCATCTCCACCATACTGGGTTTTCTCATTGCATTTCTTGTCGAACGAACTTCGTTCCGGCAGAAGAAACTGGTGACGACACTCGCCACCATGCCGGTAATCTCACCTCCATTCTCCCTTTCGCTCTCGATCATACTCCTGTTCGGAAACAACGGACTTATCAGCAAACAGCTTCTGAACATGCAGAACACTTCGATCTATGGATTGGGAGGTCTGACACTGGTACAGACCATAAGCATGTTCCCGATTGCCTACCTCACGATCAGTGGGGTCCTGAGACAGATCGACTCGACGGTTGAGGATGCTTCGCTCGACCTCTCTGCAACGAGGTGGCAGACCTTCAAATCGATCACCTTCCCGCTCACAGTTCCAGGAATCTTGTCTGCGTGGATGCTGGTATTCACCAATTCACTTGCAGACTTCGCGAACCCGCTACTTCTTTCGGGAAATCTTAGAGTGCTCTCGACTGAAGCCTATATGATGGTGACAGGACGCATGAACGATCTTGGAGGAGGCGCTGTACTCTCTTTCATGCTGCTGCTACCGACTGTGACTGCTTTCATGGTCCAGCGTTTCTGGGTCAGCAGAAAGAGTTTCGTTACCGTTACTGGTAAACCTTCGACCACGCTTACAGAGCTCACCACGACTCCTGTTCGAAATATATTGGCAGGAATCACTTGGGCTGTGCTGGGTTTCATTCTCATGCTCTACTTGACCATTGTAGCCGGTTGTTTCGTACGGAACTGGGGTATAGACTATACATTCACGCTGGAAAACTGGAAAGCGATCCCCGATAGCTGGGACTCACTCACATCCACGGTACTGCTTGCACTCATCTCGGCACCGCTGGCAGGGCTTATCGCAATGGTCGCAGCCATGCTGCTTGTACGAAAGAAGTTCCCAGGCAAGCGGCTTCTCGAGGTACTCATGATGACTCCCTATGCAATTCCGGGAACACTCATCGGAATCGCGTATGTCATCGCGTTCAACAAGCAGCCGCTCTTGTTGGTTGGAACCGGCGCAATAATCGTAATCAACTACGTGATCCGAGAATTGCCGGTCGGCCTGGAGAACGGTATCACCGCATTGCACCAGATCGATCCCTCGATCGAGGAAGCAGCGCAGGATCTCGGAGCCGATGTACCGACAGTGTTCAAGACCATTGTCCTCCCGCTTGTCCGCCCTGCATTCCTTTCCAGCATGTCTTATACTTTTGTTCGATCCATGACAGCGGTAAGTGCAATCATCTTCCTGATCTCGGCAAAATGGTACCACCTGACAATTAAGATTCTCAGTTATTCGGAAAATCTCCGTTTTGGCTTGGCCAGTGTCCTGTGTACGGTACTCATCATCATCGTTCTGGGAGTGTTTGGACTCCTGCAGATTCTGGTGAAGGACGATAAGCTTACACAGAAGACAATCTCCACTCGATAAAGGGACCGATATGAAAAAGAAAAGTGTTTCAGTTACATTGAAGAACGTGACCAAGAGATTCAAAGATGTGAAGGGAAAAGCCGATGTCATTGCGGTAAATGGTGCCGAATTCGTTGTAGAACCGGGAGAGTTGGTGACTTTGCTAGGGCCTTCGGGCTGTGGCAAGACAACCACACTCCGTATGGTCGCAGGATTCGAACTCCCCACCGAAGGGCAGATTCTCATCGGAGATACCGATGTGACCATGCTCCCGCCGAACAAGCGAGATACAGCCACCATGTTTCAAAGTTATGGACTGTTTCCGCACATGAGTGTGTACGATAATGTTGCCTATGGACTTAAACTTCGTAAGGTGGCACCAGATGAGATACGGAAACGGGTCAACGAATCGCTCGACCTTGTCGGCCTTGCCACGTATGGAGATCGGGCTCCGGGGAAACTCTCCGGTGGTCAGCAGCAGCGTGTGGCGTTAGCACGATCGCTGATTGTAACACCATCTGTGTTGCTGCTAGACGAACCACTGTCCAATCTCGATGCACTACTTCGCGAACAGATGCGGGTGGAGATCAAGAGAATACAACGAACTCTCGGGATTACCGCTATCTATGTGACACATGATCGAGTGGAGGCCATGAGTCTCTCAGATAGAGTCATCGTCATGAAAGACGGATTCATCAGACAAATCGGGGCTCCAGAGCAGATCTATGAAGAACCCGACTCACGATTCGTCGCTGGATTCGTGGGGAAAGCTGCATTCTTCCCAGTGGAGATCGGAGGCAAGGATGATGGTCTATGGTCCTGCAACCTCGGAGGAAAGGAGGTCAAAGTAGCCAAGGCAGCCCCCAATGTCCAAACCGGAGACTCGGCGGTTCTCATGGCTCGACCCGAGTCTCTCAGGCTTCAGGAGCATGGCAATGGGCATCTCGATGGAAAAGTGCGCATGAATGTGTACCTAGGCAACAGTCTAGAATCGTTCGTATCGACGCCATTTGGTGAAGTATTGGTTCAGATCGACGACCCTCACTCGAAACGGGTGTTCAAAGAGGGAGAGCTGGTATCCATCGACTTCAACAGTGAACGTGTTCGCATACTGAACACAGACGAAGCCTGAGCCAGCCATTCACGCCCCGCTGTAAATATCGGCCTCACATGGTTATGATTGACAACCGCTTGAGGTCGGAGTAAACTGGCTGTAATAAGATAAGTAGGGGGTTTTTATGGCCACTGTAGAATTGAAAAACATTTCGAAGGTGTACGATGGCAATGTGAAGGCTGTCGACAATGTGAACATCGAAATCAAGGACAGAGAATTCGTCGTTCTCGTAGGTCCTTCCGGTTGTGGGAAATCCACCACACTCCGTATGGTCGCTGGGCTGGAGGATATTACAGACGGTGAACTGTACATCGATGGTAAAATGGTGAACGATGTCCCACCGAAAGATCGCGACATCGCGATGGTATTCCAGAACTATGCACTCTATCCGCACATGACCGTGTATGACAACATGGCGTTCGGACTCAAGATTCGGAAGTTCCCGAAGGAAGAGATCGACCAGCGTGTTCGCGAAGCTGCCAAGATTCTCGATATCGAGCAGTTGCTCGATCGTAAGCCGAAGGCACTCTCTGGTGGACAGCGTCAGCGCGTAGCTGTAGGTCGTGCCATTGTTCGAAAGCCCAAAGTGTTCCTGTTCGACGAACCACTGTCGAACCTCGATGCAAAACTGCGTGTGCAAATGCGTGCCGAGATCTCTTCGCTTCACAACAGGCTGAAAGCTACCATGATCTACGTCACACACGACCAGATTGAAGCACTAACCATGGCAGACAAGATCGTCGTCATGAAATTAGGTATCATCCAGCAGATCGGTGGACCACTCGATCTCTACAATGAACCGAACAACAAGTTTGTAGCAGGATTCATCGGATCACCTCCCATGAACTTCATGACTGTCGATATCGTGGCCGAGGGAAAGCAGCTGTTCGCAGATGAGGGCTCATTCCGAATCAAACTCACAGAGAAACAGAACAAGCTCCTCGCTGACTACGCTGGCAAGAAGGTGACATTCGGGATCAGACCGGAAGATGTAAAATTCTCCGATGATCCGATTGAAGATACCACCATCAATGGACAGGTGGGGGTTGTCGAACCGCTTGGTTCCGAGACTCATATCTATGTGGCAGCTGGTAAGCACCAGTTCATCGGGAAGATCGAGCCGCACATTATTCTCCACGTAGACCAGAAGATCAGCCTCATTCCAGACTTGGAGAAGGTGAAGTTCTATGATTATGAGACTGAATTGGCTATTCGCTGATTAGCCTACAAGAAACAAAGTCGGCTGTTGCATACGAATCGATCTATGCAGCAGCCATTTTTTTGAAGAAGTGGAGGAGGTTCCATGCAGCAAGATTCACGTAAGGCCATCATTGCATGGTCTCTCTACGATTGGGCAAACAGCGCATTCGCCACTACGGTCATGGCGGGCTTCTTCCCGATATTCTTCAGTAGTTACTGGACCAGCACACACAGCGTGCAGGAGAGTACTTTTTATCTCGGTCTGGCAAATTCATTGGAGGCCATTCTTGTAGCATTGCTCGCTCCAGTACTCGGTGCGATAGCTGATCGAGGAGGCTACAAGAAGCGATTCCTCATTTTCTTCACCTTTCTCGGATGTGTCATGACAAGTGGCCTCTGGTTCGTCCAAGCTGGCATGTGGCCCCTCGCTGTCATGTTTTACATACTCGCTATGATCGGTTTCTCCGGATCATTGATCTTCTACGACGCCCTGCTACCTGCAGTTGCTTCCCCAAAGCGGGTCGATTTCGTCTCATCGCTCGGGTACGCACTCGGTTATATTGGTGGAGGAACCCTATTTCTCGTGAATGTGCTCATGTACCTGAATCCGTCATGGTTCGGGTTTGTTGATGAAGTGGCTGCCGTGAAAGCCGCCTTCATCTCGGTCGGCATCTGGTGGGCAGTCTTTACGATCCCAATTCTCATCTGGGTGAAGGAACCACGGTATGGAGCTAAGGAAGACTCGAAGCAGGCTGTTCGGAATGGGCTGCGTCAATTCATCGTGACCTTCAAGGCTATTCGCGATCTCAAGGTAGTGGGCCTTTTCCTTCTTGCCTACTGGTTCTATATCGATGGCGTGGACACGATCATACGTATGGCGGTCGACTATGGTACAGCGATCGGATTTCCTGCCTCATCACTCATCGTTGCGCTTCTCATCACACAATTCGTCGCGTTCCCAGCAGCAATTGCATACAACTTCCTGGGAAAAAGAATTGGGGTGAAACGGGCACTGCTGGTGGCGATTGTCGCATATTGCGGCATCTCTATCCTTGGATTCTTCATGTCCCAGATATGGCATTTCTATGCCTTGGCGGGTATGATTGGTCTGTTCCAGGGAGGTATTCAAGCGTTAAGCAGAAGCTATTACACCAGACTCATTCCGACCGAGTTCTCCGCAGAGTTCTTTGGTTTCTTCAATATGTTGGGAAAATTCGCCGCAATCATCGGCCCGATACTTCTCGGAGTGGTAACCATACTCTCTGGAAGCAACCGACTCGGAATCCTTTCGATAGTTATACTTTTCATTGCTGGCGGCATCCTACTCATGAAAGTAGACGAACAAGAAGGGGTCGCGAGTCTAGAATCTTTCCGCTCCAGCATGGCAGCCGAGGACTTGAATAGAACGTGATATAGCGTTGTTCCCCCATCTCCGGTGCACCACAAATCAGGGTGCTGGTTTCCCAGCACCCTTGATAGCACTTTCAAGCTAATTCAGTCACTATTTCTTGTAGATTTTTCTTTCGGTGTATGTTGTGTGAAGCAAGTGGTGAGCCTTCTCACTCAACGGTTCTCCAAAGTAATCCTTATAGATCTGCTGAATTTCTGGATTCTGGTGCGAACAACGGACCTCACTGTTCGCATCGTCGGTGTAGAGTGCCGCTATGCGCTTCTCTCGAATATCATCGGTCGTTGCGTAGGGCTGACCGCCACCTGCGATACAACCGCCACGGCAGGCCATGACTTCGATAAAGTGGTATGGTGGCTCCTTTCCGCTGTCTCGCGCTTCACGAATTTCATCAAGCAGACAACTTACATTCGCCATTCCGTGTGCGATAGCAACCTTCAACTTGGTTCCCTTCACATCTACGACGCCCTCTCGAACTCCATCCATTCCTCTGACAGCTTCGATCTCCACAACCTTCAGATCCTCTCCGGTCATGAGGTTATATGCTGTTCGAATAGCGGCTTCCATGACACCTCCGGTATTACCAAAGATGGTACCGGCTCCGGCGTATGCTCCAATTGGGCTATCGGCCTTCTCGTCCTCAAGGCTGGTGAAATCGATTCCCGCTGCCTTGATCAGTCGTGCAAACTCACGTGTAGTCAGAACTAGATCGACATCGGCAAAGCCGGAAGCGAACATATTCTCATCTCGTGAAATCTCAAACTTCTTAGCAGTACAAGGCATGATTGCGACCGAATAGATCGTCGCCGGATCGACCTTCGCCCTCTCGGCATAATAGGTCTTCGTTACTGCTCCCTGCATCATCATGGGACTCTTGGCAGATGAGAAGTTGGGAATCATGTCCGGATAGTATTTTTCCATGTAGTCGGTCCATGCTGGACAACAACTGGTTATCTGAGGTATCGCTCCCTCGCCGGTCGTAAGGCGCTTCACCAACTCGGTACCCTCTTCCATGATGGTGAGGTCCGCCGAGAAGTTGGTATCAAACACTTTATCGACACCTAGCTGACGCAATGCTGCATAGATCTTTCCTGTGGTGATCGATCCTGCAGGTAGATTGAAAGCCTCTCCGAGAGCAACTCTCACAGCAGGTGCAATCTGTACGACCACGTGCTTGTCCGGATCGGATACAGCATGTACCAGATCTCTTGTCTCATCCTTCTCGAATATGGCACCTACAGGGCAGTGAGCTGAACACTGACCACACTTGATACAGGGGCTGTCGTTCAGTGGCAGCCCTGCTGCCGGAGCCATGACCGTCTGATCTCCACGACCGATAAACTCCAGTGCATAGACTCCCTGCAATTGCTGACAGACCTGTACACAACGACCACACTTGATACACTTGGTAGGATCGAGAACGATCGAAGTGGTGGACTTGTCCTGTGGGAGATCGGCAATACGAACTTCGTATGGTTGCTCACGCACACCGAACTCGGCAGCAAATCGCTGTAGCTCACAAGTCCCGTTTCTTCCACAGGTGAGACATGTGTTCGGGTGAGTGGACATGATCATCTCAATGACTGTCTTCCGAATCTGATAGAGCTCGGCATCGTGTGTAATAATGCCAAGATTTTCCTGAACCGGTGCTGCACACGCCCGTAGCAACTTGGGAGAATTCTCCTGCTTCACTACACAGAGACCGCACGCGGCCCATGCAGGAAGATCGGGGTGATAGCAAAGGGTTGGGATGTTGACATTTGCTTTCTTGGCAGCCGCCAGGATGTTGGATCCTGCCTCAATCTCGACTGGCTTGCCATTTATTTTCATATGAACGGTATTCACTGGTATCCTCCTCAACAATCAAAGCCCTAACGGACTTCGATGGCTCCGAACTTACAAGTCTCGTAACACACACCACACTTGATACAGGTTGCCTGATCGATGACGTGGACTTCCCGTCTCTCTCCTGTGATGGCTGCAACTGGGCACTTACGTGCACATGCGGTACAACCGATACACTTGTCGGGAAGAA
>Ga0334899_1002261_pt1 | contig 15804 bp, 11 predicted proteins | sample GraSluR3_MG_FD_207219 | JGI IMG/M metagenome (GOLD analysis project Ga0334899, IMG submission 207219) | Sludge microbial communities from methane-producing bioreactor in Wageningen University, Netherlands - Granular Sludge_8_08-R3 | ecosystem: Engineered > Bioreactor > Anaerobic > Unclassified ... | reverse complement strand
TCAAAGACCTTTCTCAGATTCTCAAAGATAGCGATTTTCAGGTCTTTAAGGGCTGTCTCGCTTCAGGGGGCGTGATCAAGGCGCTTTGTGTGCCCCAAGCAGCGAGTTTTTCTCGCAAACAGCAAGATGCTTTGGTGGAATTTGCCAAGCATCTGGGCGGCAAGGGAGTAGCCTTTGCGAAGATGGGTGAGAGCTCTCTGGAAGCAGGAATCTCGAAGTTTCTCTCAGATGCCGAATCCTCCGCCATCATCGCCGCCACTGATGCCCGGCCCGGGGATCTCTTGGCGATCGTAGCAGATGATTATGCCACCAGCTCCAAGGTCTTGGCAGGGCTTAGAAACCATCTCGCGGCAGAGCTGAAGCTATATGACCCCGCTGATCTCGCTTTTTGCTGGATTGTGGATTTCCCGCTCTTCATGCAGAGTGAAGATGGGGAAGGCTGGGAGCCCGCGCACCATATGTTTAGCTTACCCAAGGAGGAGCATATCCCGTGGTTGGATGATCCGACAAAGATCGGCGAGATCCGGGGACAGCTCTACGACATGGTCGTAAACGGGATGGAGCTTTCCAGCGGCAGCATCCGTTGCCATCGCTATGACATCCAGAGGAAGATCTTCGATGTGCTTGGCTTTTCCGAAGTTGAGCTTGAGAAGAGATTTGGATTTTTCCTAGAGGCGCTGAAGTATGGCGCGCCTCCCCATGGCGGCATTGCTCCGGGCTTGGATCGTCTTATCATGATCCTCTGTGAAGCGGATTCCATCCGCGACGTTATCGCATTCCCAAAGACCCTCAGAGCCACTGATCTGATGAATCAGGCACCTTCGGAAGTTGATGAGCAACAATGGAAAGAGCTACATCTGAAACCAAGCGAATAATCACTTTGAGCAGCGGTAAATCCCGGGGGTCCAATCTGCTGGCGATTTACCGCTATTTCTTGGACAATCAGATCCCGATAGAGATTGCCACAGCGGTGTTTACCAATGGCAAATCTCCCGCCTGCATCAGCTGTAATGATCTGGACATCCCCACTCAGATAATCTCCGCCAGAGACATCTCCCTGTTTGAGATGAAGCTTCGGCAACTGGTGATCTCAGAACAAGCCGATCTCATTGCTCTATGCGGATTTATGCGTCTTATTACTGCAGAATTTCTGGACTCCATCCAGATCCCCGTGCTAAACATCCATCCCGCCCTGTTACCCAAGTATGGCGGACATAAGATGTATGGCATGGCTGTACACGAGGCAGTCTTTGCTGCCGGCGAAAAGGTCTCCGGTGCCACGATCCACCGAGTGGACGGCATCTATGATCATGGTGAGATATTGGCCCAAAAAAAGGTGGATATCTCCCACTGCGCCAGCCCTGATGAGATCGCCGGGGAAGTGCTGAAGATTGAACACGAGATCTATGCAAAAACCATCGCCCATGTGCTCCAAAAAAACTAAGCTCGCGATCGCCACACTCGGCTGCAAAACCAATTTCTTCGAATCCGCAGGCATCATCGAGGGCTTTGAGGATTGTGAATTAGTTGATTTTCAGGACAATGCCGATATCTATATCATCAATAGCTGCACGGTCACAAATCGCACGGATTACAAAAGCCGGAACCTCATCCGCAAAGCACTGGCAAAGAAAGAGCTAAACCCCGATGTAAAGATCGTCGTCACGGGCTGTTTTGCGCAGAGATCTCAAGAAGAAATCGCCATAATGGGCGAGATTGACTTCATCATCGACAATCAATCAAAGCTGGATATTGCCGAAATCTTGCGCGGCAAAGAGCACGAATTTTGTGACATCATGGAGGCCAAGGACTTTGCCTTCAAGCCGGTCAGAAACATGCTGGATCACACCAGAGCTTTTCAAAAGATCCAGGATGGTTGCGATTTCTTTTGCAAATACTGCGCCGTTCCCTATGCTCGCGGGCACAGCCGTTCTGCACATTATGAGGATGTCATTAGTCAAGCTAAGATATTTGTAAAACAAGGCTTTAGAGAGATCGTTTTGGGAGGAGTCAATCTGGGATTGTATCGTGATAAAGACAAAAATCTGGCAGAGGTCGTATCCTCCATGTCTGAGATAGAGGGTCTGGATCTGATCAGGATCTCATCCATCGAGCCTCAATTGCTAAGCGGCGAGATGCTGAAGCTTTTGGCTGAGTCTCCAAAGCTTTGCCCGCATTTTCACATTCCCTTACAGAGCGGCAGCGACACCATCCTCAGAAGCATGGGAAGACGCTATGACACTGCTCTGGTGAGCAGATTGGTCGATGATATCCTCAGCCGGATACCCCATGCCGCGATCGGTTTTGACGTGATCTGCGGATTCCCGGGTGAAACCGAAGAGCTCTTTGAGGAAACACGCAAGTATCTGGAATCCTTAGCTATAACCTATATGCATGTCTTCTCCTATTCACCCCGAAAGGGCACTGTTGCCGCGAGCCTGCCAGATCAGCTGCCAAATTCCGTGAAATCCGCCAGAACATCAATTCTTAGCGCAGTTTCCGATCAAAAGAAGAAAAACTACAAAGAGCTACTTTTACGCCTCAACCCAATCCTGCGAGGTGTGATTGAAAAAAGTGATAACGTGCAAAGCGAGAGCCTCAGCGATCATTTCCTGCGAGTTAGGATCGATAAGCCAATCTCAATCGGATCGATCTTCGAAGAAAGAGCCGATAAATGCCATTTTCTGCTCTAACATAGCTCTCTAAGTGCTTGAAAAATAGGGACTCCTCATCCCTTGCTCACCTCTCGCTCACCGGTCGAGCGTGCAAGCGGTGAGAAAATAAGGACTTACGGCTTTTAGATATTTGCTGCAAAACCACGTAGTGACGAAGGCAAATCTTTCTGATTTTGATGCTTCAAGTCGCTTGCTTTGCGTGAGTAGACTATATATCTACAGGACTATCTATTTGACTCGGATGATGCTTTGAGCTTGGGAAGCTCATCGGAGTATCCGCCATAGCTAATCTTTCCATAATTCCCCTCAGGATCAGCTTTCTGCTTTTTTGCCTTGACATCTAATGCCCCCCATTTTGTTTTACTCAGGGGTAAGGGAGAAACAGATGCACGACTTAATCGCTTTGTTAAGAGGATATCGAAACCGGATCAATCTGGGAATAGCCATCAGAGCTATCGTACACAGTGCGTTGCTCTTTGGTTGCGGCCTGCATCTGTATTTTGTCCTCTGGCTGATTCTCGGAGCCCATTCTCCCGCATTGCTTTATGCAAATATTGCCATTCGTGCGGCACTGGCATTGGTGATCATCTATGTTATCTGGAAAGGCTTTCGGGATTTGTGGGATTATCACAAGCTCAGTCGATATCTGGACAATGCTCATGGCGCTGGCGACGATCTCTTTCAAAACGCATTGGAGCTATCTGACAAAGATCCAAAGAGTCGGATCAGCAAAGCGCTTGTGTCGGAATCTATCTTGCGTATGGGTGAAAATAGCTATCCGATCCCCAAAGCATTTTCTCGTTTTAAGATAATCATCATCCTGCTGGTAGCCCTTGCCTTGATCAGCTTTTGGTATTTCTTCCGAGTGGATTTTGGGGCTGCATTCAGGCAATTTTACAGCAACCGAGCCCCAATAATCGTGTATAACGAGGAAGTGCTGTTAAGCCCCGGAAACATATCTATCGGCAAGAATCAGGAACTCACGATAAGGGTCGAAGATCCTGATCCGAGACTGGACTATAGGCTCTTTTATCGGATCGGTGAAAACTGGCGAGAGCTGGGTCTGAAGGACAATAGCTATAGCTTTTCCAGGCTGGAAAACAGCATCGAATACTATGCAGAAAACAGCTTTAGTCAGAGCCCGATCTACCGAATCGAGGTGCTCGACGAGCCGATCGTGCGGAGATGGGAGATAGGCTATCAATATCCTTCCTACACCCGACTTGAAGCTTTTACAGACAGCATGAGCTATGGCAATATTGAAGCTTATTCCGGCACCAGCGTGACCTTGAGAATACAGAGTAACGTAGCCCTTGAAAGTGCCGCGATGGTCTTCTCCGATGCCAGCCGACGTGAGCTTAGCCGGATCGAGGACACGGATTTTGTGACTCAGTTTACCGTCACCGAGCCCGGACAGTGGCACATGAGCTTGATCGATGAGCTGGGGCGTGGCTCGCGTCCAGAGCCCAAGCAGATCCGCATTCTTCCGGATGAGGCACCTCAGATTCGCCTCCTCTTTCCCGGTGAGGATGTTACGCTCAATCAAAATCTTATCCTACCATTGATCATATCTGCTGATGACGATTTTGGCTTGGCAAATGCCAGTCTGCACTATCAGATCAATCAGCGAGAAAGTGAATCCATCGAGATTCAGAGCATCATCACAAATAGGATCTTTAATACTGATTACCTCTGGGATATGCAGTCTTTGGATCTTTTCCCGGGGGATGTGGTCACATATTGGGCTGAGATCTATGACAATGCCCCGATTCCGCAGAAGGGGCAAAGTTCTCGCTTTCGGGCTCGCTTCCCGTCCATAGAAGAGATCTATGCTGAGATCGAGAGCCAGGAAGATCAGCGCAAAGAGGATCTTGCCGAAAATCTGGATAAAAGCAGAAAGCTGCAGGAAGAGTTTGAACAAAAACGCAGGGAGCTGTTGAAGAATCCGGAGCTGGAATGGGAAGATCAAAAACATCTTGAAGACATGCTTCAACAGCAAGAAGATCTGGCGCAGGATGTCGAAAACATCGCTCAAAACTATCAAGAATTGATCTCCAAGATGCAGGCAAACAGCACACTTTCCCGGGAAACCTTAGAAAAGATGATGAAGATCCAAGAGCTTATGCAGGAGATCGCAAATGACGATCTCTTTGATGCCTTGCGTCAAATGGAAGACGCCATGCAGAACGTAAACGCGGAAGAGCTGCGTAAAGCAATGGAGAACTTCCAGTTTTCAATGGAGGATTTTGCCAAAAAGATAGAGCAGACTCTGGCGCTTTTGGAAAGCATCAAAAATGAACAAGCTATGCAAAAAGCTCTGCAGATCTCCCAAGAGATTGAGAAGATGCAGAATGCTCTGAGCCAAAAAACTCCAGAGGCAGAAAACGACCATCTCAAACTGGCGGATGAGCAGGGGCAGATTCAGGATAAATATAAGAATCTCGAAGAAGAACTCTATGCCCTGAAAGATCAACTCGAGGGAAATCCCGATGTCAAACGCAGCCTGGAAGAACTGCTGGATGAGATGCAGAAAAACGCTGCTGATCAAGACATGCAGCGCAGTCAGAAAGCACTTGAAGGAAACGATCGCTCGTCATCTTCCCAAGCTCAGCAAGAAGCTATGCAAAAGCTGCGCAATTTCACCCTAAAGCTGGGTGAAATGAAAGAATCCATGAGCTCAGGCTCACAGTCTGACGTGATGAATGCAGTCGAGAGAGCGATCCGAGAGCTGCTCATCTTCTCCAAGAAACATGAAGAAACCAAGGCACGATATGAGGCAGATCCATATCCGATCTTGCCTGATCTCATTGCATCCTATGAGGGAGTGCAACTGTCTCTGAATAAACTCTTTAGCAAGCCACAAGTGAGTATGATCCTGCCGCCCAAGTTTTATCAAGATACCAGCGATACCCAAAGACACTATCGTGAGATCTTTAGCATTCTCGGTCAGGCTCGCCCTCCTCGGATAGATCGTGATTTGCAAGGTATCCAACGAGGACTGAACCTGATGGCATATGACCTGATGATGGCAATGCAAAATAGCTCTTCCGGCGGCGGCGGCGGCGGGGGAATGGAATCCCTGATGCAAATGCTCGAACAGATGGGGCAGGAGCAGATGGCGATGAATATGCTCACCGAACAGCTGATGATGCAGATGCAATCACAAGGAGGGCGGATGGATGCCGCCATGCAAGATCAGGTGCAAAAGCTTGCTACAGATCAGGAGCGTCTTGCTGAGAATCTCAAGCGCGCTCTGCAAAACGATCCCGAAGCTCAGAAACAAGGAAATGCTCTAAGGCAGATCATCGAAGAGGCAGAAGCCGTGGCAAGGAATCTGCGGCAAAACCGGTTTAGCCCGGAGTTGATGAAGCAGCAGGAGAATATCCTCAGCAGACTTCTAGACGCTCAGAGGTCCATCACCAAGCGCGATACCAGCGAACGGCGGCGCGCTCAGACCGGATCCGGCTTGCCTTCAGATGCGCCGTCTACCGGTTTGGATTATGACAGCTTACGCCGAGCAATGATACATGACGAGGGGTTTAAAAACTATCCCAGGGAGTATCAGCAACTGATCATGGAATATCTCAAGCTACTGCAGGAAGGAGAATAAGCATGCATAGAGCGATCCTGATCCTCATTCTTCTCTGTCTTGTAAGCGCAATTTTCGCTCAGTATGACGAGCGTCAGATCTTGATGCAACAGGCAAATCAACACCTTGTCAGGCGGGAGTATCATCAAGCTGAAAGCATCTTTTTGCAGATGCTACAGAAGGATCCCACAGATCTAAATGCGATCATGCAACTTATGCAGATCTATCTGAATATATCCGCTACTGACAAAGCTGAAGATCTCCTACGAGACTATCAGCGCGTGATTCCGGAAGCGGTCTTTGCCGAACAGCGGATTCAGCTCTTGATCATGAAGGGGCAGATTGATCAAGCTTTTTCTGAGGCTGAGGCGTATCTGGCGCTCAACCGAGAGCAGCAGAGCAAATATCGGTTGTTAGCAAGCTTCTTTGAAAGGCGTGGTCATCACGATCGTAGCATCAGGCTATATCAAAAGGGGCGTGAGGCAATCTCGCAGGATCTTTTTGCTCTCGAGATCGGCAATGCTAGTATGCGGATCAATCGATATTCAGAGGCATTGGCGGAATATCTGACGTATCTTTCAGGAATTGCAAATCTCAATCTCTATGTGAAAAATCAAGTCTCTGCCATCCTCGAGCAGGATGAATCACTGATCAGAGAGATCCGCGAAGCTGCAGAAACGAGCGACAAAGACTCCATGAAAGAACTTTATGCCGCATCTCTGGTCTCCTTGGGGCAGAGCGAGGCCGCACTGGAGATATATAAGCAATTGCCGCTTAATCTGATGCGCGACTTTGCCAGAGAACAGGTGAAACAAGAGGACTTTGCGCTTGCCCGACTGGCAATCAGGCACTTGGCGGATAATTCGCCACAGGAACTGCAGCGACTCAGCTACGGTTTTGAGATTGCTTCCATCTATTTTCAGGAGGCCAGCTATGACTCCACGGCAGTTCAAATAGAAGTTCTCTTGGCAGATCCCTTTTGGGAAAAGAGCGTGGTAAATCGGCGTAATCGCCTATATGTGAGTATTCTCAAGCTCAAGTCTGAAAACGATCTTGCCCGAGGAATAGACATCGCTCTGATCAGAGAAGGAATCCAAGATACAAAGCAGTTTAGCACGGTCGCATCAGAAAGCCAAGCCTTGGATCTGGATCTGGCGCGTCTGGCAATCCTATCCGGAGATTTTGCCGAGGTAGAGAAAGCGCTGAGCAGAGTTCGGATCCCGGATCTTGGCGAAAAGCGAGACTATCTGTATTTCCTTTCGGCATTCCTGCAAGTTCACATCACAGAAGCGGACTCGCTGATGAATGAGTATATCATCCGCTATCCGGGTTCAGAAAATACAAATGACATGATTTATATGAATATGCTCAGTTTGAATCTGAGTGATTCTCAAAAAGCCACCTTTGCGCATACAGTTCAGCAATTGCAGCTCTATCAAGCTTCTGGAATTGATAGTCTGAGATATCTCTTTGAGGAAAGCGGTGATGAAGAGCTGCTCATTTTGGCGATAGAATGGGCAATCGGCTTGGGGAAGATGGACAAAGCTATGAGTCTCTTGGAACATAGGTTTGAGGACGAACTATCAAATGAATATGCCTACTTTTTGAAACTGGCGCTGCTCTCAGACGCCGAAGATCGACATAAGCTGGCTCGAGACTTCTTGAAAACTCGACCCAACAGCATCTTTTCACCCCGATTCCGCCAAGTCATATCACAAAGGGCGGCATCTCAAATTAGTATTTAGATATATGGAGATAGATATGAATATCCGAAAATCCTACACATTCGATGACGTGCTTCTCATGCCAAAGCATTCAGCAGTCCTACCTTCGACAGTGGATCTCTCCACCGCGATTACTCAAAAGATTCGTCTTAAAATCCCGCTTCTTTCGGCAGCAATGGATACCGTCACTGAGGCGGATACTGCCATTGCAATCGCCAGAGAAGGGGGCTTGGGAGTCATTCACAAAAATATGAGCATCGACGAACAATCCCGCCAAGTGCAATTGGTCAAGCGCGCTGAAAGCGGGATCGTCTCACATCCTTATACTATCTCTTTGGAAGATGATCTCGCCACAGTGATCGAGCTGAAGGAACGTTATCGAGTGGGAGGATTCCCGGTGGTCGAAGGCGACCTTCTGGTCGGCATTCTCACAAATCGCGACATCCGCTTTGAGAACAACCTAAAACGCAAAGTGAAAGAGCTGATGACACCCAAAGAGAGACTCATCACAGCCCCGGAAGGGGTTTCTTGGGAAGATGCCATCGCGCTCTTGCAGAAAAACCGAATCGAGAAACTCCTTTTGGTGGATCCCAATGGCAAGCTCAAGGGCATGATCACCGTGCGTGACATCATGAAGCGGGAAAACTTCCCTCAGGCCGTGCAGGATAGCCGGAATCGACTCTTGGTCGCTGCAGCGATCGGTGTGACCGGAGACTTCCTTGAGCGTGCTCAAGCTCTTGCAGATGCGGGGGCTGACCTCATCGTCATGGATACGGCGCATGGACATCATATCCACTTTCAAGACGCTCTGAAAAGGCTGAAATCACACGTAAATATCGAAGTGATGGCAGGCAATGTCGCCACCAAAGAAGCGTGTCAGTACCTAATCGACAATGGAGCGGATGCGGTAAAAGTAGGAATCGGACCGGGCTCGATCTGCACTACACGCGTGGTCGCCGGGATCGGGGTGCCGCAACTTTCTGCGGTCATGGATTGTGCAGAGATCGGAGATAAAGCCGGCATCGGCATCATCGCGGATGGGGGCATAAAGTTCTCAGGCGACATCGTTAAAGCCATGGCAGGAGGGGCTGCAGCAGTCATGATCGGATCCCTGTTTGCGGGATGCGACGAAAGCCCCGGTGAGTCCATCATCTACAACGGCAGAAGATTCAAAAGCTATCGCGGCATGGGATCGATCGGGGCAATGAAGCAGGGCAGCAAAGATCGCTATTTCCAAAGCGCGTCCGAAGCCAATAAGCTAGTCGCAGAAGGAATCGAAGGCATGGTGCCCTACAAAGGGCCACTTAAGGAATACATCTATCAGCTGGTCGGGGGACTGCGAAGTGGCATGGGCTATATAGGAGCGGAAAACCTCTCTTCCCTCCGTACGAACGCAGACTTTGTGGAGATCACCACTGCCGGACTCAAGGAATCCCATCCTCACGATGTGCGCATTACCAAAGAAACTCCAAATTATCAAAGCGGAGATTAATCCCTCAACGCATGCTCTTTTGCAGGAGTTTCTCTATCATCTCAAAGTGGAGAGAGGGATGGCGGCAAATAGCATCGCGGCATATGAACAGGATGTCCGGGACTTCCTTGGCTTCGAGCAAAAGGGTGCCGGAGAATACTCTGCGGATGATGTCACGAAGTATCTGATCACGCTGCAGGAACTGGGCATGGCAAACAGCTCCATGGCCAGGAAACGAGTGGCGATCAAGCAGTTCTTTGACTATCTATTGGTCAGTGACTATCCCTTGAAGATGGATTTTGATCTGGTTCCTCAGATCCAGATCGGCGAGCATCTGCCCGACACTCTGTCTGTGGAAGAGATGAAGCTGCTTTTGGATAGCCTACCCATTGATGATCGGCTGAGCTATCGCAACAAGGTGATGCTGGAGCTGCTTTATGCGACCGGGATGAGATCATCCGAGCTTTTGGGTCTCACGATACATGATCTGAAGCGCGAGCAAGGTATGATCCTAGTTCGAGGGAAAGGAAGTAAGCAGCGCTATGTGCCATATATCAAAGCCTTAGATTCGCTCTTGGATAGGTATCTGGCAGTCCATCGTCCTGCTCTTTTGGGGATCCGGCAGAATGACATCCTCTTTTTGAACCGCAATGGAGGCCCCCTTTCTCGCATGGGCTTTTGGAAGATGCTGCGTCAAGCAGTGATCAAGGCAGGAATCAAGCGAGATATTAGCCCCCACACCTTTCGTCACAGCTTTGCCACTCATCTCTTGGAAGCGGGAGTAAGTCTGCGAGTGGTACAGAATCTTTTGGGGCATTCCAGCATTAATACCACCCAGATCTATACCCATGTAGATACACGCTGGTTGGTGGAGACTCATCGTCAATATCACCCTCGAACCTGAAGACCGGGTTTTAATAGCGACATTAACTCATAGGAGATACAATCAATGAAAACCAAACTTATAGTTATGATCATGGCATGCGTTCTTATGCTGAGTGCATGCGGACGATCATCGTCAGCGAATGATAGTGTGTCCATCACATTGGATTGGACGCCAAACACAAACCACACAGGAATCTATGTTGCCAAAGACTTAGGCTTCTTTGCAGATGAAGGTCTTGATGTCCAGATCCTCCAACCGGGGCAAGGGATTACAGACCAGATCGTCGCAACAGGAAGAAGCCAGTTTGGCGTGAGCTATCAAGAAAACGTGATCCGCGCTCGCAGCGAAGGTATCCCCTTGGTGTCGGTAGCCGCAGTGATCCAGCACAATACTTCAGGATTTGCGTCCCTAAGAGATGCCAATATCACTTCACCCAAAGATTTCGAGGGCAAGCGATATGGCAGCTGGGATAGCCCATCTGAGATGGCAATCCTGGAGAATGTAATGCAGAGCCATGGTGCTGATATTGCCAAGGTGAATGTCATATCGGGAGTCTATGACTTCTTCTCCACGATCGGTAAAGATGCTGATTTTGAGTGGATTTACTATGGATGGGATGGAGTGATAGCCGAAAGCATGGGCATTGATATCAACTACATTGCCCTTAGGGATCTCAATCCCACTTTTGATTATTACACCCCGGTCATAATCAGCAGTGATGACTATCTAAAGGACAATCCGGAGACTAGCGTGCGCTTTATGAGAGCGCTCAGAAAGGGCTATGAATACTGCATCGAGGAACCACAGAAGTCTGCCGAGATCCTCCTAAAACACGTCCCTGAGCTCAATCGAGAGCAAGTTATCGCTAGCATGCAATATCTTCAGGATGAATACCAAGCTGATGCTGAGTATTGGGGACATCAGGACTCCGGCGTGTGGTATAGCTTTGCAAATTGGATGAGCGACGAGGGCCTCATTCCCCAAGCCATCGAATTGGAAAAAGCTTTCTCAAACGATTTTGTGGAGCCCGATGAAGATTCTCAGATGTGAATCCATCAAAAAGTCCTTCCTCTTCAAGAATGAGCTGTCAACTGTTCTTGAGGAGCTTGATCTTGCGGTGGAAGAAGGGGAGTTTGTCAGCATCGTAGGCACCAGCGGATGTGGTAAGACCACTCTCTTGGAACTGCTTGCCGGCATCACTCGCCCCGATAGCGGGGAGATCTATCATTACGATGAGATCATCACCGGCAAGACCGGAATCTTGGGCTATATGCCCCAGAGTGACTTGCTGTTCCCATGGCTGAAGGCAGTGGATAACGTCCTGCTCCCGTGCCGCATCAGAGGTGAAGACATCAAGCAAGCTCGCAAAAAAGCTCTCAGTTTGCTTCCGGTCTTTGGTCTGGAAAACCACGCTGATCACCTCCCTTGGCAGCTCTCCGGGGGATTGCGCCAAAGAGTAGCCCTTGCCAGAACCTATATGACCGGCAGCAAGGTATGGCTCTTGGATGAACCTCTTGCCAATTTGGATGCACTTACTCGTGAATCTCTACAGAATTGGCTGCATGAGACAGTTCCCAAGCTGGGACTCAGCGTGATTCTCGTGACTCACGATATAGATGAAGCCATCCATCTCTCTGATCGGGTGAAAGTGATGAAGCAAGGCCGCTTTGAAGGCATTATCGATATACCTGACAAGCCAGATGAAGCATTGCGGATTGCTCTAAAAGAGAAGATCAGACTCTTGCTTTGATTCTCGTGCTCGTCCGCGACTAAGTAGGAATCAGATGAATATACGAAAGGCGCTCGGATTGAGCGCCTTTTATCATAGCGGGAGATATCTTAGAATTCCAGCTTCAGCGAAGTGCCGAAGAGGTAGTTGTTGGTCTCGTTGTCATGCACACCAAATGCACCATACGCGGACATATGGAAGAGATCCGGGATCAATTCATATTCGATGCCTGCATTCAGTTCCATGCCCAGATCGATCAGATATCCGGCAGCAGCAAAGGCTCCGACTTTCTCACTGATGGGAGCATTGATAGTTCCAACGAAGCTGGCAAAGAGATCTTGGTTTTCCTCATAGGGAGTGTTCCAATAGAGATTGACTCCATCATGATGTTTGCCGATGCCATAGATATACAATCCATTCTGATACCAAGGGCTGAGGGTGGTTAAGCCGTTTTCGGTCGCCACCAAGATGTCTGCACCCAGCTCAAAATCAGCAAGATTCAAGCCGGCTTTGATTGCTCCGCCAAGACCCATCTCGGTATCGCCATTCATCTGCATGTCCATAAACACGCTGGCTTCGAAATTCATGTTGTCCATTTCCATGCTCAGATAGGGCATGAAAGTGAGGTTCTGGAAGTCCATTTGGTCATCTTGGCCATAAAAGAGATATGCTCCGAAGGGAATATCAGAGCTCATGCTGGCATGTGCCATGAAGACATTGTGGTCGTCAGCTGCATAACGGGCGTTTTCGGCAGCTTTCATCCAAGCAAACTCAGTAGATAGATTGTCGCCGAGGTCTTTACGAAGGAGGATACCTGAGAAGTAATCATCCATCACCAATCCCATCTTATCCATCCAATACAGCTGCCCAACGCTGATCTTTGCATCAAAGGACTCCATGTAGTAATCAAAGAAGAGTTCCATGATATTGATGTTAGCTCCAGTGCTGATTGCACCGCCGCCATTTCCCCAGACGGTATTGCCTATTTCAGCAGCAACGCGGAAGTGGAGGTTTCTATGAAACTGAGAATCAAAACCGATGTTGAAGCGATTGTCAACCCAACCGCCATCATTTTCATTTGCATCATTAGCCAGGGCTGCGCGGACACGGTTCTCACCGCTGATTTCAAATTCTACCGCAAAAAGCCCAATGATCATGAGCATAGGGATAAGGACAAGAATGAATTTTTTCATTACAAGGTCTCCTTTATTTTTTGTATTATGAGGATAGATTAACCGCCAAATGCCTTTTGGCAAGGCGTTTTCAGATATCTATCAGATTTATATCCAATTCTTCTTGCATGATTCTAATGTTTTTCGCCAGATTATCGTTGATGGGAACTCCCTGATTTCGGACCCTTTGCTCGTTTTCCCACTCCTTTTCTCCAGCCACCCAGATGCGCTCACCTCCCGGGACTAAGTCCGAGTTTTGCAATTGCTTACAGATGTCTGTCGTGATGCGCTTGAAGTCATCAATCTCGGTGAAGAAGTCGATATTGATCGCCATAAAGAAGTGTCCGAGTCGATAGGGAGCCGCTTTGCCGTTTTCATCCCGACCCCAAAGACCATTGAGGTAACTGCCGTTTTGAAGAGCGGCACAAAGGATCTCGACCATCGTGCCCAAGCCATAGCCTTTATGGCTTCCCGTGAGTTCATCCATGCCACCCAAGGGCAGAAGACATGCAGTTTGTTCCACCAGATCATCCAGAAGTTTCTTTGTGTCTGTCTGTGGTTCGCCTTGACGATTGATGGCCCAATATGGCGGTGTGTCTTTTCCCTCACGTGCATACTGCTCGATCTTCCCTCTTTGTGAGATGGAGGTCGCAGCATCGTAGATAAAGGGATAGTCAAGATTGGTAGGCGCACCAAAGCAGATCGGATTTGTCCCCAAAAGAGGTGAGACTCCATTTGTGGGGCAGATTGATGGGCGCGCATTGGTAAAGGTGATTCCGATCATATCTGCTTTTGCTGCCATGTCTGCATAATATCCGCAGATTCCGTAGTGAGTGCTGTTGCGTACTGCCACGCTTCCCATGCCATATAGCTTTGCCTTTTCGATGGCGGTCTGCATGGCTTTGTGCCCCACCACATGTCCCATGCCATGATTTCCATCCCAAACAGCTGTGGCATAGCGATCTTTGATGATGTCGATCTTGGTCTGTGCATACTGAATGCCCAGCTTAATGCGGTCATAATACATCTTGAGCCGCCCGATGCCATGGGATTCGATGCCCCGCAGATCACTCGCTAAAAGGATGTCGGCACAGATCTGCGCATCATCTTGGGGAACTCCCAAGCGGATAAACACTTCTTTCATAAAATCATGCAGGGTGGAGATGGGAAGGTGTATCATGATTTCTTTTCCTCGCGAAATTCCACCGCTTCCAGGGGCGGGAAACCATTGAAGCAGATTGATGAATAGCTTCTGGTATATGCTCCTGTGGTGAAGATATAGACCCTATCGCCGATCTGGGTTGATTCCGGCATGTGATACTTAAAGTTTTCATAGAGAATGTCCATGCTATCGCAAGTAGGACCGGCCAGGATGATCTCATCTGCCAATCCTTCACGTTCAAAGTAGATGGGGAACTTGATGGACTCGTCGATTGTCTCGATCAATCCGCCAAACTTGCCGATATCCAAAAACACCCATTGATAGATATTGCTCTTGGATTTACGGCTGATATTGACTACTTCAGCGACGATCACACCGGCATCAGCGACCAATGACCTGCCCGGCTCCAGGATAATCCGCGGAGTGTTTTCCCCAAAGTCTTCCTCGATAAAGCGCATGATCTCTTGTGCATATTCGTCCACCGAGAAAGTGGGATCCACATAGCTGGCGGGGAAGCCACCGCCAAGATTGATCATCTTGAGCTCAATGCCATCTTCAGCCACGGCGTCAAAGAGATATTTACAGCGAGCGATAGCATCGTCCCATTGCCCGATATCACGCTGTTGAGAGCCCACGTGAAAGGAAAGTCCATATGGCTTCAGCCCCAGATCTCGTGCTTCTAAAATCAAATAGTAGATGATGTCGGCATGGGCACCAAACTTCCTGGATAGTGGCCAGTCAGCTCCTGTGCCTTCGGTCAAAAGCCGGAAGAAGACATTGGCATCCGGCGCAGCCTCGGCGATCTTGATCAGATCTGTGCTGCTATCCGTCACAAAGAGGCGAACTCCCTTCTCATAAAAATAGACTATGTCACTCTTCTTCTTGATCGTATTTCCGAAGCTCAACTTCTTGGGATCAGCTCCCAAGCTCAAAAGCAGATCCAGCTCATATCTGGACGCGACATCAAAGCAAGACCCCTTTGAGATCAAAAGTGAAAGAATCTCAGGCATGGGGTTTGCCTTGACCGCGTAATAGATATCCGCGATGGGAAAGCTGGAGCTCAGCTCATCATATTTGAAGCTGACAAGATCAGTATCCATTACTAATAGCGGGGTTTGCATATCTTTGGCAAAATCCTTAATCTGCGCAAAGCGATCGGGATCAATGTAGCGCTCTACATTAAAATGGTATTGCTCTTTGTACATGGCATATCCTCATACTATATATAGTATGATCAAGATAATCTAGTCTGCTTTTTGTGTCAAATGAATATCTTAATCCGGCAAAATCTATGAAGCCAAAGACATTTTGTCATTCGCGAAGCTTTGGACTTGACCAAATATGCATAGCCAATAGACATTGATCCATGAAGAAGATCATACACGTGGACATGGAC
>Ga0334899_1002255_pt1 | contig 15884 bp, 18 predicted proteins | sample GraSluR3_MG_FD_207219 | JGI IMG/M metagenome (GOLD analysis project Ga0334899, IMG submission 207219) | Sludge microbial communities from methane-producing bioreactor in Wageningen University, Netherlands - Granular Sludge_8_08-R3 | ecosystem: Engineered > Bioreactor > Anaerobic > Unclassified ... | reverse complement strand
GGGTGTAATCTCAGGCCGCTCTACGGCGGCCACCCCAAGACTTTCACTATGGTAGACAAGTGTGTCGGAACTGTCAAGCACACCCGAAGCGACGTAGCAAGGCTCAGTGGATCAACTGCAACTGAGTGGCGTTGTAGGTCAGTACATCGAGTATCGAGCGTGTCATGAAAGGACCCGGGAAGTTGATCAGTTGCACATAGGTTCGTCCCAGGCTCTTGAACGGTTCTCCCTGTGGGCTGTGCCAGTTGTCTATGATGATATCTGGATCCAACGCCTCGATTGCTGTCACATCGCCAAGACTCAGATCTTGTGGGCCGAAAACCGCCACTACATCGTAGCCTGCGTATCTGGCGAATGCCTGTTGGTGGAACTGAACCACAGCTCTAGTCGAACTGGTCTGTTGCCGTTGCGCCCCATCGAGGAGTCGTGAAGAGAGATCATCCAGCGATCGCTTCCAGCTGGTGAACGCCTCCTCGTTTCCCAATAGTTTAGCCACTGACTCCACCGAAGATGCGAGCTGGTCGGGAGCATTGTTCGTCTGTACCTGCACGACGTTCTTATCCGGAATCTGAGCTGCAGAGACTAGCTTACCGATGAACCCCTCATACCCTGCCCAGAAGACCAAATCGGCTCTGCTTGCTGTCATGATATCCTGAGGAGAGAAGTCGTATTCGGGTGGATGCCGCAACTCGATCGGCGCGAGCACGAGTACGTTTGAAGCACCAGCGGCCTCAACGATGGCACCTACCCAGCTGGTGCTTGCGACTATGGCCGGTCCCATGGACGTTTTTCCAGCATATGAATCGTAGCGTGATGCGGCAGATGTCTCATCGACACCTTGTGCAGAGAGCGGTATCGAAACCAGCACGAGACAGAGTAGGGTAAGAAGTCTCTTTTTTAGCATAACAGCCTCCAATTGTGTGTTACGTTTTTTTCAGTCGAGCAACAAGAAGTGAAAAAGCAAGGAGTACCGTAGCCGTCATGGCAGCACTGGCACCAACGGGGAGATTGAACATGAGCGCTATGAAGAATCCCCCAGTCGTCGTGATCATGCCGAATACCGATGATAACACCAGCGCTCCACCGAAAGAGCGGGCGAATCTGAGTGCCGCAATTCCGGGAAGCAGTATAACGGCATCGACGAGCAACGCTCCAACCAGCCTCAAAGCTGTGGCGATTCCAATACCGAGTAGCACGAAGAGTCCCGAGGTGACCAGTTCGACAGGAACTCCTAGAATCGCGGCGAGGTCACGGTTCATCAGTACCAACTGAATCTCCCGATAGGCACCGAAAAACACGAGCAAAACGAGAAGTCCTGCCGTTGCCGTGAGATAGAGGTCCATCTCGGTGAGCATAAGTACATTTCCTGCAAAGATATCGAAGACATGCATGGCAGGAACTCCTGTTGCCGCAAGTATGATGAACGCCCCTGCCAGCGATCCTGTCATGAAGAGGCCGGTGATCGAACTGGTGCTTATTGCAGTATCACGGGCAAGATACCCCATGACAAGCGAGGCAATCAGTACGGCTCCGAATGCTCCCATGGTCGCTGACCACCCGAGAGCCATTCCCAATGCAGCTCCAAGGAGTCCTACATGCATGAGCGTGAATCGAATCGCAGTGAGGTGGAGAGCTACGATGACGACGCCGAGTAGCGAAAGGGTTCCCCCCGCGATGAGCATGCCGAAGAATGCATGACGTATCACGGGAATCGACCAGGCATCGAAGAAAAGTTGCATCATGCCGTTTCTCCTCGATCGCAGATAAGGGTTCCTGCTTCAATATGGATGTGTCGATCTGAGAGTCGATCGTCCAGCGATTCGTGACTCACCACCAGCGAGGTGAACCCGAGTTCCCGCTGCAGTCGATCGATTCTATCTATAATATCCCGTTTCGCCTCTGTGTCGAGATAGGTGGTCGGTTCATCCATGAGTACCAGTTGCGGGTCGCGGATCAACGCTCGTGCCAACGCTACCTTTTGTCTCTGTCCACCACTGAGCGTACGGATATCCCGTGTGGCAAAGTCGGCCATATCGACAGAGTCTAGCCGTTCGAGCGCCTTCTCGTGGTCGATCCTCTTCGGTCGTCCGAGCCAGGAGAATCGGGTTCCCCACAGACCGAGGAGCACACTCTCTTGTACGGTGATCGCCAATTCGGGATCTTGCTGGACCTGCGTGAGTACTCCGATTCGCTTCCTTATGTATTGTCGGTCCGAATCTCGTACCATCTGGGTTCCGAGAATCTGCACCGAACCCGTTCTGTGTATGAGATTACCGGAAATCAGTTTCAAAAGGGTGCTTTTCCCGCTTCCGTTCACACCGGTAATGAGAATTCGTTCTCCGGTGTGAACGGTAAGGTTCACATCTGAGAGCACCGTGTGCGAACCGTAGCCAAGCGATACCTGCTGCAATGAAAGGATGATCGTGTTTGTCATGTTCGGAGTTGTTCGAAGAGGCGTTCAGTAGCTGCTATGTGCATTCTTCCCACCACATGTTTCTGACCGGTGACCCGGTTAGCCCAGATTGTGACCTCCTCATAAGTTCCGGTGACAACAAGCATCTTGAAGATGATATCCTCATCTAAGTGCATCTGGAGATTGGTGGTGAGCTTCAGCGATGAAAAATCTTTCAATGGAACGCGTAGCAGTTGTGTAGTGTAGTGGAAGATTAGCGAAATAACCGCAGTGACCTCTGTATCCGGTTCAAGGCTCTGTTCTTCCAACATCTGTTGCCTCACCAGCGCACGAATGGCCTCTGATCGGTTCGGATGTTCGTGTTTTTCAGTGATCTCATCGAGCAATGATACGATCTCACGCTCCATTGAGACGCCGAAACGGACGAGTTCTGACATAGACACACCTCGTTATTGCCAGAATGGTAACACGAATAAGATAATTTGTGCTACTGCTTCTCGAGTGGTTTTCTCCCACGTCGATTGTCTTCTCTCTGAGATTTCGACCGATTGACCGCACGTCGTAGGGGGGATAGTATACAGATATGGAAATGTTAGTAAGTACGCAGACAATGGAAGGTATCGATGCAAAGGCACAGAGCGATTATTCGTTCCCAGCTCTCGTTCTCATGGAGCAGGCTGGAGTGAAAGGGTGGCGAGCATTCACCGATTATGCGCAACAGAATCAGATTGCCATGAATCATATCGTATTCGTAGCAGGTGGAGGGAACAATGGGGGCGATGCTCTGGTCATGGCCCGCGAAGCATTTTTCTCAGGACACCAGTCGTTCTCCATTCTCCTTGTAGGCTCTCGGGTCTCGAATGCCTGTTCGGTTCACAGAACTATTTGCGGTAAGCTGGGATTCACCATGGCAGATGCCGAGAACATGGAGGGGATGATATCAACGGATGCCAGTCGTATGCTTGCAGAAGCCGACTTGATAGTCGATGGGATCGCCGGTACCGGCCTGAGAGGTATGCTGGGCGGAACCACAGCGGAAATAGTCAAAATGATCAATGCCCGCCATGCACAGGGGGCGTATGTCCTTGCTGTCGACATACCATCTGGGTGTAGCGACAGCATGAGTGTCGCCGGGCCTCGCGTCATGGCTCATGCCACAGTGACCATGGGATTGCGAAAGGCAGCCTCCTACCATCCGGTCAGCCGGTTGGGGTGGGGCACCATTCTGCGGGTAAACCCCTCGTTTCCACCGGCATTACTCAAGAACTCGGTAGCCAGTGCAACTTTGAGCGATCGAAACGATCTGAAAATTCAACGATTCGCAGAGGATGTATACAAGCACAAACGGGGACATCTCGCTCTCCTTGCAGGAAGCGAGCGATACACTGGAGCTGCACGACTGGCAGCACGTGGTGCGTTTCACAGTAGATGTGGTCTGGTGACATTGTGTTGCACTAAGGATGTTGCATCGGTCGCTGCATCGGAGACCCCATCGATCATTGTCCAGTCATTGGAGTCCCAGGAGGTGATACCGGGGCAGCTGCTTGCAAAGAGTTATCAGGCGATAGCCGCTGGTCCCGGGTGGGGAGAGGGGCATGAAGAACAGGTTCTCGAAATCCTGCGAAGTGGATTGCCTGCAGTTCTCGATGCCGATGCAATTGCCGCATTCGGAAAAGTGGTCTCGGAACACCGTGTACAGAGTACAGCACATGGTTCGCTCGTGCTCACTCCACATCCAGGGGAACTGCATGCACTCCTCGAAACCCTGCACATGCCGCTTCTGGCTCAGGAGATCGGACCAAGTGGTTCGCCTGAATCCTTTATCGACTCTCTCAAACGAGTCGCTGTGGCACTCGAGGCGGTCATCGTCTATAAGAGTCACGTAATCTGGATCGTAGATGGACGAAATGGTGGAGCGATTCCAATCGTTGTAGATGGAATGAACAATGCGCTGGGTGTTGCAGGAAGTGGCGATGTCCTTACAGGAATCATTGGCAGCCTGCTTGCGCAGGGGTACGACCCTCATGAGGCAGCTCATAGCGGAGTACTGATTCATCAGGAGTCGGGTGCTTTAGCACGAACTGCAGAGGGGTGGTTCGACGCCGAGACCTTGATTAGCCATGTAGGCAATGTCTGCAGACAAGCAGAGGAGCTCTAGATCATGCTGCAGGTCTATCTTCTCACGATCGGATACTTGCTTATAGGTTCAGGGTTGCTACTGGTCGATGAGTATGGGGGGCAGTATATCCTGCTGATTCGGTTGCGGAGAACCGTTCGTTCCAATTTGATCGTTTCCGTGCTACTGATCGTACTGGGCTTGCTGCTCTCTGTAGCGAAGTTTTCCTATCCGATTCCTCCGGGACCAGTGCTCATTGGAGATCTGCTCCCTCTAGTCGGGTGTATCATGCTCACGGTCTATCACACCACCCAATTGGTAGTATACAAGAGGCAGGGACGATTCTCTACCGAAGAGGAGCACTCAGATGAGGATGAAGTGGATATGTTGAAAAAGACCGGGTCTCTGATAGAGACGCACAAGAGGAATCTGGGTTTCGTTCTGATCGGTATCGCTGTATTGCACTTCTTGTTTCCCGGTGCCGTATTACTATAGAGGTGAAGCATATGTCCGATACGAGTACACACCATGAACGAATTACCACAGCAGGAATCCTGTTTGAGGCAGGACACTATTTCATTGCCAAGAGAAAAAGCGGCGGGTCGGTAGGAGGCCTTTGGGAGTTCCCGGGAGGTAAACACCGGTGGGGAGAGACTCCCGAGGAGTCTCTGGCTCGTGAGTTCTTCGAAGAGTTCAATCTGACCGTACACGTGGGAACCTGCTTCTTCGAGCACGACTTCACCAATAGGGATACACGGTATCACCTGCTCGCATACTGGGTTGAAGCCGAAGATCCGATTCGCTACGAATTGCACGAACATGTCGAGGCACGATGGGCAACCCTCGCTGAAATGTATGAGCTCCCCTTCGTCCCCTCTGACTTACCTGTCAGAAGAAAACTTGAGGAGCTCTCGCTAGCCTGAGGGCTCAGATACGATCAGAGAATCGTTCCGTGCGGTATGATCGCATTCTTGTGTATCACGATAATTCCATCGTGTACCGAATAGTTCGTGTAATCTCCGTCTTCACGTTGGATATCATCGATACCGATTCTACAACCATCTCCGATTCGGGCATTCTGATCCACGATCGCTCTGCGAATGATTGTTGCACGACCTATGCCGATATTGGGAATCTTCTTCCTCTCGTTCTCTGCCTTCTCCTCGGGAGTCTCATAGTACGAGGCTCCCATACAATACACTCCATCGAGGCTTGCCCCGCTTTCGATCAGGGTTCGAACACCGATGATCGAGTTCACAATATAGGCGTTGGTGATAATGGAGCCCTCACTTGTGAGGGAGCTGCTGATATTGCAGAAATTCACCTTGGTTGCAGGAAGATGTCGTCTATGTGTGTAGATGGGCATCTCCTCATTGTAGAAGTTGAATGCCGGGGTAACTGAAGCGAGGTCGATATTGGTATCGTAGAATGCTTTGACTGTTCCGATATCCTCCCAGAATCCGTCGTAGACATAGGTGGCGACCTTCTGGTTCTTGATGACTTCGGGGATGATCTCCTTGCCGAAATCGGCAGAACGATTTGTCTCGAGAATCTCCTCCATCGCACGTGCATCGAAGATATAGATACCCATGGAAGCTAGATACTCATTGTTCTCGGATGGTTTCTGGTTCAACGACTCCTTAAGGAGTTTTGCGGGAATCTGATAGTCGCTGATATCGTAGTCGGGTGCTGGCTTCTCATAGAATTTCTTGATGATCCCTTTCTCATCTGCACCGATGATCCCGAGTCCAGTTGCCTGCCCTCTGCTGATTGTCTTTGCCGCGATTGTTAGCACGGCTCCACTTTCTATGTGAGTTCTCAGCATCTCCTGATAATCCATGCGGTACAGCTGATCGCCGGAGAGGATGAGATAGTAGTCGGCGTTCTGATCGGCAAAGTGCTTGAGGTTCTTGCGAACTGCATCGGCAGTTCCCTGATACCAGTCGTTGTTATGGTAGGTCTGTTCAGCAGCAAGGATCTCTACGAACCCATTCGTAAAGGTATCGAATATGTAGGTATTCGCTATGTGGTTGTGTAGCGAGGCAGAGTTGAACTGAGTTAAAATATAGATTTGCCGAATATTACTGTTGATACAGTTGCTGATCGGAATATCGACAAGCCGGTACTTTCCTGCGAATGGGACGGCTGGTTTTGATCGGTCCTTGGTCAAAGGATACAGCCGCGTCCCTTTACCTCCTCCCAATACGATCGCGATAGTTTTATTCTTTCCCATTCAAGTTACCCCTTGTGTATACTCTTATACACTTTCATGTACTCTTCGGCCGAGTTGATCCATGAAAAATCGACCGCCATACCGCGCTTCCGTATGGATGAAATTGTCTCCTTGTCGCTGGTATACAGGTTCACAGCCCGCTGTACGGCGCTATAAATCGCACTTCCAGACATCTCTTCGAACAGTATTCCGGTGCCATCAGCCTCGCTTGCATCGATAATCGAGTCGGCAAGACCACCGGTTTTTCTTGCAATCGGTATAGTACCATACCGCAATGAATACATTTGATTCAGTCCGCACGGTTCGTATCTGCTTGGCATAAGGAAGAAATCGCTACCAGCTTCCACAAGATGCGCCGCTTCATTGCTGAAGATCAGATTCACCGAGAGGTTCTCGTGCAACTGATCCAGCGTTGTCAACTTCTCCTCGATTGCCTTGTCTCCTGTTCCAATGATCAGAACCTGTACAGGAAGGTCGGTCACCATCTGCTCAAGCGCACAGGGTGAACCCTGACACAACTCTACGAATCCCTTCTGATCTGCGATACGGCTGATCATGGAGATGACAGGAATCGATGCATCGACAGGAAGATTGAAACGACGCTGCATCTCCTCTTTGAGTGTCCACTTGTTCGTAAGATCGAATTCGGTGAAGTGAGCTTCGAGCAATCTATCTGTCTCTGGATTCCATTCATCGGTATCGATGCCGTTCAGGATTCCAACTAGATCGTCGGCTCGTCGTCGTAACAGGTCTTCGAGTCCGCACCCTTGCTCCTCGGTCTGAACCTCCATGGCGTAGGTTGGACTCACTGTAGTGAGCTTGTCGGCCGATTCAAGTCCCGCTTTCAACATATTTGTCCGTTTAGTCAGACCATTGCCGCTGAACAGCGTGTCGCTTACCGGGAGTCCGGTGAGTAGGAGATCCATGCGAGGAAAGTCTCCCTGGTAGGCAAGATTGTGTATGGTAAACACGGTTTTCGTCTTTTTGAAACGGTCGGACGGATGCGTGTGCATGAGTGTCGGTACGAACCCGACAGTCCAGTCGTGGCAATGGACGATATCAGGAGTCCAATCCAGTGCATCGCACAGTTCGAGTGAAGCTCGGGAGAATAGGGTGTATCTCAGAAGGTTGTCGGGGTAGGGGGTGAATGAGGTCTTCCCGTAGATACCTTTTCGTTCGGAGAACCAAGGATGATCCACGAGATAGACCTGCACCCTCTGGTACTCGGTATGTTTCCACCGAATCTGTTCTCTGGATTCTCCCAGAGTGAGTTCTGCTCGATGGGGCAGTGCTACACACGTGGCATCGTCGGTGGAGCCGTAGGCAGGGAGGATTAGACGGACATCGTGACCCAGCGCGACAAGTGCCACTGAGAGCGACGATGCTACATCGGCCAATCCGCCCGATTTTGAGAAGGGAACTGCTTCACTGGAGACCATAAGTATTCTCATATACCAATTAGACCACTGTTCCAGTTGTGACGTCAAGGGAATTCGCTTCACTTTCATCGTAGAGATATCGCGAAAAAACCCGCTGGAAACGCGGGTTTTTACTGGAAATTGGACTTAATTCACTATTCTCTATACGTATGCCTGTCCTTTCAGCTCATCGATGTATTCTGCTGCTGCATGAGCGGCTATTGCACCATCTGAGGCAGCGGTGACCACCTGTCTAAATGGAGTGTCACGTACGTCTCCCACAGCGAACAATCCGGGTATGTTGGTCTGCATGACTGCATTGGTCACCAGGTAACCACTTTCGTCGGTCTCAGCGTAGGGAACCAGTTGTGTACGAGGATCGGCTCCGATGAAGATGAATACAGCATCGAACTGCTCTTCGTAATCCTCTCCGGTCTCTGCATTGTGCAACGATACCGAGGTGACCTTTTTACCATCTCCTTTGATCTCATTGGCGGTGTGCATGAATCTGACATCGATATGTTCGTCATGTTCGACCATTCCGGCTATGCTCCGCTGCGCTCTGAATCTGTCTTTCCGGTGGATGATGACAATATCTCCGCTGAGTTTCGAGAGGAACAGAGATTCTCCACAAGCCGAATCGCCTCCTCCTACGACCAGAATGCGTTTCCCTTTGAAGAACGGACCATCACAGGTCGCGCAGTAGGAGACCCCTTTCCCTTGATACTCCTTCTCTCCGGGAATACCTAATTCTCTTCGCTTTGCACCGGTGGACATGATGACCACAGGTACTTGGTATGTCTCTTCGCTCGTTTTCACTGTGAAAGACCCATCCGAGTTTCGTTCGATGCTCTCGACCGAGCCGAAGTGCACCACCGAGCCGAAGCGTTCTGCCTGCTTGGTGAACTTATCAGCCAGTTCAAAGCCGGAAATCGGTTCATCGAAACCAGGGTAGTTCTCCAGTTCGTCCACGATGAGTGTCTGACCTCCTGGAGCCATCTCTTCAAATACATGGGCTGACAGTCCAGCTCGTGCTGCGTACTGGGCTGCTGACAAGCCCCCCGGGCCTCCTCCGACAATGATCATATCGGGTTGTTTCTCAGTCTCTTTCTTCTTATCACTCATAGTTGAACCTCTTTGGGTATTGATTTCTTATTTCGCTCTTCCAAAGATACCTCAGCATCGCTCTTTCGGATATAGGTAGGACCTGATCCAATATCATCTGGTCCTTGCTCTAACAGCAATTTCTTACCTAATTGTATCATCGATTCGCCATAACTGCGATACTGAAGGTGGTCAAGGTGTATTTTTGTCTTGAAGCCTTGCTGTGTGACTTGGTCACGAAGTCGTTCGACCACAACCTGCGAGTCGGGTCCTGTGACGATAATATCGGAGAATCCAGCGATTTCCCGGCACAGTTCGTCAATCGGTAGGTCCCGGTCTGCCGTCAACCGGACACCTTTCTGGAAGAGGGCAGCGTAGTAGCGGTGTTTCTTGGCGTCCATGACCGCAAGTACCGGCTCGTGCACCAATGCAAGTGGTTGGTACATGATCTCCATGGTACTCAAACTCACGAGAGGGACACCTGCGGCAAGGGAGACGCCTTTCGCTGCAGACATGCCGACTCTCAGTCCGGTGAACGATCCTGGGCCATTGGTGCAGACTATCAGATCGAGTTCTCTGAGGTTGATGTGAGCATCTTCACAGATCGCTTTCATGCGTGGAACCAGTTCTTCACTGAACCGACGCCCCACGGTCCTCGTTTCTGAGAGAAAGGTGGAATCGGTACTCACCGCTAGGTGCAATACATCTGCCGATGTCTCCAGCGCCAATATGTTCATAAGGTGACTCCCTCGATGCGGATCTTCCGGGACTCCGGACTCTCTATCACAATTTCGACTTTGATACACTCCTTTGGGAGGATCTCGTCGATCTTCTCACTCCACTCTATGAGGGTGACGCCATCGCTGTAAAGCAGTTCTTCTCCACCGATACCACCGAACTCCTCAACACCATCTATCCGGTAGAGATCCATGTGGTGGAGCCGCATTGATCCTGCATACTCCTGTATGAGGGTGAATGTAGGACTCACGATAGCCTCTTGTATGCCAAGAGCTTCAGCGATACCTTTCGCTATGACAGTCTTTCCTGCTCCCAGTGGGCCTCGGAGGGAGATCACCGTACCAGGAGAGCTCATCTCTCCGAGTCTTTTCCCTACAGCCTTCGTCTCGGCCTCGCTATTCGTGTGATAGACCTGTGGTTCAGCCATCGATGATATCGTCCTCCGTTTCCGTTCCGGTTCTCTTGGCGAGCTCCTCTTGGAGGTGTTTTACGGCGGGATCCGCCGGATCGACAACCTTGGCACGCTCAAGGAGTTCATATGCTTTGTTGAACTGCTCATCCTGCAGAGAGAGGAAGGCCAGATTGCTCAGTAGCTTTACGTTCTCAGAGTCGAGTTCCAACGCGATTTCGAGATAATCCTTTGCCAGATCGCGGGTTCCCAACTCCAGTGCGCATATCGACAACTCGTTGTAGATGTCGGCATTCTGTTCACCAAGTTCCAAACAGGTGATGAAGGCTTTCTGTGCAGATTCGTAGTCACCTAGGCGTCTGTGAGCCCAGCCTTTGATGAACCACCCGGACCACGATTTCAAATTGTTTTCAATGAAACTCTCGATCAGTCGTAGCGCCTGCTCCTCGTTTCCCAACTGCATCTCATCAAAAGCTTCGTGGAGTGTCCGCTCGTTCTCCAGCTGTTCGGTGAGTTCCTGTACACGAGATGCTATGAGGTCTCGTTTCTCACCCTCGGGAGCGATCTTGAGATACTCGTTCAAATAATCATAGGCGATCTCGTCATTTCCGAGGAAGAGGTTCAATAGCCCGAATTCACTGAGGAGTAGTTCTGAGAGAGGATTGTGTTCCAGGCCTCTTCTTAGCACCGCTATCTGCGACTCGATAGCCTTGTCGTAGGCATCATGCTGATCTGCATCCATTGCTGTACGAGCTTGTTGTCCATAGAGAACTGAGAGATTCACAAAGATTTCCGGAATATGCGCATTGAGATAGCTTGCAGCTAGAAACAGCTCCTCGGCAAAATCGCTTTCTCCCGTGTTAGCCTTGGCTATCCCTGCTAGCTGAAGCTCTTTCACTACATCGGGTTGCAACGCAGTGAGCATGGCTCGGTAGTACTCCGAGTGGCTATTCTCCGGCTGATGCGCAATGATCTTTATAAGACCGGCGGCAATCATTTCGATGCGTATTCCCTGAGCAGGATCGATGGATGTCTGCCCTTCGCTTAGTTGCACCGGGAGTGGAATATCGGGGTTAAAAGTGAAGTCTTCTTGTTCCTGCCTCAATGAATCGGGTAGGGTGATGAAGACGATGTCCTGTAATGTGTCTTTGTCTGTCATGGATTTGGATTTCCTATGTAAAAAAGGACCCGCGGTGCCGTTCAGAGGTAATCTCTTGAACCTAAGGTTCAAGGGGGAAACTTGGTGTCTGGCATTCTGTTCCCTCAAATGGGGGCGAACCTCCCGGGAGCAATTCAACCAGACTATACCGTCTCCCATAGTTGTTGTTTGAGCCAAGAGAACTGTCTCTTCACGAACACCGCAGGCCCAATATATTTCGATTCAATGCTACCATAGCTGCGAAAAAAACGGAACCATCTCTGGTTCCGTTTCGCAGAATAATGGTGTTGTTCCAATTCTACTGTACAAGGTCGTCGAGGGAGACTTCCTCAATCGAGGTCCCGGTTCCGCCAGTGAAATTATCGGCAGTCTCGAGGTCTCCAGCAAGGGTGTCCATGATCTCGATATCATCAAGTCCTTCGATAGACTCGAGATGTTCGAGCGCGTTGTTGATACTCTCTTCGATGAGCTTGCTGTCTGAGCTGAAGTTATCAGCATACTTCTGTAGCTCTTCATTGTGAACGGAGAGGACTTCCACCTCATCGTTCAATTCCTCAATTTTCTTTTCGAGGTTACGAATCAGTACGGTAGCCTTAACAATCCGCTGTTCCAGCAATTGCACTTTATCAAGAGTCGTCATATTGACACCTCCTTGTGTCGGATAGAATTATTTTAAAACTTCCTTCACCTGTGAAACCAGCTTGGAGAACGATTCTTTGTCCTCGATAGCCATGTTGGACAACGCTTTCCGGTTGATTTCGATGTTGGCGAGTTTCAGACCATGCATGAACTGGGAATAGTTGAGTCCTTCAGATTGCACACCAGCTGAAATTCTGGTGATCCAAAGTGAGCGGAAATCTCTCTTCTTCCGTCTTCGGTCACGATAGGCGTACTGCCCAGCTTTTGTAACCGCATCTTTAGCAGTCCGGTAGTTGGTGCTTCTGCGTCCCCAATACCCTTTTGCCTGTTCAATGATCTTCTTTCTTCGGTCCTTGTGTTTTGTTCCGTCTATAGCTCTTGGCATACGTCAATCCTCCCCTAAAACTCGTACGGCAACAAGACTTTCGCCTTCTTGACTTCCGCGTCGCTCAAAACACCCGAATGGCGGAGATTCCGCTTCCGCTTGGTGCTCTTCTTAGTGAGGATGTGCCGGAGACCCTGCTTTTTATAGCGGACTTTTCCGGACCCGGTGACCGAGTACCGCTTTGCAGCGGACTTTCTTGTTTTCATTTTTGGCATAGTGTACCTCTTTCGCGCCCACAAGGAACAAGATCCCCTTGGAGCTGCTGTATAATCTCATCCGTATGGATGGTTTTCGCGTTAACGCTTACTGTTCTTTGCGGTTCCCTTGGCTGGACTTATGATGAGACTCATCATTCTTCCCTCCATCATCGCCTGTCGGTCAAGGTTGAATTTGACTTCCTTTTCGGTAAGTATCTGCAAGATAGTATCCAGTACCACTTTTCCCAGTTCTGTGTGGGCAAGTTCACGACCTCGGAACCGTACCGAAATCTTGACCTTGTTTCCCTCACCGAGGAATTCCGCTATCGCCTTTGTCTTGAACTCCATATCATGGCGCTCAATCTTCGGCTGCATGCGAATCTCCTTCAGTTTGACAACTGTCTGGTTCTTCTTAGCCTCTCGATTACGTTTCTCTTGCTCATACCGATACTTGCCATAATCGAGTATCTTGCACACCGGAGGGTTCGCGTTTGGGGAAACCTCCACCAGATCCATTCCTGCCTCATCGGCAAGGTCTATGGCGGCAAAGGTGTTCATGACACCTTGCTGATTTCCCTCAGCATCTATGACGAATACCTCTCGTGCCCGAATCTGTCTGTTGATCCTCAATTCTTTCGTAGCCAATCGTTCTCCTTGTGTCTCAATGAAACCGCATTGATGGTTTTGCAGGAATTTTCCTACCCGCAAAACTATAGCACAGGGTCCCCACACGCGTCAAAGGGGGACCCGGTCTTTTGCATGATTCTCTTGAACTATACTGAATTAGGCTTTGCCAGCCGATCCCAGTACATTACTATTCTTGTGTTTGTACATCTCTTTCAGCTCTGCACGGGCTGGGCCGAGGTACTTTCTCGGATCGAACTCGCCGGGATTGTCGTTCATGAACTTCCGAATGGAAGCGGTCATGGCAAGTCGGCCATCGCTATCGATATTGATCTTGCAGACGGCAGACTTTGATGCCTTGCTCAACTGCTCTTCAGGGATTCCCACGGAATCCTTGAGCTTGCCACCGTTCTCGTTGATCATCTTCACATACTGCTGTGGTACCGACGAGGAGCCGTGCAAAACAATGGGGAATCCAGGAAGCTGTGCCTCGATCTCTTCAAGGATATCGAAGCGAAGTGGTGGTGGAATGAGAATGCCATCTTCATTTCTGGTGCACTGCTCTGGTTTGAACTTGTTCGCTCCATGGCTGGTTCCAATCGAGATAGCGAGCGAGTCGACTCCAGTCTTGTTCACGAAGTCGATCACTTCAGATGGCTGCGTATAGGTTGACTCTTCAGCTACGACATCGTCTTCGATTCCTGCAAGAACACCCAGCTCTCCCTCTACTGTCACGCCGTACTTGTGAGCATATTCTACCACTTTCTTGGTCAATGCCACGTTCTCTTCGTAGGGGAAGTGTGAACCGTCGATCATAACAGAGGAAAAACCGTTATCGATGCACTCCTTGCATGTCTCAAAAGAATCGCCGTGATCCAAGTGAAGGACGATGGGAATCTCATAACCGAGCTCCTTGGCGTACTCACCGGCTCCTTTAGCCATGTTTCTCAAGAGATTCAGGTTAGCGTAGTCACGCGCACCCTTCGAGACCTGAAGAATGACTGGGGATCGAGTCTCTACACAAGCCTGGATAATGGCCTGTAACTGTTCCATGTTGTTGAAGTTGTATGCTGGGATAGCATATCCGCCTTTCACGGCCTTCTCAAACATCTCCTTGGTATTAACCAAACCGAGATCTTTGTATGAAATCATACGGGTTTTCACTCCTTTGTAGGTAGGTTTTGTATCTCCTTTAATCTACTTCTTTTGCGTTCTGTTGGTCAACAGCCGGGGATTCGTGTGATTCATGCCGATGTATCGGCACTAATCGATCGAAATTCTTGATCAACTGTTCAGCCAAAGCCTCCACCGAGGTTCCGGTCACCTCTGCTGCCTTCTGATAGATCTCACGCATAGTGAAGGGGGTGTTGATTTTTCCACGATAGGGTTCAGGAGAGAGGTAGGGGCTGTCCGTTTCGAGTAGCAATCTGTCTAAGGGGATTCGAGCAAGTATCGCTCTGAGTTCATCATTCTTCCGATAGGTGATCGGTCCAGCGAATGAAATATGCAGTCCTCGATCCAGGGCGGTCTTTGCCAGTTCCCAGGAACTGGAGAAGCAGTGGAGAATGCCGCCACGAAGTAACGGTGCCCGTTTGAGCTCCTCGATCATATCCCAGTCAGCGCTCCTTGAGTGGATGACGATGGGAATCGAGCGGGTGTCTGCGAGCGCCATCTGGCGACGAAACAACTCCTTCTGTCGTTCGGGAGTACCATAGTTCCAGTGGTAGTCGAGGCCAATCTCTCCAATACTATCCACCATGTTCCCCTCCAGGCGGTGTGCAAATCGTGAGACCATCGGCTCGATAGGTTCATCGCCCTGTGCCCCCCAGGGTCCGATACCTGCGGCGCAACGGATTCGCGGGTAGGGGGCGGTGAGGCTGAGTCGCTCGTCGATATCGTCTTCCGACACGCCGATATCCATGCCTCCTGCGAAACCCTGATTGTCTAGATCTTGTAACAAGTGCTCAGGATCTATGCCACGTTTTTTCAGTTCGAGTAGATGGAAATGGCTGTCTATAAGGTTGTTCATAGCTTCATGGTATCGATGCATGCTCCTCTGTGCAAGAGGATGCTCATTAGAAGGGCTGTTGCACCCATCCGATGGCGCGCAACAGCCTGTGAATCACATACGATGCATGGTTACTTTGCTTTTTCCCGCTTGAAACACATAAACCAGTCCAGACAGTAGGTGTCGTCGTCCTTGGTCTCCATGCGCTCCTTGGCTGTACCGCAGGATCCTGCTGTGGGAACGATAACATCGTCTCCCGGCCTCCAGTCGGCGGGTGTAGCTACACTGTCCTTGTCTGCTTTCTGCAGTGCGAGAATGATTCGCTTGATCTCGTCGAAGTTTCTTCCCGTTGAGAGCGGGTAGTAGAGAATGGTTCTGATCATGCCCTTGGGGTCTATCACGAACACAGCTCTCACTGCCTGGGTATTGGATTGGGAGGGT
>Ga0334899_1002252_pt1 | contig 15897 bp, 17 predicted proteins | sample GraSluR3_MG_FD_207219 | JGI IMG/M metagenome (GOLD analysis project Ga0334899, IMG submission 207219) | Sludge microbial communities from methane-producing bioreactor in Wageningen University, Netherlands - Granular Sludge_8_08-R3 | ecosystem: Engineered > Bioreactor > Anaerobic > Unclassified ... | reverse complement strand
TCCATCCAGTTGCGAGTATCCGTGATGGTGCCGCCGTTCGCGGACTTCGTGCTCGTACCAGTGCCGCTCTGGAGGTAGATGTCCACCCAGATACCGGCGGCTTCGCTCCACACCATGCCCTCGGGTGAGCACTGCGGCCTGTGCTGCAAGTCCCATACAGAGGCGGGGAGGATGTCGCCAGCAAGAAAGCCCGAGAGAGGATGCCCGGAGATGGTGCCAACCGCCACGCAGAGGCAGTGGAAGCCGCCGATCTTGCGGCTGTTCGCAGCGGTGTAGCCCGTCGGGTATGTCGCGTTCGCGGATAAAATCAACCCGTCCGCGGTCGCGTACACATAGAAGTCCTTGCCGGAACGATTCGCCGGAGTCGCATAATCGCTGTTATCCCAGTTTCCCGCCGTGTTCAGTCCGATTGTCCCGGCAGCGAAGGAGAGAAGAAAACCGTTTACCTCGACATTGACCGCCGGAGTGCTCAACGTGTTCGCCGAGGCTCGGGCGAACGGCTCCGACCGTGAATAGAGATTCGTCGGAACAAGAATCAGCCCAGCCGCGCTCGTCGTGGCGGCTGCATCGCTCGGTATCGTCGCGTCGCTGATAATCGCGTTCAGTTCCGCAAGCGTCACCGCCGTGTGCGCGTCGAGGGCGTGCGCGGAGGGAGTGAAGTCTGTGGGCTTGCTCGAAACATCCTCCCACGCAACCGCATCCGCGCTATCCGCAGTCGTAGCATTGCCAGCATTCGTCGCGTAGGTAGCTGTATCCGCAGTTACGGCGGCGTTTACCTTTCCGTCGGCGTCGCTGTCGTAGTCCTCCTTGGTCATGTCGCCCGCACCTTCACCGTCAGTGCCCTTGCGCGCCACGATCTGCCAGTAGCTGTCACTTGTCGCCGGAGGGGTTTGATTTGTGCCGGTTTGAAGTGCAAGGTACGAATTCCCGTTGTAATACACCACATCCCGCGCCACGTACTCTGTGGCGGAATTCCACTCGCCCTTCCACTCTACGCCCGGAATTCCCTGCGCTCCTGTGTCACCCGTCGCACCCTTGATATTTCCCTTCTGAACCCATGCGCCTGATTCCTTGCGATAGACGTTAGACGTCACAGTGTCCAACGCCATATCCGTTTCCGCGCCAAGAGAGGTTGAAGGAATACCGCTTACCACATGCCAACGGCTACCCGCCGTTCCCGTTGCGCCAGTCTCACCCGTTGCCCCCTGCGGGCCTTGTGCGCCCGTAGCCCCCGTGGCACCTTTGATGTTGCCGTCAAGTGACCATCCTCCGGCCCCGCGCTTGAAAACGTCGCCGCTTGCGGTGTTCAGTGCGTAGTCTCCGGTAATGCCGATAGCAGAAGACGGGTCAGAAGCGGACGAATACCACTTTGCCCCTGCCGCTCCTGCCGCACCCGTTTCGCCCTTGATATTGCCTCGAAGCGTCCACGTACCGGATTCCTTGCGGTACATATTCCACGTGCTGTAGTCGATACACCAGTCGTCATCTACACCAAGCCCTGCAGCGGGAGCGCCGTTGTTGCTGTATATCGTGTTCCCGTCCGCTCCAGGGTCGCCCTGGTCGCCCTTGAGGTTGTTTTGCAGGGCGAGCTTCCATTCACGGAGGAAAGATACAAGCTGCGCGTTCGTCTCCGAGGTCATAGTCGTATTGAAGTTCCTTACGATGGCATATTCCGCCGCCTCCGCTGTCGTCTCCGCGAACTCGTCCTTGAGTGTCAGGTGCGTATTGTCCGTCACCGCGTCGATCTCGTAGAATTTGACGATGCCACCGTCCGAAAGGATAGCGAAGAGGTCGCCGGTCTTCGCCTGCACGCTCCATATGGTTCCCGATCCGAGCACCGCCTTGCTGCCGTTTGTGGCCGTTACCGTCCCATCCCTGTACCAGTTCGCGCCGGGCATCTACTCACCCTCCTTTGCATACGGCAAGGCCCCTCGTATTTCAGCGAGGCCTTGCATGAGTTCGTTCAGTTTTTCCGGTCTTCCCTGCGCCGCTTCTGTGAGGGCTTCTAACTGCCGTTCAACCGGATAGCGTTCAAGGTATTCTCTTTGTCTGTTTTTCCGCACCTCTTCCGGCGTCGGCTTGTATGCGATTTTCACACGACCACCTCCGCGTCCAAGTACGGCCAGCATGTGATTTTGACAGCGCCGGAGTATCCCGTTATATTCGCTTCGCCGTCGTCAATCTCGAATGTCTGTTCTCCGATTTTGAGCACGCTTCCGGGAGGCATCCCGGTGATGGCCCCATCGGAAACAGAAAGCGGCATGGAAGGACGCTCCACGACGCACCCATCCTTGACGTAGTGCGTCGTCGAATCGACTACGCCGTCGTACTCCACGAAACGTGGATTTTCCGCATAGATTTTCAGCGTGTCCCCTATGACGTCGTTCACCTCGACAAACCCGCAGATTCGCCCGTCCGTGTCGAACTCCACGAAATTAGCCATACTCTCACCTCACCGATAAAAAGCTATCGCCATGATCCCCGCTGCGGCGACCACCTGACCGGAGCCGGAAGGAACCCAACCTTTAACCTGATACAGTTGTTGCCCTGTGCCGGGGCTCGTGTCCATGTAGTTCACGATCATGTGCGATTCCGATTGCAGCCACGCCGTACCCCCAGCGCCCAGCGCCTGACTGCCGTAGTTTTTCGTCAGCTTGCCGTACAGGACGTTCCCGCCGTAAATAAACGATCTCATGTACGCCTGCACCAATACGTGCGTCGCCCCGGTCGTGTCGATGTACAGCTCGCGGAATACGCGCTCGCTACTGTCGACGAATCCGTAAGGTCCGCCGAAGGGCCATTGATAGCCGCTTGTGACGCCCCACGAGAGCGCCCCCGGGCCGCCGGAAGCAAGCTTGATTCTGCCGACCGTCAGGTCTTGGATTTTGGCGTTCTTGATGCTGCCGTCTTGGATGAAGGCGTTGCTCAAAGAGATACGCTGAACGCCGTCAACTACGCCGATTACGAAGGGGTACTGATTTGTCGCCCCCGGACGTCCGATGATGAGATTGTCCACATGGATTATCATGCTGCCGGAGGTTGCCCCACCTATCAATTCCCACCCGGTGACATATCCGTTTGTGTCGATTTTTACCGCGTATTTCCCCTTGATCCCGTCCACGCTCTGAGAGAGCACCTGTACACTGTTCGTGTTGCCGTCGACTTTGGTTTGCAGCGTCGTGACATTGGAAGCGAGCGCACTATCCGCGTTTGCACGCGCAGTTGCTTCCGTTCTCACGGCTGCGTACACCGTCCCCGGAGCGGGGCTCGCGGGGTCGCCGATGGAAGCCGCTACCGTTGAGATGCTGCTTGAGAGCGCCTCGTCAGCATTCGCCCGAGTAGTCTGTTCCGTTTTTATCGCCGCGTAGATCGTACCCGGCCCCGGATTCCACGGATCGCCGATGACCGCCGTCAGAGCGTCGATATTCGCCGCCATAGCTTCGTCCGCAGTAACTCGTGCGGTCCGTTCGGAAACGAGCGCGGCGTAGACCGTTCCTTCTCCCGGATTGTCCGGGTCGCCGAGCATCGCCGATATCGTCAGTATTTGCGACGCGAGCGCCATGTCTTCCTCTTCGCGGGTGATACGCTCTTCATTTACAGTGGCAATCGTAAACTTTACGTCGTTGAGCGCTCCGAGTTCGGCCTGAATCGCCGCCTCAGCGAGCTTGTCCTGATATCGTTGTCGCAAATTCTCCTTGAGAGCGTCGTTGTAGTCCGAGAGCGCGTTCCATATTCCGCTCTCCGCCAGCGAGTCGACCGGCGTATTCAAGTCCTTTATCGCTTCCTGCACCAGCTCGTTCTGCAGGATAATGTCTACGAGATCCTGGTGATCTTCCTGATCCGAATATCCGTACGTACCTTCCTCCGCGTTCCAAGGGCCGATGTTCCCGGTACGGTCGACGCATCGGATCCAGTAGTACCTGCCTTGGAAGCTCCCGAGGTATCGCGTGTATCCGCTACCGCCCGCTTCGGCGATCTTGACCGCTGTCTCGCGGTCATCGACGGCATTCTCCCAGACTTCGGTATGATGCAAATCAGGATCCGGCGGATTGATCCATTCAAGGATGATGCTTCCAAACCATCCTGTCGCCGTCAATCCTGTCGGAGCATCCGGTGGCGTCACGTCCTTGCCCACGGTCATCGAAGCGATTACTCCGGCGGTGGGCCGTTTCGTTTTCGGATGGACGCAATTCACCCAGACATCGATTTTCTTATCTGTCTGGATTCCCGTGATATCGCACTTCGTAATGGTGGAGGTAGTGCTCATGCACATGACCCATTCCTCAGCGCCGTCATATCGCCAACGGACATTGATCACCGACGGCGTGAAGGCGCCCGGGTTCTGCCAGGTCGCCCGCACGATCGGGACCCATACTCCGTCATCGTTCAAATGCCCGACATCCTCCAGAGAAAGCGCGTATATGTCTTCCCTGACGATCGGCTCGGTCTCCTGAATCGGCTGATCCACTGGCAGAGCATCGTCGGAATAAACAGCCGCGTCGTACTCCGCGCACGTGATCGTGACGGTTCCCGTCTGCCCTTCGTCCTGCACGGCCAGTACACGAAACTTCTTCTTGTCCCATCCCGTAAAGTCCGGGTGGCTGATCTCGACGATCTCCCCGGCCTCGATATCCGCGTCCTGCAGGGATACCTGAAAGGCGCAGAAGTTTTGTATCCGCTTCGCCGTTTCAAGCAGGTAGTTTCCGAGCCTGCCGACCTGTTTGGGGCGGGTCACTCCGAGAAGAGAAAAGGACTTCTCGAATACGCCGCGGGCCGCTATATCTTCCTGCCACTCGAACGGCGCCGTGGACTGCTCGTAATGGTTTTCCGGATCGATCCATTCGATGGTGATTCTGTTGGGACTATCGTCTCCGCTCTTCTGCCACCAGGAAAAGCTGTCCTTGACGAAGTTGTCCGGGCCAAGCGATTTATAGACGCTCCCCGGCTGCTCGACATGGAGTTCTATCTTGTCCCGGGCGAGAAAATATCCCCGGAAGCATCCCAGCATCGCCTGCAGATGGTCCACCGCAGGCCGCTGAACATCGATGATATAGTCCAGCGTAAAGCGCGGCTCACCATCGATAGGATAATCGCAGTACGAGGCCGCCGCGGTGAAAGATGGCAGGTCAATGTAGTCCGTTGGAATGCCTACTCCGTAGCGTGTGTTGGTCAGGAAGTCGTAGACGATCCACGCGGGATTGCGAGTGAACCGCACTCCGGTTGGCGTCCAAACTCTTCTACCCTCAACAATCGACGTAATGACCGGATTCCCCGACAACCCTTCCTGGGCTTTCAATGTCACGGCGACGTATGCCGTGTTCGGATACGGATTCTCGTTCGGCTCCCGTTCATCCGCCGCCTGGTCGGGAGTGCCCAGGTGGACATCGCAGGATACTCCTTCAAGCGGCGGTGTTGTCGGGTTCCCGTCGGCGTCGCGGACTTCCTTCGGCCCGTTGAATTCCGCGTACTCCTGATACGTGACTTGCTCCCACCCTGGAAGTCCTCCGGGATCTTCGAGAGTCGGTCTCAGAATCCAGTACGTGTATACCGTCCCGCCGTCGCCGTATAGAATGTGTTCGTCGGCGGCCACCGAGAGGATGGCGTTGATGGGTCCTTCCGATACGCCGACGAACATGTCCATCTGCTGGCGTTCGTCCGTCTCGAAGATCTGAAGGAATATATTCCCGCCGACGCGACATTTCCCGTAAACGATCGGAACGGGAAGAAGCTGGCTCTTTGTGTTGCTGATCGGGCCGAAGGCGTAGTTCGGGGTGGAGCCTCTCCCGAGATCGATGTCCGGCGCGTCGAAAAGGGATCCGATCGAGGCCCCCAGGAGCACCGCCCCCATCCACGTCGCGGCCAGCCCCCAGCCGATGATCGTGCTTGAAAACGCGAAGCCCAGCAGGGCCCCTATTGCTGCTCCCGGCATGTTTCCACCTCCCTCGCCCGGTAAATGGCCGTTATTCTTTTCGTGAGCAGTCTTACTTTCCGGGACGCCTTCCCCGGATAAATGTGCAACAACGCCCCGTCGACCACTGTCCCTATGTGGTGCGACGCTTTACCGTCGATCCCGGGCATGCGGTAGACGATCAGATCACCGTCCCGCGGCGTGTCCGCTTCGTCGGCGATGCCCTCCAACCAGTGGAGCAAGACGCTCTCGTCACCCGTCTCCGGGTCGTAGTCGAACGGGAATTCATACTCCCGCCCGAACAGCTCCTTCTGCGCGAGAAGGGCGAGACCCACGCAGTCGATACCGTCATGGTCCCGCCCCTTCGCTTTCCACGGTATGCCGATCATTTCGTGAACACCTGTCTCGGATCCTTCGAAGACGGCAAATGCGGAAAGTCCCGGATCCAGTAGAGCCGCCGGGGCACGCGGACCGACAAAGAAAAGTCCGCTTTAACCAGCACCTCTATCGCACTGATCGATATCATCGGGCGTTCGATATGCCCCTCGAAGAGATAACGCGCTCCGGCCGGAGAGGCGAGCGTGTCTTCAAACGCCTCAAGCAACTGCACCCTGACGCCGCGTAAAACGTAGTCCTTCGCCAGGCTGGTAAAGGTGCCACTCACATTGTCTAGCCGTATGCTTACCGTGCCGATCTCGTTGTCCGTCGAGGCCTTCACCTGATCGTATGACAGGGCGCAGGCGGTGTAGAGCTGGCTTGCGTCGTTCTCGTTGAAAAACGTCACGTCAGACTGATTGCCAGTGAGGTAAAGACTGACCTTGACGGATGGATTGTTGACCGCCGGAATATCGAGCGCCCGCACCAATAAAATTGGAGAAATTTCTGCACTAGCAGCCTCTCCCTTGTAACTTGAACCTGCCCTACTCATATTATTTCCCTTATCGTTACTTCACATTCAGCGTACAGTGATCCAGAATGGTTCACCGACAAACTATTTTCCTCGAATCTAACACTGATTGCTGTGGAAGTCCCAGGAGGTACCCATGTAAACGCTTCAAATGACCCTTTCCGATCATTGTAAAACGATTCCACTTCGGCTATCTTCGCTAAGGTTCCTCGGAATCCGACTGTCCACGTCCTAGCACGAACTCCTAAATACTTACGTTGCTCTTTTCCTGATTCAAACTCCGTTATCAGGACGTTATGATTTATCCCTCTTTGGTACGAGTAAAGCGGTTTAGTTGTAAAAGTTGCCATTATACCGACCCCCTTATCGCAGATCGGACCGCACCATTTTTCAAGATATTTTCAACCACTACACTTTCTACAACCGCCTTGTTCGACCTCATAGCCTGTGCAAAGGATTGCGGCTCGATTGCATTGATATGCACTGTGATATTTGTGGATCCACCCTTCTCACCGTCTACATTCTGAGCACTTACCACATTTCGCATAGACGGCATCACTACAGTAGGATTAGTATTTTGCGCGATAGTAGATCCTGTTGCGATGCTGCCTCCTGTTACCGATTTACCTATATTGATACCTGCACCTACCCCGAACAAGCCACCACCGATTTTACCTCCGCCAAATATTCCCATAATCGACCGCAACAGAATCGCTTTCAAAGTAGCGTAGGCAATATCTTGTGCTAATCTCCGCATAGTATCGCCAAGGTCTTCTCCATACGCGATAGAAGACGCAAGCGCATCAACCATATTCTCTCCAAAACTTTCTATTGTTTCAAGCAAGGAGAAATTGAATTGCTTTGAACTATCCGTTGCCTTTTCCAGTTCTTTTCGTAACATTTCTACCACTAACGGAAGCTCTCCGTATTTTTGTATAAGTAGTTTAACTTGTTTTACCCATTCTTTTTTTGTTACCACTCCTCGATCCAACTGAGAAGAAAGATTGGATAAATCAAGAGAAGCAAGATCATGCCCAACCCGTTGCAATTCAGTAAACCTAGTAAACATAGAATCCGTCCAATTGAACATATTGTCCATGTTCAAAAACCCGCCTGTTTCTGTACTGAACGATTGCTTCAACTTTTCAAATTCGTTCCGTAACATTTGAAAATACGATTCACCCTTGATAAGCCCTTGGGAAAACCCTGCGGCAGCTGTACTCCAGAACTTTTCTACTCCTTGCTGTGCCGCATCCTTCGCTTCTTTCTGCAACTCTATTTGTTTTTCCAACCGTTTCATATTCGCTGCTGCGGTATCTCCTGCTGTTTTCGCTAATCCGGTCCTTATTTCCATAGAGTAGTCTTTTATCAGTTTCCAATCATCCGACAAAGGCTTCATCTTAGCGGCCCATGCATCAAGCGTAGGGAGGAACGCCTGTACATTAGCACCTAGATATTTCGCTTCATCCTTCATTTGTTGAATGAGTTTTTTATATTTCGATTCACCTGTCCCTATTGCGGGGGCAGGTGTCTCATCAGGAGCCACATATGGACGGTCTCCGTACCCTTTTTGCTTAATATAGTTCCACATAGCTTTCATCTTAGCTTCTTGTGTCTTTATTTCCGCGAGTGTTCGTGTGGTTTCACCACGTGTAGCTTGCGCGATAGATGCCTTCCACCCGCCCGCACCCATCCCGCCCATGGATTGACTAAGGTCTACGATCTCCTTGATCTTGTCAACAGGGATAGCACGTAATTCCTGATTGAATCTACGAATCTCGTCATACGCAACTTGGAACGGTTTTTTCAGATTTTCTGCAAGCAAAATCAGTCCACCGATAGCACCAATCAACAGTCCGCCTGGTGTAAGCCCTAATGCGATAAGGGCTCCTTTCAATCCTCCCAAGATCGTAGTAGCAGTTCGTAGTTCAAGAAAAGCTAAACGAAGGCTATAAATCGCCCGCATAAAAAGCGTAGTAGCCGCACTTCCTGCTGCTAATTCCGCCGAAAGGAATACGAACGATTTAATCAGAAGGCCCATCACTCTTGCGCCGGCGAACAGAATGACAGCGGTCTTTATCATTTCTAGATTTTCTATTAACCACTTGAATCCTCTAGCTAATAATTCGATACCGCCAATCATCCCATCAATCATCGAAGAAAAGACGGCTTGCGTTCGTGAAGCAAATTCTGTATAATCAGAGGTGTTCCTCCACGCAATCCAAGCGTCGCGTACTCGATTGATACCCTCTACTAACGACTGGTAAGGCCCTCCTGACGAATTAGTACCCATCACATCTACCATGAAAGTCCACCAAAGGCCCTTCATGGTATTTAAAGAACCTCTCCACGTATTTTTATAAGATTCCATCGCGCCAGCAAAATTCTTTTCAAGAACCTCGACGATCCCTTGCCGGATTTTATCTATGTCCTTCTCTACTTCGATCCGCACCTGACCACTTCTAATGATAGCTGTTTTGCCAGTACGGTCAAGCTGAACTCCGATTTGTCGAAGCATTTTATTATTCGTAGAAACAAGTGCATTCGCCACATATTCCACTGGTTTTTGCATGACCACAGCTGCATCAGCCACAGCAGCAACAGCAGCACGTGTATTCGCAACGCCTGCGGTTTTTAGACGGACGAACGATTTGATGGCATCATCCGTATCAATAGGATTGATGGCCGCCCATTTGAAAAGGTCTTGGAATACGGCTTCCGTTTTTTGTGCGTCCTTGATAACAGCGTTCAAGGATACTTTGTAATTTTCCACGGATACAGCAGCATTCAAAAACCCTTTAGCAAGCCTACTCACACCTACATACGCAAACACAGTCACCATCGTCCTACGGACAGACGCCATCAACGTATTCGTTCTATTCGCAAATGTGGCTACCTGCTTTTCCGCAGTCAACAGTGGTTTTGAATTAACACCAAGTGTAGTAACAAGTGTACCAAGTGCGAACGAACCTGCCATCTATTTTCTTCGCCTCCTTCCTTCAGGATGTTTGGCATTCTGTGTTTTCGCAATAGCTAATAGGATTTGTTTCATTTCATCTACAGATTGCGTAGGGTACTCCTTCTTCATTTCATCAGGAAACACACCCCATTTTGGAATAAAATCTGCTGGAGTCAATGTAGTCTGATTAGAACCTTTTTTACTGAATATCGCCGCGATATTGTTTGTGATAACCGCACAAACCATGCCGAACATATATTCCATTCGTTCTTCTAATCTTCCTACAGGCTCTAAGGAATCGAATGCCTCCCATTCTTGAAGTTCCTCAAGTGAAAGACATTCCAGCAAATCGTTAGGGTGTGTGTATCCTAACTCTCGGCACAACCTGAAGAGGAACCTTCGGGTAGGCCGTGCTCGAAGTTTTTTACTGCTTCCTCTTTCGCATTCACAGAAATGCCATTCAGTTCCCCTGCTTTAAGAGAAATCGCATCTATCATTTCCGCAGGTTTATTCTCCGCGAGCATATCCGCATCCTTTAGAGAAAGAAGCAAGTTGCCTTCTGCATCACAAATAGAAAGAGCTGCTACTTTCGCATTGAAACCGGTGAGGTCTTGCTCGAACTGTACTTGTCCATTTTTATCTACACTTTTCCGAAGAACTGAGTTTTCTAGCTGATCCTTCATCTTAGCGGACATTTGCCGAACAAACACAAAATCTCCATTAGGAAAATCTACTCGTTCCACTCTAAACTGCGCTTTTTTAAGAAGTTCTTCCCTGTTCAAAAATGCCATGATTAGGCTCCTCTCTTAATTACATTCCACTACTGCCCTTGTATACATCAACAGGGCCACTGATCTGAATTGTCACGTCTACTGTAACCTTATCATCTGTAGGGATGGTCAACGGAATTTCCGTAACAAGCCCATCAAACTCAATCACAGTTTCTTCCGTATCCGGGAGCAATATCTGATAAGCCCTCGCATCATTGTCCTCAAAATCTTCCTTGAGCAACAAATACGTATCCTGTGTAAAATTCATCGAAAGCGTCATGGTACCCGCATTTCTAAAACCTGCGATGAATGTTCTGTACCCACCTTCCGTATCAAACGTGGTGGTATCAATCGTATCTCGGGACATACCTGGTCCCGTAACACTACCGATCTCCGCAAGTTTTTTCCATCCTCCCGATGAACCCGATGTAGAGTCCCACCGATTAAAGATTGTACCTACACCTGCGATTGCCATATTAAGCACTCCTCCTTTGCATTTCAAAACTAGCAATTAACCGCACTCTTGCATTTTCATCCCAATCAAGCAACATAGGCGCTCTTGAACACCGTATCACGCTGTACAACGTGCCATTCCACGTTTCCTGCGTAACACCATGTAACCGTCGTACAATCTGTTCGAGAAGATTCCAACCAGCTACATAGGACCTGGAACGTACTCTCACTTGTACCGCAGGTCGTTCGTATACTTCATTCTTATCGAAAGTAAGTTCGGGAGCCCACCCAACCACATCGAAAATCGTAACTGTTTCGTCTGGTTGGGCAGGCTCTCGTCCTATAAATAGATTCGTACCAAAAACTAATCCGAACTCATTGACTGGATCTGCTCCACTGGAAGAATCCGAAGGTTCCACATACGTCAGAATGTCTTTTACATCAATAGAAGGAGCATTCATCGTATTTTCGCCTCCGATTGTATCACCATCAGTACCCGTCTGGTACTATTTTTTATTCCTGCTTCAAAAAACTTAGCACCAGAACCCGGTTTTGTAAAATGTGCGCCTACGTTTTCATGTACCCACTGAGAATAATACGCTGAAAATCCTAATGCTACCGCCGGTTCTTTGCCTTTAATCATAGAAACTGCTTCTGCTATTGCCTTTGAATGGTCCGTATTCAGCCTTCCTACATCTCGATCATTATACGGACCTGGCACAAAATTGAGATTACGCCCAGCACGGATCCCTCCATTGTTTGTAACGATGAACCAACTATGACGCATATTTCCTGTATCTACTGGAATAGTGGGTGGCGTAGAATCCATTGTTGCTTTGATAATCGCCGCGCCACGTATCAATCCAAGTAGTGTTCGTCCCTGAATTTTCATTATCTGTGCATTCAAGTTATGTACTACCGCGGGTAATCCTTGCCACGCAACATACGCCATTACAGATACACCTTCTTTACGAATTCCGTAGATGATTTAAACAAAGGAATCCGTTCAAACGTCTTTATCTCCCGTGCACCTGGAATAGAAAGTGGATCGGTTTTTTGCGCCGTAGTCAATGAATCAAGCGCACCTAGCCACAACACTCCTTGAAGCTCCACATCATCATACAACAGGATTTCCGCATAAGAAATAAATTCATTACTTGTCGGTACGTATGCGCTTTGCCATTTGATTACTTGCACTTTATCCGTCCAACGGCATTTTATTTCTGCGGGAGTGCTGTATGTCATTCCGCCAAATCCATCAGGCTTTGGAGCACCCCAATAGACGGCAGACTGAACACACACTTTTTTTATGAACTTGATAAGCCCGCTAGCCATCAATCAAAATTCTTAATGGCAATCATGGTGACAGTCTTGCCACCGAGAGCTGCCATCCTTCCTGATGGATCTAACGACAGCACCATCTGGCCGTATGGTGTGGATGTTAGATTCTGTCCGTACTTACCTGTATAGTAAATTTCCGCTCCACCTGCTCCTTCTCTAGTTGCCATTCTCTCAACTGTAGAGGAAATCATATGAGCAGTCAACCATTTTTCTACTTCGGTAAGCAACGGCTCCGTCAAGTAATCCGTAAGCACTGCATTTACCAGATTATTCGCACTGGTGATAAATGCAGTAAGAACAGGATCTGTCAGTTCAGAATCAGGAAGGATCAATTTTACTTCCGCTGGAGTTACTCTAGCCATCAGCACTCCTCCTTCCGTTCATTCTTCCATAGCTTTGGGTCTAGATAATCTGCTACAGAAGATTTCCATTCAAGCCCTACCCATTCAATAACTTCATACAACTGTTGGTAATCGTTGCGAATGAATCTTTCTGGCCAGACTACTTTGCAATTAACTCCCGCAGTCAACATCCCTACAAAGGCTTCCTCATATTTTCGCACCCAATACACCCACGCATCTGATTCCGTATCCGCCCCTATTTCAGCACGATACGTAGGATTCTTAAATGCCTTCATATACGAGGTCTGCAAACATGACGAAACTATATCTCCTGTTCGTCTACGTACTAGGACCCATTTGGCGTTAGGATAGGCGTAGGACCACACTTTCCACATAAGAGCCGCTATGTTACTCTTATATAGCCATTTGCCTCCCATATAGCCATCCTTATGCAAGGCGTCAGAAATCATAGCGTCCCAATCAATCGGAATCATCATATAGTCAGGATTCGCTAAAGGCCATTGTCCTGATGGATCTACTCGTAAAACTTGAAGAAACGGTTTTACAACATCCTCGTAAATAATTCGATTCTCTCCCATGCCTCTTGTTTCATGTTTCGTAGGTTGAGGAGCTGTTCCTACAAACGCACCACACAACGCAAGCATCCCCGAAACAATACTTGTTCCGCTTCTTGGGCAACCTGTTACGATAATAGGGGATTCCACATAATGTTTCATTTTCCCCACCAACAAGGTTTTATCCATTCTGCATTAATTTCATGCGGACGCGGTTTACCATGCGCACTTACAATACGAGCATTTTTAGGCAATCTGTTCTGATTAGGGCGCACGTCCCACTTATAAGAAACTAACTGCCCAGGTATTTCTTCTTGCCAATACAACAGATGCTTCCAAAGGAGTTTGTAAATCTCCCGTTCATTTCCTTGATACTTTTCAGCATACTTGGAGATGTTCTTATAATTCTCCCATAACTGGTACGTTTCACCTGCTTCAAATCCTAGCAAGTCTCCTGCTGTAACCCTTCTTCGGTCAGGTTCCATCCGTGTAGTGAAAGCCCCATCGTATTCTGCAAAATTAGTAAGGTCTCCTACGATGATAGTATCCAGATCAAACGTAAGCACCCTTCCCTCTAATCCTGCATCTGGGCTATGCACATACAACTTAGGATTGCACCCTGTCCAAGAAACTGGTTGAAACTTACGGATATCAACATTAGGATCCAGCCCATCTTCAATATCATTGGAAAACAAGATGAACTTGTAATCCTTGTTCAAATTTCGACGGACGCCATTATACAGATTGTTGACATAAATCTTTGCCAAATCCACATCGTCCCATCCTGGGTACCGACTACTCGTACCTTTCCAGTAAAAACAGACGATATTCAATGGCTTTTGAATCTTAGGCGGAGTCAATACTGCTGTATAATTGCGCCAAGAGTCAAGTACATCCCGTTCTTCCAGTACCCATCCTTCAAACGCTTTGGATAATGTTTCACGCCACCACGGAGCATCTTTAACGATCAGATGGGCATTTCGACCATCAGGTAGAATATCTCCCGACGGCCTCATACAGATATTCAGATAGACGCCTTTTTTAGCATATCCTTTAATCTCTTCCAGCACGGCTGACAGATATTCAGGTTCAATGTGTTCAAGAACATCTGTGGAAACAACCATATCATACTGCTCTTCCGGCTTAACGGACCGATGCGGTATAGCTGGATCGTATGCACCATACTTTGCTCTCTGGGCAAGATATGGGTAATCATTACGTAAACAACGAATCAAAGATTCTTTCCCACATCCGTAATCCAGAAAAGACATAGTATGGAACTGATGCAAAACAAGCCCAATATCCTTAGCAAACCGATTAGCTGAATTACCGTACCCTCTCCGCTGGTTGTGTACCTCAGAATTAAGGCGAATATATTCCTCTGATATTGTCTTCATAGAAAATTCACCTCAACTCCGTAATAGTCTGCGGCACGTTGGAGCACCGATCCTTCGTTCAACCAATCATGGTCTGTTTCGCTTCTGGCAAGTGTCTTTCCTTGTTCTTTGAGGTACTGTTGCAACTCAGGAGGATGATATGCTCCTTTCAGCATTCCACCCCTTGCAACATCATCAAACCCAACTAAATAAACTGTAGTGGGTTTTAGGATCGCCATAGACGCAATCGCGGCAGCAGTACCTCTAGAGAATTTCTTATTCTCGCCAATCCAATCCCATACGGTTCTTCGTAACCACCGTATCGGACGACCCGCAACACCTGGAGCATCGACTGTGTCATCATTCATCGCCGTAGAAGGACGTGCACCCGACGCAACATACGCCCACCAACAAAGAGAAGGTCGTCGGTTAATCACCTTTGTATAATAATCAGACCCACCAGTAGCATATACACCGATCGTATATTTACTACCATAGTCCTCTTCATCCTGCCAATCACATTCAATCATGCGAATGACCGTATCACAAAGGTTAATGAAACTGCCTAGTTTCCTTCCGCGAGTGCTAGGACCATGTCCTATAACCGCGATATTGTTTTTATGGAGAACCATTCAATATCGCCTCCACTGTCATTTTAGGAAAATCGTCTATTGCGCTTTCAGGTGAGGCATTTAGTATTTCGATGCCCATCCGTTTAGCATCCGCGGCGATAATTGGAAATCCCCTAAGGTGTCGAGGAAACACGGATCGTTTTGCTGGATTCATTTGATACTCTTTATGCCAATGACTATTTCCATTAGGATCTAACTGCATATCAAATCCTAACAGAACAATCTTTTTAGCACCTAGATGAGAAGCTAGGCTGATTGCTGCCGCTCCGCTATTTGCATTCCAGCACACAGTGTACGGAACTTCGCTAATACCATGTGATTTTTTAGGATCCTGCGCTAGGTACTTAATACGTTCCCCATTATCTGCATGGTACGTATTTTTACTGAACATCGGTGCGCAAGATACCCTTACACCAGTAAATTGGGCTAATTCTTTTCTATGGTCCCGAAACCAACCATCGTCTCCGAAGAAACAAAAATCAACCCAATTTCCTAGCTGGAATGCCATGTTTACTCCGATGATATGCTTAGAATGAATGCTTTCCATATACGGAGAATATGCAGAAAGCGGCAATCTTTTCGCTCTAACCGCTTCAATTACATTCTCTGGAATATGAAATTGTTGTGTGATAGAA
>Ga0334899_1002241_pt1 | contig 15963 bp, 16 predicted proteins | sample GraSluR3_MG_FD_207219 | JGI IMG/M metagenome (GOLD analysis project Ga0334899, IMG submission 207219) | Sludge microbial communities from methane-producing bioreactor in Wageningen University, Netherlands - Granular Sludge_8_08-R3 | ecosystem: Engineered > Bioreactor > Anaerobic > Unclassified ... | reverse complement strand
ATGGAATGTCTTATGCGAAGATCGGAGAAAAGCTGAACCTTCCTCGTGGACAGGTTCGCAGCTTCTGCCTTTCCAGAACTTCGGGAAATGAGGCAGCAGTACAAGATGATGGAGAGCATGTGCTCTGCAAGACTTGCGGGAAAGAACTTGAACATACCCCCGGTTTTAGGAAAAAGATTTTTTGCTCGGACGGATGCAGGCAGGATTGGTGGAATCGGTATGCAAAATTCAAAGCTGGCGAAGGACGGGCTACAAACAAAGTTACTTGTCAAAACTGTGGCGAGAAGTTCGTGACCTACGGCACCAACCGAAAATATTGCAGCCGAAAGTGCTATACCGAGCACAGGGGGCAAGAAGGAGATTCCAGGGACTAACCTCTGATTTTTGAAAAATCATGAAAGGCAGGTTTTGCATCAGCATTGCCTGCCTTCAGTTATCTGATTGCTTGCTATCGTGCATCTGAAGGCTCGTCTCTCAGTTGAATGATCAGACAGCCCTTCTGGCATTGGACATTGATTTCCTGACCAACAGAAAACCCAAGCTGTTCTAGCCATTTTCCCTGCAATCTTATTGCTGGAACAGCCTGATATTTATAGCCGCTTTGGGCACAGATCTTCAGCTTGCGGTGTGTTTTAGTCTCCAAACGATATCGTTTGATGGGGTCAAAACATTGCTCAGGATAGGAGATTTTATCAAGCACGTTATCTAGATTGCTTCGATCCGCTCTCGAGTGAAGATCCAACATTGAAAAGAATTGCATCAATTCATCATCTTGATAATTCATGGACTCCTCCCCTATTTAAATCATGGCCATACACGCTTAACTCGTTACAATATATAGAGTTAGAAATACAAACGTCAAGCAACACTGAGTTCAAATTATTCATACATCCTCCGACATGACACCTCTTTTCTTGCACCTCCATAGACAAAAGCCTATTTTAAGAGAAGTGTTTTTTTGGTGCTCAACATGTAAGAGGACGTACGTACTATCTTGCTTCAAATTGCCATTTAGTGTGGCGCCCGTACAAATTTCTTGACTGACAGCCACTGGCAAGACACCTTCACATTGGGAAAAAGAAAATTTCCTTTGCTTCTAGAATCCATCAATCTAGTTGGCAAACAGGATGTTGATATATGTCAGGAGGCTGTATCTAAGCCCAAAGCCTTAAAAATATGTGAACTCGTTTCTGTAATATCATCTTTGCTTACAATATCCACAACAGTACACTTCTCCCTATAGTACGACAGTACGGATTTGGTCTGAGTAGCATACACCCCTAATCTTCTGACAACCGTCTCTTTTGAATCATCAGGACGTTGTACAAGAGCTGTCCTGCAATTATTACACAGTCCGTGGGTGTGTGGTCTCTTGTAAAGCACGTGATATACTTGATTACACGAAGGACAAATACGTCGGCCGGTAATCCTATCGATGATCTTCTCATCTTCAAGGGTGATATTTACCACAGTATCAATGGAAAGCTTGTCTTCATTTAACATCTTCTTAAGATATCCAGCCTGCTCAAGTGTTCTTGGAAACCCGTCAACGATGAAACCCTTTTTGCAATCTGCATTCCGTATCCGATCCATTATGAGCCCAATTGTCAATGCATCGGGGACCAACAAACCCTTCTCCATGTACGCTTTTGCGAGCTTACCCGAGTCAGTACCTTTTGCAATATTGTCACGGAAAATATCTCCTGTTGATACATGAGGGATCTGCAACGCTTGTGCGAGTATGGTAGCATGGCTTCCTTTCCCGACACCGGGTGCTCCAAACATAATCAGTATCATTCTATACTATCTCCTTCAATTACAAATAGTTGAGAGCTTACCCACCCCTATCGAAGCTAAAATACCAGAATCAGGAAAGAGGAATCCATGGTATGTTTTAAAGATCTCTTCAGAGGGCAATTCCTTTTCCTCTACGAGAAACATACCAACTCGAAGACCCCTTTCCTGACCTTTGCTCATCAGGTTTTCATTAGAATATGGTTCAGGTACTCTTCAATGCCACCATCTTGCAAACACGTCTCGATTATTTTTCTTCCTAGAGGGTTCAATCCTGGAACGAGAAATTTTTCCAGTTCTTTCTTGAAAAAACCAGAAAGAATAAGCGCTCCTGCGTCATAGCCCTCTTCTCCGACCTCAATTTGCCTATTCACTTCGAGCAGTTCCTTAGGGATACATTCACCATCGACTTTTACGCTGTTGATTGAATATCCTAAGAGAGCGCATCGAGAAGGGGAAAGCTGGTGGGCCTGAAATTTCGCGCTTCCACGTCTTGCGAGATATTCCCTTGCTATCCACTGCCCCATGAAACCGACTTTATATATTCCTACATGCTGATTTGGAACTAGAAGATACCTGGTATTCGGGTAGTCCAGTATCTGATTGAGCAACAGATTTGCCTGATCAACCATCCGCCCAGTGGCAAACGGCCAATAGGATCCTACACCCTCGCTACTCATACCTTCGGTATCAGTAATGCTTGGATTGTCGTGTCCTCGCGGCGCAACCAGTCTCCATAGCCAAGCAACGGCAGGGGGGAGAATGTGCATAAGGCCGATGATACCATACGTGGGATGTTCTTTTGAGCATGGTGGCGTACGCACCCCAAAACTTCGGATGTCCACCTCGACAGGTTCGTTGATGATATTCGGAGCAAACCTCCGAGGCATGATGACTCTAGGGTTTGGGCACGGTTTGCCAGGAGCATCCAAGACATGTTCCCATATGAGGCAGGTCGATCCTGGAACCGTGTCATAATTCAGAAATATCAACGATTCCTCCGGATGTACACAGAGCTCCTCAAGATAAGGGTCGGTACCATATTTGGTTATATGATTCGTCCTGAGAAACCACCCATCCTCGGCATCACAGACCACGATTTTCCCACTCCCATTTTGCAATGCAGGATGACACAAGGCCATATCATCGGTCACAGGTTTCAGTTCACAGGGTTCAATCAGATTGAGATAGCTTTTCTCTTGTGTTCGGATGTTTTGGCTAAGAATAATGTTACCATCCAACTCCCGATGAATCTTCTCGATCATCTCGCTCTTTCCGCCACCACTGGCACCCTCATGCATGATAGTCAGGATATTGTCATAAGGCGTTACTATCCTAACTGTCGAACCATGGGCTGTTACCCATCCTTCTTTTTCTCCGATATGTAAAAGCACACCGTACACGCCTTTCTTCGCACTTGGTCCAGGATAGAGATTGTAGGCAAACATTTCATACACGTTCTCCAACCTGTTGTGCACAACCATCTGCTTTCCATCGAAATGAGTGTGTCGAAACGTCGGCGCAAGATAGATAATGGCTTTGGGTGTGAACCCATCGGGGATTTCGCTTGCAGGTATGAATCCTTGCAAATCTGCCAACCCACCAGCAAAGAAACCTGCGTTGCTTGGGGCTACCAACAAGGAGGAACATCCCATTTCCTGACTCCCTGCAAAAAAGGGCATCAAGATAAGGTCTGTCTCACCAAGCCAGTCAAAGGTAGCTTGCCTCAGCGATGAAAAATCGGTTCCAAACTTTTCTGAATAGCGAAGCTTATCTGTAGCTCCCTCATCGGCTATCAACATACAATCGGGGTCTCTACGTCTCATATAGGTGTCTTTGTAATTGACGACAGCGCCGTTTTTACACCGTGAGACAGTCACCTCTACGATACGGCCTTTGTTTGGAACCTCGTATGCAACCTCAAAGTTGTCACACCCTTTTCCGCCCATGGCAATTTCCAGCAACTCTGCCCTGCTTTCGGGTATAATCACTTCTCTTTTCTTTGCCAGCACTGCCTGCAGCTCTTGTGGCAACACCATCTTTCCCATCGCTTTGTTCATTATATTCCTCCTCTCAACAGACTTGAGACGACCAATGTTCCCACTGATTCGATGCATGCTGTCCGTTATGAGATTTTGCTGTATCTCTCCCTGATGACGATCAACAGGGATCCAATTCCACTTTCAAATGCTCAATGCCCAAAAAAAACAAAAATCCAGCATCCTTCGGCTTTCACCGAAAAACACTGGATTACTTCGTGACTGGTTTTACAACCCTTCTCTATGTCTTCCAAGAGAATCCAAGGATTCTCCTCTCACTTTTCAAATCGTAAAAAAATTATCTCAAAAAGGATTTCTCAAAATCTTCCACCAAGGTAATGATGATAATCTTCTCTCCTGTACGGGTACTCACATCGGAGTGGATACTCGCAATACCGACATCAATCACATTTGTTATTTGCTTTTCAAAATACTCACGAGCACTTTCAAACAAGCTAGTCCTAACTTGTTTCAGCAACTCAACTCCCTGACTACTCTCCGCCAGTTTTTTTTCACCCTGACTTAGAAAGCCCTTGAGCCGAATAATTATCAAATCCTGACAAATAATCGTCTTGATCTCTTTAGGACCGCGTCCCATATAAGAAATCTCGAAGGCACTAACAGCTTCACTCAATTTTGCCTCTGTCTGTCCCTTGGTCAATCTATTTTCCCCTCTATGATATCGCTACAATATATATAATCGCACTCTTAGTCAATGAAAGTAGTAGGTTTTTGCTGTAGTCCCACAAAAAATCAAGGGATGGGAGGCAATATGACCCAAGCATTGATAATACCTAATAGAGAATGATTTCTTATGTACTCTTCTTGTACCTCATATCTTGCTTCAAAGTGTTGCAAGAGAGACACAGTTCCTTCCGTTATGTTTACTCTGATACAACAGAGTATCTACCAAATTGATAATCACGTCTTTTTCAGCATCGCTCTGAACCAAGAGAGCTCCTATGGAAACAGTTACACTGATGGCCTGACCTTCACGTTTCAAGGAAGATTGTTCAACGAGCATCCTCATCCGGTTTGCTATCGAGTTCACCTGCTCCAAACTTGTTGCATTGAAAACTGCAAGGAACTCTTCACCGCCCCATCGACTTACAAGATCTTCGCTGCGGACGGCACTGGCAAGGCTCTTTGCGGTCATCTGCAGAACCTTGTCCCCAATGTCATGTCCATAGGTGTCGTTGACTTTCTTAAAGCAATCAATGTCTGCCATTGCAACGGCAAAAGGAACCTGAAACAACTGCCATTCAGATATCTTTCTTGAAAGATATGCTGAGGCACTGCGACGATTCGCCAGTTGCGTCAGCTGGTCTGTCATCGCAAGAATCTTAAGATTTTGAAGCTCCATTTTCAATTTTAGGGAAGTGTTATCGTCAGAGAAAAGCTCCAAAGCACCAATGCACTGGCCATTATCATATAAAGGAAATGTACGAACAAAAACCTTGACGCGATGACCCTCTTTATGATGGAGATACACTGATGCCTCATTGTGCTTTCCGGTGACGATGCTATCGTGCAAGGGGCAACCACCCAAACAGAGTTTGGTTCCCTCTTCATCAACATGATTGAGAATATTATCATAGCAATACCGAGAGAGAACTTCAGAGGCGCTGAATCCCGTTATAATCTGGGCATAATCATTGAAGAAGGTAATCTTACGATTGATATCTACAAAGTACACCCCTTCTTTCACATGCTTGAGAATTTCTCGAAACATAGTGGGTTTTTCAAAAGGCATAGCCGTACACTCCAAACATGATAATGAATTGAAGATTGACACCTACCTTCACTTATGTCAACACAACTGTATAATCATAAAATTTCATTTTTTTATCACATTATTTCAGTTTATGATTTTTCTAGACAATTAAACAAACCAATGATACAGTAAAATGAGAATTACCTTAGTTTAGAACACGCAGAAGGAGCCACTTATGAAAAAACAAACACTGCTTATCAGCATGCTGCTACTTACAGCATTGCTGTTCGGCAATGCAATTGCTGAAAGCCAGACAATCGCAGACCCCACAAACAAAGAGTATTTGGAGTATTACTACTCTATCAAACTTCCAGAATCATCAGTTGACAAAGTAACGTTCGGTTCTGCACTCTCTCAGATTACCGGAAAGCAGGTACATCTCAATTCAAATAGTGAGGTGTTCAAAGCCATCATTGCCGCCACGGATCTTACTGAGCTTGCTCACACATACACCACAGAAAAAGCATTATCACGACTACAGCATCATGGCATTACAGCAGAAATCCCCTCGAATATGCTCGCCTATGTTGCATGCGCCTTAGATGCACACCTCATAGAGGCAACAGTTGCAAACAGGGTTCTGAAGACAGACAAGCTGGACAGCTACATCGCTATAGATCTTCTCATGAGCATCGCCAATGCGAATGGACTAGCAAGAAACTACATCGGTAAAGTGAGTGACAAAGATATTCTTATGCGAATATCGAATGCATTCAACAGTTTTACCCTGTTCTCTGATGGCTACTTGGATGAAATCGGAGCAATTGCCGTTCAGCAAAGAGCTTCAACAGGCTACAATCTCAAAAAAAATACGAATTCAGCCCAATTCCTACCCTCTCGTACCATCCAATATGGACACAGCAACTATTCGCATCTGAAGCAGTTGACGATTTTGCTCAACAGCGAGGGAATCGATGCAAAACTCCAGATCGAACCAAAGGTCTCCATATATGAATACCTGCTTGACTGGGGTCCGGTCCCTTCTCCAAGTCCATATTACATGGTTCTTGAGTTCGGACAAGATTTCTATCTTGCCTATGCCGTTGAGTACGATGCAAAGTTTGAGTTTGATTCAGTAGATGACTTGATGAGATTCGACCAAATCATCAACACCTTTGCAAAGAAGAATGATGCAAACCAAGCCAAAGACAGTACTGTTTCCCTGCTCAAAGGATCCTGGTGGCAGCCCTTGTACAGTACGACCTTCCTCGCAGATAATGAAGCCTATCAGGAAATTGTCGATTGCGTACTCGAAAGCGATGGATATTCCATCCATCCCTTCTCTTTGCTTGAGAACAAACAAAACCTCATCGACACCTTGGAAAATCTCAGTGGATTGACAGTCCTTCCACGACCGCTCTTCGTCAACAACGCCTTTTATCGCTACCTCACTGGTTCTGATTACCAATAAACACTCTTTTCGGACAGGCAGTACCATACTGCCTGTCCTCAATCCCGAAATGAGGAAAACGCCATGATTCCCTATGTTCGTCAAAATCAGATCTACTCCTACATTAAAATGAAGCAGATAGCATATATTGAGGATCTGATTGCCCTGACAAATGTTTCATTACCGACAGTACGACGTGATTTGAAAAAATTACAAGATGATGGAAAAATCATCCTTCTTAATGGGGGGGGTGTCAGGCTCAGTGAAGAAGCAGAACAATCAGTGGTCAATCGGCTTGAGGTAAACTCGGAAGAGAAATACCTGATCTGCAGCAAAGCAGCAAGCTATATCCAAAATAATGAGTTCATCTATCTCGGACCAGGAACAACAGAAAACTACCTCATTGGATTTCTTGGAGGCAAGAATATTACAGTGGTTACCAATGGGATTTTTCATATACCAAAGCTCTTGGAGCACAAGATCAAGACTTTGGTCATTGGAGGCCAACTGGATCAAAACTATGGCATAACCCATGGGCCAGAAGTTTTTCAAGAGATTGACCGTATGAACTTTACCACGATAGTAATCGGGGCAAGCGCAATCAACGACCAAGGGACTGCGTCGTTCGACCGTGCTGTCTCGGTAATAAACAAACGGGTCATCGAGCGGGCAAAAAACAAAATCCTCATCGCTGATTCGACGAAATTTAAGGCATTTTCTCCCTATGTATTTGGTAAACTGGAAGATTTCAATCAAATCATTACCACTGCACAGGCACAGATCAATCTTTCATATACTAACAACATAGTAATTGCTGATCATTCGGCATTATAAGATAAGGAACCATTGTATCGATGAACAAAGCAATCATAACGGGAACAGGAGCAGAGTCACTAGCCGGTGTAAACGAGTATAAAAGGATTCAAACCGAGTATGGAGCGGTAGAAACATATCGTCTGATACATAAAAACGAAGAAATTCTCATACTTCCAAGACACGGGAAATCACACGACACGCCACCGCATACAATCAACTATCACGCACAGATGGCAGCCCTTAAACAAGAAGGAATCAAGTACATCTATGCTCTGGCCACCAGTGGCTCCATTGACAGTTCGATTCCTGTTGGATCGATGGTTGTAGTGGATGACTTTCTTGATTTTACAACTACACGAAGCAAAACCTTCTTTGATGGATCTGATAAAAAGGTAGCTCATACCGATATGAGTGATCCATATTGCAAAAACCTTCGCTTGAAAATCATCGCAGCTGCACGAGAGCGAAAAATAGCTCTTCATACCCAAGGGGTGTACGTGTGCACAGACGGACCCCGCTTTGAAGGAAAATCCGAGATCGCCATGTTCAAGAAACTCGGTGGAACGGTGGTGGGGATGACCGGCATTCCGGAGGTGTTTCTCGCCAAAGAGCTGGGAATGTGCTATGCCTGCATCGCGTTGATATCGAACATGGCCTGCGGCATTGAAGGTGGAAGCCTTGCACAAATAGATCATAAAAACATGGTAAAACAAACTAAAGACACAGCCATTTCTCTCATTCTTGATGTATTTGAATCAAAAAGTCTTAACCAAGATTATTGTGACTGCAATTCTGCAGTCCTCTATCTCTAGAACAACAGACAAGGAGTCAACTATATGCCTACCACAATTCCAGTCAGCTTACAGAAGAACCCATTGAAGCTGCTTTTGCTCGATCAGACGAAACTGCCAAAGCAAGAACTGATTCTCAAGCTTGATGATCGAGATGATATCTATGAAGCGATAAAAAAACTCAGGGTGAGAGGAGCCCCTGCAATCGGTATAGCTGCAGCTTATGGTTTGTATGTATGCCTGGCAAGCAAATCCTACTCAAGTGTTGAAGCTATGGCCGAAGAGTTTCGCTCCTTGAAGACATTCTTCGCGCAAAGCAGGCCGACTGCTGTTAACCTTTTCTGGGCGCTCGAGAGAATGGAGCAAAGATTGGAAGAAGAGCTTAAAAAAGAGTCTTGTGACCAAGGAGCAATCCTTGATGCCCTCCTAAAAGAAAGTACAGCGATCTTTGAAGAAGACCAAGCGATGAGCAAGGCAATCGGCGAGCATGGATTGACCCTTTTTGACCAGAGCAAAACCTGGGGTGTGATGACCCATTGCAACGCAGGAGGTCTTGCCACCAGCGGGTACGGGACAGCCTTGGCTCCTCTGTATCTTGGACATGAAAAAGGGTACCGTTTTTCCGTCTATGCGAATGAAACAAGGCCCTTGCTACAGGGCAGTCGGCTTACTTCATACGAGTTGTTACAAGCTGGATTGGACGTCACCGTATTGTGTGACAACATGGCTTCATTGGTCATGAAAGAAGGTAAAATTGATGCAGTAATCGTCGGGGCAGATCGTATTGCAGCCAACGGGGATACTGCAAACAAGATAGGAACCTCTGCGGTGGCCATCCTTGCGAAAGAGTATAAAATCCCTTTTTACGTAGCAGCACCTACCTCAACGTTTGATGCCAAGACACTAAAAGGAAGTGATATTATCATTGAACAGAGGGATAAGGATGAGGTCATCAATGGCTTTAACCACCAAACAGCGCCTACAGAGGTGAAGGTGTATAATCCGGCCTTTGATGTGACTGATGCCAAATACATTACTGCCATCATCACAGAAAAAGGCATCATCCATATGCCGAATCAAGAAAAAATCTTGGAACATCTCAATCAATAGTCAAACTTTATTGGTAAAAAAGTCTGGTATCAACTATAATGATACAGGCTATGTCATACGTAAGGAGAATGTCATGAAGAAAGTAGTAAGTATTTTTGCAATGGTTCTTGTAGCAAGCCTGCTCTTTTCAGCAGGTAGTGCAGAGAGAAAAACAGACGTTGCCGCCGGCTTGAATATTGCCATTATCACCACACCATCAGGTGTTGATGACGGTTCATTCAACCAAGACAACTACAATGGGATTGTTGCATTTGTCAACAAGAATCCAGGAGCTAAAGTAACTGCAATCCGTGAACCCAGCGGAGACGTTGCAGCAGCGTTGAAGGCAGCTGCAGATGTAGTGGCGGAATACGACGTACTGGTATGTACCGGATTCCAATTTGCCGGCATCGGTCAGTTGGCCATTGATAATCCAGATACAAAATTCATCCTTGTTGACACCTATCCAACCGATGCCCAGGGTAACACTGTTGAACTTGACAATGTCTATGCCATGACGTTTGCAGAACAGGAGTCAGGGTTCTTTGCAGGCGTAGCAGCTGCATTGGAAACCAAGTCCAACAAAGTTGCCGTGGTCAATGGGGTAGCCTATCCTTCAAACGTCAACTATCAGTATGGCTTTGAGACCGGTGTACATTATGCCAACAAGAAGCTTGGAACCAATGTACAGATTGTTTCTCTGCCTTCACGTGCAGGAACCGATGTAACAGGAGCCAATGTAGGCGGAAACTATGCAGGTTCTTTTGCTGATGAAGCAACCGGAAAGGTCATCGGACAGCAATTATTCGCACAGGGAGTAGACATTATCTTTGTAGCTGCAGGAGCAACAGGAAACGGAGTGTTTACAGCAGCGAAAGAGAGCGGTGGACGGTTGATGGTCATCGGATGTGACGTTGACCAATGGGACGATGGAACAGTAGGCAGCAACAACATCATTCTCACCAGCGTTCTCAAAGTGATGAGCTTAAACGTTGAGAGAGCCTTGAACAAAATTCAGGATGGTTCTTTCAAGGGTGCGAACATGTTGCTTAAGGCTGATACTGATTCAACCGGTTTTGTGAAGGCAGAAGGTCGCAACCAGTTGTCAGCAAATACTATCGCAAAGCTTAATGAAGCGTATGCACTGGTCCAGAAAGGCGCCATCGTTCCTGCTTCCAACTTCGGTGGATTCAAACCAGCTGAAACAAAGTTCAATTAATTTGTAAATGTAAAGATGCACCCATGTTGGTCTCATAAGCATGGGTGCATCTTTCTTAAGAGGCAAACCGACGTGGAAAATCTTGTAGAATTTCGAAATATCACAAAACGATTTCCCGGAATCGTTGCAAATGATGACATCAGCCTGTCAGTCAAGAAAGGAGAAATCCTTGCTATTCTTGGAGAAAACGGGGCCGGTAAATCTACTCTCATGAGCATGCTTTTCGGAATGTACACCCCTGATGAAGGGGATATATATATCCGAGGGAAGAAAGAGTCGATCACCAGTCCTTTGGTCGCAAACGCCCTGAACATCGGAATGGTCCATCAGCACTTCATGCTTGTAGAAAACCAGACGATTACAGAAAACATCATCATGGGCATAGAACAAACAAAACGTCGGTTCGGGCTCTTTCCTGTAGTCGACCTTGAACAGGCGCACACAAAAGTGCAGCAGTTGTCCAAACTGTATCAACTCGAAGTAAATCCTCGTGACCTCATAGAAGAGGTACCAGTATCCACGCGGCAAAGAGTTGAAATTTTAAAAATGCTCTATAGGGATGCTGAAATTCTCATTTTTGATGAACCTACAGCCGTCTTGACACCACAAGAAATAGAATCATTGCTCAAGATTATCAAGAATCTCAGAGAGAGCGGCAAAACAATCATCCTCATCACTCATAAACTTGATGAAATCAAGAAAATTGCTGATCGATGTGCCATTCTTTGCAAAGGAAAGTTGGTCGACGTACTCAAGGTAGCCGATACTTCTGTACAACACATGTCGGCCTTGATGGTTGGTCGTGACGTATCCTTTACAGTAAAGAAACAGGAACACACGTATACAGAACGAGTCCTGCTCGTTGAGAACATCAGTGTAGTCTCGCAAGATAATATCACCTTGGTGGACGCTGTGAGCTTTGCTGTCCATAAAGGGGAAGTGCTCGCGATAGCAGGAGTTTCGGGAAACGGACAAGTAGAGATTGCTGATGCCATAGCTGGACTTATTCCCATCAAAGAGGGCCGTATACTCCTTGAGGAGACTGATATTACCAATCTATCAGTACGAAAACGAATAGAGGCAGGCATTGGATACATCCCTGAGGACCGTCACTCTGTTGGGCTGATTCTCGACTTTTCCCTTAAAGAAAACCTATGTCTTAAACAATACTATGAAGAGCCGTACAGCAATAAACGAGGAATACTGCAAGAGCAGGCAATGGTGGAGCTGGGAAAAACTCTGATAGAAGCATTTGATATCAGAACCAGCAAAGGCAATGACACACTCGTACGCAGCATGAGCGGAGGCAACCAACAGAAAGCCATCATTGCTCGGGAGATACACCTCAATTCAAAACTGATCATGTTCGTGCAACCCACTCGGGGGCTTGATGTAGGAGCAATTGAATCCATTCACAAGCGCATCAACACACTACGCAACGAAGGCAAGGCCATCTTGTTGGTTTCGCTTGAACTTGATGAGGTCATGCAGCTTGCTGATACCATTTTGGTCATGTACAACGGCAAGGTACAAACGATTAAAAAGGCAAAAGACCTGACAAAGCTTGAAGTCGGTGAATATATGATGGGGGTGCATGTTGAACACAACTAGTCTGCCCAAGCGGGTATTTATCTTGTGTTGCGGGAAAGGGAAACACCAGTTGCTGCGCACGTCGTTGTTTTGTATTTTTTTAAGTCTGCTTGCGGGGACCCTCCTGCTCTTGATATTGGGAAAAAATCCGCTTGAAGCGTACAAGAGCATCTTGCAAGGCGCAGGCATTCTTGCCAAACCTCGTTATGCAGGAAGAAAAAGCCAGTTGACTGATTTCATGAGCTTGCTCAATTATACCACCCCTATGATTTTTGCAGCTTTATCGGTGGCTGTAGCACTGAAGTGCGGGATCTTCAACATTTGTGTATCCGGCATCATGGTCTTCTCAGGGTTCATGGCTACCGTGTTGTTCGGCTATTCAAGCCTCAACCCTTTGCTTGCCAAAATCCTTGTTGTTTTTTCAGGAATCCTCTTCGGTGCGCTGATAGGAGTGCTGATCGGATATTTGAAACATAGATTCAACATGAACGAGGTCGTTGTAGCCATCATGCTCAACTACATTATCAGCTATGTGGTAAGCTTCTTCATTCAGACTCGTTACATTGATCCAATCACCCGTCAATCAGTCGCAGTCTCCCAAAATGCACGGCTGACACTTTTCAATCATCCGGTGGGGAACCTGAACATGGAAATCCCCTTGGTCTTTCCCTTGGCGTTGATTGCGGTATTCGTCATCAAGTTTGTTCTTGACAAGACACGCTTTGGTTTTGAACTGAAGGCTGTGGGAAGCAATAATAAAGCCAGCAAATATGCTGGTATCAATGTAGGGCGTGCTGTGGTTTTCACAATGATCATCAGTGGCGCTCTGGCGGGTTTGGCAGGAGTCTCGTACTACCTTGGAAGCAATGCATCCATCCAGCCCAGGGTGCTTCCTTCTCTAGGCTTTGATGCCATTGCTGTAGCCTTACTCGGAAACAGCAGTGCGATAGGCAGCTTTTTTGCTTCTCTCTTGGTGATGATTTTTGACTGTGGCACTACATACATGTCTTCCCGTTTGCAAGTACTGAGGGAGATTGCCGCGTTGATCACCAGTATACTGTTGCTCTTCAGTGCCATCGGCATTTTCTTCAGAACACTTGCCGATCGAATGCAACGCGAAATCGAGGAGGTTTGAACGTATGGATACCATCATTGTCGAAGGACTGTCTTTCTCGCTTCCGTTGTTCATTATTGCAATCGGAGGCATCTACAGTGAGGGAAGCGGCGTAACCAATCTTGCCTTGGAGGGGTTGCTTGGGTTTGGAGCCTTCTTTGGAGGACTCAGCTATGCGTTATTGAGTAGAAATTTTGCAGGAGATCCCGCTGTCCTCATTTATGCATCACTGGCTTTTGCCATGATCGGCGGAGGCACTCTTGCACTGCTGCATGCGCTGATGTGCATCAAGTTCAAGGCGAACCAGGTCATCAGTGGTGTCGTCATCAACATGCTCAGTGTTGCGTTGACAGCCTTTTTGGCAAATCAGATCAATGCTTCTGTTTTTGGGCAACCCTCAAACAAGTTCTTATTGGAAGTATTTCCTCGTTCCACAATTCCTTTACTCTCTCAAATACCCGTTTTAGGAGCAGCGTTTACGAATTTCTATACCTTTGAACTCATTATCATCGCTGTCGCCCTATTTATGGCTTACCTCTTGTACAAAACACCTACCGGCATGCATATCAGAGCCTGTGGAGACAATCCACACGCCCTTGCAGCGGCAGGGGGAAACGTACAGAAAGTACGGTTTTGGGCGGTTATAACCAGTGGGGCGCTGGCAGGCTTGGGAGGGATGTGCTTTGCTTACTCAATTTCCACCACATTCTCCCCTAATATCTACATGGGTTTTGGTTATCTGGCTATAGCTGCATACATCTTCGGATCATGGAAGATTGGACCGACGTTTTTGGCTTGCATCCTGTTTGGATTTGCCCGAAGTGCAGGATACGTATTGGTGCAAAAACTGAGTCTCCCATCCTCCTATGGGGACCTTGTATTGACGCTTCCGTACATCGTAACCTTGGTCTTGTTGCTCTTTTTCTCCTCCTCCAATAAACCACCTCGGGCATTGGGTGAGGTCTATGACCAGGCTAAACGTTAAGGTCTCTGATCATATTCGCCGTATTCACAACCCACAGTATGTACGGCGATATGATCGATGAGCGTCTTTTCTCCCTTTTCTTTCTTGTACAGCATCAGTTCCCCTTCACCGGTGCCTCCGTTGAAAAGCTTGTTGTGGCGTTTCACCCCGTCGGGCGCCTCATAGTTGATCAAAAGCATTTCATCACGCCTGCATCGCACGACAAGCGACATGATAGACGTTCTATTTTCTGCCAAAACATTCCAAATACAGAGCCTCTCCTCTTCTTTGAATGAAAACTCTATATGAGGCTTGGTCCAGAATTTTGAAAAATTATACTCATACTCTTTTCCTTCGTAATAAAGACTTCCCAAAAGCTTTCTCCCCACAGACTTGCCCAGTACTTTCGGATTACCCCCGCCTATGACGAAAGCAGAGTCCTGCAATTGTTTGTGACTAATCATGCTGGTCATATTGCAACTGTTAAGCCAAAGCCATGGGGAGGTGAAATCACGTCCCCAATTCTTATCTGCATATCCCCAACTATTTTCTTGTTGTACAACATAGCATTGCCCGTCAAGAACAACCTCTCCACTATAAAGGGTTTTCATTCCTTCAACATGCCAGAACATCTCAAAGATATTGAGCCGCCTGAAACATCTTGACGCGCCATACCCTACATTGAATGGTATTTTTTTCTCAACGTGCAAATCCCAGGACATGGTCCCCGCATCAGCCATATACTCTGGATGTGCAGCCATATCTGTCGATGTGAGGTTGCAGTATCCCTTTACGCGCGTCTCAGAGAGGAAACATTCACCGACGGAGAGCTCAAGTCTGTCTTTCGCTATCTTAAGATCAGAAATTGCATAGAAATTATGGATTTGCCTTGCATCGTCACCCCAACAGCCCACCTTTATCATTACATATGAGGGACGTCTTCCTTTCTTCTGGTTTTCATGCAACTGCCCCAATACAGGCTGCTTTTGGCCAAGTGCAGGATTGCATACATAGTATTCGACAAAGAATTGTTTTGGCTGCCTCGTTTGTGCATGAAAGGCTGTAAAACTATGCCACCACCAATCATATCCTCGCATCGCCAGTGGACCTTTGAGCATATACAGATTTCTCGATTTGTCGCTTTTCATGTCAATAACTCCTTATAAAACATAGCGTTATAAACAAGTATAGGAAGGAAATACAAAATTGGCAAACACTTTTCTTTCTGCAAATAACTTTGTAACCAATACAAGGAATCTATCCAAATCATGAAACTTTTGTAGCCCGTAAATGATTTTTTCCTCCCTCTAGAATCTGTGATTGGCAGCCCTGTTGGCCTTACAGGCCTCTTTTTCCCAAGCCCGAAGTATGTCGGATGAGGCT
>Ga0334899_1002231_pt1 | contig 16032 bp, 14 predicted proteins | sample GraSluR3_MG_FD_207219 | JGI IMG/M metagenome (GOLD analysis project Ga0334899, IMG submission 207219) | Sludge microbial communities from methane-producing bioreactor in Wageningen University, Netherlands - Granular Sludge_8_08-R3 | ecosystem: Engineered > Bioreactor > Anaerobic > Unclassified ... | reverse complement strand
CACTCATGGCCTGTCTGTACATCATCAGGTTCATGTATATCCGCAGTTCTTCATCGGTATCTTCAGGCTGCGGCATAGGATATAGAGAAGTAATCGGTCTTGACTGCACCAAATAGAATTTCCCGTCCGAAAAAGCCCATTCTATATCCTGGGGAGAACCAAAATATTCTTCCGCTTTGCGGGCCAAGTTTAAAAGCTCTCTTCTTTCCCTTTTATTTAGCGTAATCTCCCTTTGTTTATCCGGTTTAACACTGACAAGCTCAATACCCTGCTCTTTCCTTATGCTCATCACTTTCTTTACGGCAATATATTCATTTACAATTTCTTCACTTTTTTTGTTTATAACCCACTGGTCGGGTGTCACATCCCCGCTGACTATGGCTTCTCCCAAACCCCAGGAGGAATTGAGCAACATTTCATCCCGTCTTCCGTTTATCGGGTTGGCTGTAAACAGTATTCCTGATTTTTCTGAATTAATAAGCCTTTGAACCACCACTGCATGGGACAAATCTCTACTCCCTATTTTTTGCTTAGCTCGATATGCTACCACTCTATCGTTCCATAGGGATGCCCAGCATTTGTTTTGGCAAGAAGCTTTATGATATCCTTTTCCAGGTCATTTACCTCTACAAATCTTTGGTATGAATTCACCGTCAGAACAAAACCTTCGGGAACAGGCAAACCGGCTTTTAGCATCGCGCCTAGGTTTGCTCCTTTCCCGCCTGCTGACAATACATCTTTCTCACATATTTCATCCAACAACCTCACAAATTTAAATTCTTTCATTGAAACCCTTACCTTTCTTCGTGGAATTTTAAATAAACTCAACGGAAAACCAACCTTGCGCAACTACCTGATGTTAAACAACCTACCGACCGTAGGTATGTATAGGCAAAAATTTTTATTCCTCCTGCTTATATATTTTTAAATATGAAGGTCGCAAATCGAAAGAACCCTTTTTCAGCTGAAAGATTCTTTCTAAAACTATTTCATAAAACCTTACTTTTTCATCCAACAGTTTGAGAAATTTCGGGTAATCAAGTTCACTAAACAAGCTTCTGGTAACCAGCACGCCTTGCAAAGGCAATACACTCTTGTACCAGACGGCTTCCGAGTCCCAATCCACGTGCTTTTGGCTCTACTAAAAGGAGCCGCAACTTAGCCACCGTATCACTACTCTGAACAACAAATACCGAACCTACAATTTCACCATTCATTTCTGCAATTATGCACCACTCACGTTCGGGCTTATTGTTAGGTGTAAGACGAATAAGATATTGTCGGCCATCTTGCTTCGAAGGAACCATTATCCTTTAACTTTTAATCTAATACAGATAACCATAGTTTTTCAGACTCTATCACGAGCTTCGATACCAGTTCTATGAATGGCCCATAATTCATGGCTGTATGTGCCAGGTCAAGAACATCATAGTATCTTGCCCGCTCCTCGTTCTTTATTATAATTGGAGGGTATCCATTTTTCATTAATTCAAAATTAAGAAGCAGCCTGGAAATCCTTCCATTACCATCAATGAATGGATGAATTTTCACAAACTCTCCATGAAGCAGCGTTGCCCTAACAACGGGATGGAATGCTTTCCATTCATTCCGATATTCCACCATAAGCTTTTGCATTAAATCTTCAATCTCATAGTGCTTCGGTGGAATGTGTTTTGCACCGCTAATCACAACATTTTCGCTCCGGTATTTACCGGCATTTGTATTGTCTGTTTCTTTTAGTATCAATGCATGGATATTCTTGATATTCCATTCAGAAAGGGGTTCCTTATCACTAATCAAATCTTCAACAAAAAGGATAGCTTCACGGTGATTGATTGCTTCTAAATGCTCAACCAGGCTCTTTCCTCCAACCGTAATTCCTTCAAGAACAACTTTGGTCTCTGACAATGTCAGAGTATTCCCCTCCATGGCATTGCTGTTATATGTCCATTCAACAATGAGTTTCTCCTGCAGCGAATTGGCAAGTCCTTTGGGGAAAGGTCTGTGTTTGTCGATAGCTTCCTTAAGTGAATCTATATTCCTGAAGTCGAATTCCAATCCAATGTAGTTCTTCTTACTTGTTTCCCTTGCATCCGCAGGCTTAGCAGCATCGGCAGGTATAGACCAGTTCCGCCCAATTTTTATAGCACCTTCTATACGCCCCTCATTGCAAAGCACTCTGATTCTACGGTCACTTATTCCCCATTTCTCACTTGCTTCCTTCGTGCTTATATACTTCATCAATATCACCTCACAAAAATTATATACCGGTATCGGAATAATGTCAATATTATTCCGATACCGGTATACTGCAGGATTTCTCTTCTCCGCAAACTTCACCAAAAAAATGAACCTAAAAACACTATTTCTGTTTCTATACACTGATAACACACTCAACTGCCTAGGCAATATACCCCTGAAAACATTCTGTTAGCGTTCATAGGGTAATATTCTGACCCATGCCCCTTATGGGTGGGCGGGTAGTGTTGGCTACCCGCCCTAACGCTGTTTATGCGGTCTTTTGCTCACTCTCTGCCTGCTTGGGCAGTTCTTCGATTTCCTGTTCGCTACTCTCCACCGGCTCCACGCTGTCCATAACCCCCACGTCCCTGTAAACGATGCGAATGTCCTGCTCGGCTGTGCGGGAGTATCTTTCGCTGCGTTCCCCGATTTCAATCCTCTCGATGAAGAACCGCAAAAGGTCAGGCGTCAGGTCATCTATGTCGGTGTACCGCTTCGCCTTTTCGATGAATGCCTCCACGTTGGCGGCGGACGCCTTAAGCTTTTCGAGTCGGATTTCCTTTACAGGGATAGCTGCGTTAAGCTCCTTCCGCTCGGTGTTATATTCGCCGGAGAGGATCCTGAACTGCTCGCTTGTGACTCTGCCCAGCACATTGTCCTCGTAGAGCCGCTTGAAGAGCGCCGTCAATTCCGTGTTCCCGCGCCGCATAGTATCGAGCTCTTTTTGCACTGTATTGATTTCCCGACGAAGCTCCAAGCTGTTCTTTTGGTTGATGTACTCGGCGAACACATCGTCAGGCACATCATTTATATATCGCTGTTTTCAAATATCTCTTTGAGCTTCTGCAGCCGTTTCGTGACTGCGCTGTGGGCTTTGTATCCGAGCGCGTCGGCAATTTTCTGCTGGGTCTTGCCGCTCATACGCATTCGCAGCAGCGCGCGGCCATCCTCGGTTATGCTATTCCAAAAGATATTGCCGGTGAGGTTGGAGATGACCTCATCCTCGACATTGACAGATGAGTCCGCCACCTGCGTTGGAGCGCTTTCGCCCTCGTCGTTGACGGCAGATTCCATCTCGTTCAGCGAGACGGTTTCTATTTTGGAACGGGTATGATTCCACTTGCGGTCAAAATCCTTGGAGCGGTAGTTGTTATATTTATCGCGATTAAAATCCTCGTATGCTGCGTTTTCCTGAACAGCCCGCGCCATCTCTTCATAGTTCATGACTTGCATCGCCGTTTTCACGGCGTATTCAGAAAATCGTCGGCGTGTTTATCAACGTCGGGGGCATCCATGTAAGACGCCAGTATCTCGTTTACCAGATCCGGCTTTTCGGTAATCAGCTTCATCACGCCACCGGCGACGAGGTTTTCCATGTTGTCGCGCATGGCAATGAGCGGATTGTCCTTACCGTAATATGACGAGTCGGACTTCATGCCCATCTCGCGAGACAACGGCTCCCACTTCTCGTCCATCAGACCTTTTATGTGTTCGAGCATTTCCACGCTTTCGGAATCCAGCTTGTCATAATCAATATCGATATATGCCGCAGCGGAGAAGTCGTTTTCTTCCCTGAAGTATGTACGGAGCTCATTGAGCGTCGGGACATGGTCAAGGTCAAGCAGCGTCTTTTTCTTCTTTTTCATCGAGCCACCTGGCTTTCGGCATATTTGAGGCTGTTATCAAAATCAATATTCTATCCCTTCGTATTGCTCAGCTTTTTTACATAGGCTCGCAAAGCGGCAGCAACAGCTTTATTGTGGGGATTTTCATAAGCATTTTCTTTAATGATGCTTTTCAAAAAATCCCAATAAGACGCCGCCATATTTCCCTCGTCCATAAAAAGCACCACCGGAGGCTGCGACGTCTTTGCGACAATAGCGCCCACATCCTCCCTGACATAGACTGAATATCGATTCTCTACCGGCTCCTTTGCCAGGTGAACATGGTAGTTTTCGTATGTATCCAGGAGCTTTATAACATTTTGCAGATGCATCAGGTATTCGTCCGGGGTGTAATAAACCGCGCCGCCGTCCAACATATCCGAAAGGGCCATCTTCACTTTTCCGGAGGCCGCCTCCTTCGGCTGCGGAAGGACGACAATTTCCGTAACGCTATGGCTGAGTAACAGCCTTTGGAATTTTTCGTTTCTTATCTTGTGATAATCAAGCAGATTGGTGTTATGTTGTTTCGTCCGGCACAGCATCTGTGAAAAAAGCTCCTCGGGCATCGTCATCAATGACAGGGATTCGGTCTTTAAAAGGACGTTGCTCTCTTCTTTTTCAAATTCGGCAATTGTTGCCAGACAGGCTACCCTGTCCTTTGACTTAAAAATGTGCATCAGCGGACGGCACATGGACAAGTATTGCAGGTATTCCTCCTGGAAAGACGCCACGGCGGTTGGGTCGCGGAACAAGAGGTTCACGGAGTTGGCGGTTTCTTCACCCACCGAGCTTGACACCACGGCCGACATACCGGGAGCTATAAACAAAGAGCGCCTGAAGATGCCGTCACGCTTTTTGGGGTAATAATACGGTTCAATGGTTCCTGCCATATAAAGCGGCATCCATTGGCTGATGGCACTGAGCATCTCGTCCAAATTGCGACTGATCGTGTGGATGATTTTTATAGTATGACCCTGGGCGAGCGCTTTGAGCATCAATGTCACGAATTGTCTTTCATATGCAAGATCCCCCGTCATCCAGGAGGTTTCCTCGTCGCTGAAAAGCAGCAGTGATTGCTGCTTTTCCTGCGCAAGTATCTCATTGAGGAAATAAAGGACCGCCTGCCGTTTCCCCTCCACGCCGTAATAAACCGCCAGTTCCTCGTCGGGGAAACCTTTCTCGTACTCCGAAACGCCCGCAGACGGCATGGGCCTGTCCCTTATACCGGAAAGCCCATTTAAAAACTTCCCCAGCTTATGGTTGTTGCTGTCCTTTTCCGGCAGCAGCCACAGGGCAATAGCATCAGCCAGTAGCTCGGCATCCTTCGGCAGCGGACTGAGCTCCATCATGTCTGCTATTGCTTTTTGCCGGTATCCGTCTCCGCAGCGGCGGGCAAAATACCCTGCCATATTTTTTACAATGTCTTCGCTGCGCGGAGGCATCCTCTTTCCGCTGCGCAGCCGGCTGATGTACGAAGCGTCAAATGACATATGGCGGGCCAGCACACTGTTGGATGTTTTCGTGAGATCCATCAAAAAGTCGAGCTTTTCATAAAATTGCATATCCGTACATCCTCCAAATCTTCACAATTTTTGATATTATATCACACCATCCGACAAGATAACAACAAAAATGGCATGGTTTGTGCCACTTTTTTGTCATTGACAAATTCCTCTGTTCTGTTTTCTCAGGACATGCTTTTTTATATACTTAAAATATATGGTTTGTGTTCGGACTCAATTCAATCAGTTTTAAAGCCGGACATAGTCTCATAATCAGTTGTGAATACAAAGGAGGATGACTGCATTATGCGAAAAAAAACAGCCTCATGGCTGCTTACTATTATCATGGTTTTTTCCATGCTGGCTGTGGCTCCCATCACCGCTTTTGCGGAGGGGGAGCTTCAGGTGACGGGTGGCGAATCTGGTACGGACTATACATACGAAGATGGTCTGCTGACGATATTAACCGGCACGCCGCTGACGTTATCCGGCAGCACCGTTACCGACAGCGTTTATGTGACGCCGGACATCGACGCGAATATAACTTTAGACAATGTCAGTATCGAGCTTTCGGCAGCTAATACATGTGCTTTTGCAATAGCAGACGATTCAACAGGTGATGTGAGCATCACCCTTGTTGGTTCCAATCTGCTCCAGAGCGGAGAGAACCGCGCCGGATTACAAAAAAAAGGCACAGGTGAAGGCGTTGGCACACTGACCATTGTCGGAGAAGGCAGCTTGACCGCTACAGGTGGTGAAAATAGTGCGGGAATTGGTGGCATATACAATGGCAGCAGTAGCAACATCACCATCAACGGCGGTATTGTAAAAGCTGTTGGCGGCGTATTCGGCGCTGGCATTGGCGGAGGTAAGTATGGCGGTAGCGGCGATATCGCAATTACTGGCGGCATAGTAATGGCTACTGGCGGCGAAAATGGCGCAGGAATCGGGGGTGGCTATAGTAATATTGGCGCAGATAATAATGTTTCAGTTTCAGGCAATGCTGTGGTATTTGCAAAGGGGCATTTCTCTTCCAGCGCAAAGGATATTGGCAACGGCAGCATGGGCGAAAGCTCAAATAATAGTCTGAGCGTTTCCGATACGGCGGCGGTGTTTCTTTATAATGGGAACGGACCGTCCAGCGTAACCTGTGACGACGGCCATGCCCTAACTGATTCATTTAGCTATTCGCCAAGTTTCTGCGGCATATCTCTGCCGGCGGAGTGGTCAGACGCGACGCAATTTGAAGCCTACCTGCGGCTTGTCGAGCTTGATTATAACGCCAATTTCGGTGACGGAACCGTTCCAACGCCGCAAACGCAGCATATCGGAACTACCGGTACGATACAGGCGGGAAGCGGTTTATCCCGAACCGGCTATTCTTTTGACGGCTGGATAACAGAAGGAGATGAGGGCTATATATTTTATGACCCGGGCGACAGCTTTACATTTGAAGAGGACACTACGCTATATGCCCGTTGGGCGATAGACCCTGCGCTTTACGTGGGGAGCGATAATGTTGCGGACATAGACGGAGACGTCCATTATTGGATGCTGTCAGATGATAGCACAACAGAGACGGGGACTTCGGACGATTATGATTTTTCGGTGCGATATACCGAGGAGAGTGAAGACCCGGAGTTTATCCTCACGCTCAACGGACTTGACCTGACCTCTTATCTGATTTTTGACGATGCCTCAAAAATCGGCGTATACTCAAATATCCCGCTGACTATCGTCCTTGCCGAAGGCTCTGAGAACAGCATAACACTAAGTGTCGAAGCCGGGTATCAAACTTATGGCGTCTACGCTGACGGCGACCTTACCGTGACGGGAAGCGGCAGCCTGGATGTTACCATGTTAGCAGAGGTTAGTGAGGAAGGTTACTCCGCTGACGGATTTAATGCTGATAATGTCAATATTACCGGTGGCGATATTGCCGTTACGGTGTCTGGCGGCGAATATACCAGAGGTATTCGTGCCTCCGATAATATGGCCGTTTCCGGCGGCGAGATTACAGTACAGACGATTAACGCATTGATGGAAGCTATTGCGATTCAAGCGAGAGGCGACCTCGTTATAACCGGCGGCGGAATTACGTGTGAAGCGACGAGCGGCGGCTATGCGGCGGGAATCCATGCGGGTGATGATAGAAGTGAAGAAGGAGGCGTAATTATAACGGGCGGCACGGTTGCAGCTGAAGCGACGGGCGGCAGTACTTCGATAGGTATCGCTGGGTATTCCGGCGTCAATATTTCCGGCGGCGGCGTATCCTCAGTGGCTACTATGCCTGAGCCAAGCGACGGAGATTTTGGGGCTATTGCGATATGTTCTGAAAGCGGAAACCTGACGATTACCGGCGGCGAGATAACAGCGTCCGCCGAAGGCGGCGGTAATTTCACTCTCGGATTATTATCTTTTAACGATAGCGTTAGCATCTCCGGCGGTACCGTAACGGCGTCTGCTCGAAACACCGCGAACGCCGGCGGAATTGGTTCAACTGGGAACATAACCATAAACGGCGGCGTTGTTAACGCTGCCGCGATTAGCGACGAAGAAGGAACCGCGTCAGGGCTTGTTGCGGTTAACGTGTATTTCGAGATGGGTTCGGTTACAGCCTCGGCTTCGGCTAACGGTGAGCATCCTTTTTCCACTGCTGTCGCTATAAATGTCAGAGAAGACGGAGATGTTACTATAACCGCCGAAGATTACCGTTACAGAATGGAGTCGGACGGCGAATATTTGATATACCCTGAAACGCCGTATGTTCATAATTTAAGTCCGTATACGGAGATAGCCACACTTTATCCCGTTTACTACCAGTATAACTACAGCGAAGGGGGTGTTTTTGAAACGAAGCAGGTAGCCTACGGCAATTACGTCGCCGAGCCCGAACCAACTCCCGAGCGCGAGAATTATAACTTTGTCGGCTGGTATAAAAGCTCTGCCTGCGCACCGATTGACGCAGTCAATTTTGATACATATACGATAACTGGTGCTGTTACCCTGTACGCAGGCTGGGCGGCGATTGAATACGATATCAGCTATAATCTGGCAGGCGGTGCGGTCAGCGGTAATCCCGAGAGCTACAATGTAGAAAGCAGTTCCATAACGCTGAACAACCCGACGCGGAACGGATATGCCTTCGCAGGCTGGACGGGAACCGGCTTGTCCGAGCCGACTATGGCCGTAACCATTGATTCCGGTTCATCCGGAAACCGCGAATACACCGCAACGTGGACACAAATACCTGTCGATAATGGCGGTAGCGACACCGGCGGCGATACTGGAGGCGGTGGCGGGAGCCATGCCACGACGTCGAATACCACGGACGTTACCGCTGAAGTAAAAGCAGACGGCGTCTCCGGCTCCGCCTTGCCTGTCACCGTCGATACGGATAACAGAACAGCTTCCGTTGACATCAGCTCCGAGGGCATTACTCAAGACCGAACGACAATCACGATACCTTCTATCCCCGAGGTTGATACTTATACGGTAGGTATACCTGTTCCCGTGCTTTCAACAGCGGCAGAACAAGGCTCGCTGACCCTTGATACCGATGCGGGGAGCGTCACCGTCCCGTCTAATATGCTCACAGGTGTAGCAGGCACCAGTGGAAGCAAAGCGGGGATATCTATCGGTCAGGGAGACAAGAACACCCTGCCCGGCGATATAAAATCCGCCATCGGCGACCGACCGCTGGTACAGCTTACACTGTCCATCGACGGCAAGCAGACCGATTGGTCCAACCCAAGCGCACCGGTAACGGTCAGCATACCCTATACCCCGACAGCGGCGGAGCTTGCCAATCCCGAAAGCATCGTCGTGTGGTACATCGACGGCAGCGGGAATGTCGTGACCATCCCTAATGGACGCTATGACGCGGCAACGGGAACGGTCACCTTCAGCACCACACACTTCAGTGACTACGCAGTGGCTTTTAACAAAGTGAGCTTCAATGACGTAGCAGCGGGTTCTTGGTATAGCAAAGCCGTGAGCTTCATCGCAGCAAGGGAGATAACCTCGGGTACAGGTGACGGCACTACATACAGCCCCGAAGCCAAACTCACGCGCGGTGAGTTTATCGTCCTTTTGATGAGAGCCTATGGTATTGGGGCTGACACAAACCCGACCGACAATTTCGCCGACGCTGGCAATACCTATTACACCGGCTATCTTGCGGCGGCTAAGCGTCTCGGAATAACCGCAGGCGTAGGCAACAATATGTTCGCTCCCGGCAAAGAGATTACCCGTCAGGAGATGTTTACACTACTGTACAACTCGCTGAAGGTCATCGGTCAGTTACCGCAGGGCGACAGCGGCAAGACGGTTTCGGATTTCTCTGACGCCAAGCAGATTAGCTCATGGGCGCAGGAAGCCATGACGCTGCTGATCAATACCGGTACGGTAGGCGGTTCGGGCGGCAAGCTCACGCCGACAGGTACGACAACCCGTGCGGAAATGGCGCAGGTGCTGTATAATTTGTTAGGGAAGTAAAATTACATTTAATAAGCTATAAAAGCAGAAAGCCAGCCACAAAATCGTGACTGGCTTTCTGCTTTTTCGTTGCCCCGTACCGGTTACCCCCATGGTTCAATAAATGTGCCTGTGGGTGAAAACACTTGATTTTACTAGCTATTTTTGCACCAGCAGACAGACTGTCTCAACGTGCGTCTGCACATAGGTATTATACAATTTAACAAATCGCACTTTACATGGGGTTGTTGTTGGGACACAAGGGGACGGCAGACTGTGCTGTACCACTCATTCAACGTGTGTTAGGCCGGAAGACTATTTTCTATTAAAAATTGCTTTGATTTTGCTTACTGACGCGATTCTATCTTCAGCCATTTTATCAGCTGCCTTATATGTTGGAATACTGTCTCTTTTAGCTAACTCAAACACTTTCTTGCAGGCGTCATAAATTTTTGCAGTGTTTTTCATGGCATTTGCTTTGTTATATTCACGTCCCGATATATCATCAATTATATTAATAACACCTCCGCTGTTTATTACATAATCCGGTACATAAAGTATTCCTTTTTCCTCAAGAATATCACCATGTTTTGACTCGGCTAATTGGTTGTTAGCTGAACCGGCTATAATTTTGCATTTTAGTTGCTCAATTGTTATGTCGTTTATTATAGCACCTATAGCGCAAGGCGAAAACACATCACATTCTACTCCGTATATTTCATCCAGCCCTACCGTAGTTGCACCTAATTCTGCTGCAGCTTTATCAATTTTTGCTTGATCTCTTGAAGTTACAAATAATTTGGCTCCTGCTTCATGCAATAACTTGGCTAGGAGTCTCCCGACAGCTCCTAATCCTTGAATTGCCACGGTTTTCCCTTTTAAGTCATCGCTGCCATAAATTTCATTAACAGCTGCTTGCATCCCTTTAAATACTCCATAAGCTGTCATCGGCGAGGGATTGCCGCTTCCTGTCTCCAAACCCACTATATAACTCGTTTCACAATTAATATAAGCCGCGTCCTGTTGTGTCATATTCATATCTTCACCGGTTATGTATCTGCCGTTTAGTCCTTCAACAAATCTGCCAAAAGCTCTAAACAATGCTTCGCTTTTTATCTTCTTTGGATCACCTATAATAACTGCTTTCCCGCCGCCGAGGTTTAATCCCATAGCCGCATTTTTATATGTCATACCTTTTGCCAATCTTAACGCATCTTCAATCGCTTCTTCATCAGTCTCATAATCGTAGATTCTTGTTCCGCCTAACGCCGGCCCTAATGTAGTATCATGAATAGCAATAATTGCTTTTAACCCGGTGCTTTTATCCTGGCAAAGCACTAGTTGTTCGTAATCATATTCTTCCAGTTTACTAAATATCTCCATCAAATGTACCTCCTTATATGTAGGTTTCTCTATAGCTTATATTATATTAATAAGGTCGTAATTGGTCAAACGGCGGGCTACCCGGCATTTTCGCCACCAAAAAACACATTTACATTTGTTTCTTATATTTATCATCAACACTACTGTCTCAACGTGATTACTTTTGTCCCACAAAAGTTCCTGAACCTCCCTCCCATCCTTAAAGACTGGAAAATTAAAGGAAATGGACTTTAGTGGCACTTCTGATTCTTCATGGGTATATATCTGAATTTCCTTAATCAAGGAGGAAACAAGGGCTTTTCGCTCTTCGTCGCTGATTCTATCATACATCTTCTCAAAATTAATCATCAGCTTGTAAACATTGTCCAACGTTATGGCATTCATTTCTACGGAACGGCACTTCAGCTTTGCATCTTCGATCTTTTCTTCAAGTTCAACAATTATATCATACAGGCCATCCAACCGTATAGTCATATCATGTAGCTTTCTCTCCCTGTATCGAGTATCCTCTGGCAGGGTATTTATTTCATTTTCAAGCCGCGCTTTATTCAAATCAACCTCACGGAGTTTATCTGTATAATTCTTAATTTCACGTTCAATAGTGGTTGTATCAATTTGAGTGCCAATTCGTGATTTTACTTCCTTGGCAAATGTTTCGTTGCTGACCAGTTCTCTGATTGCCTCAATAACCAGCGGCTCGATTTCTGTTTTTTTCAGCATTGCTTTATAAGTACAGCTCTTCCCTCTGACATTTCGATTGCGACTACATACATAATAGTACACTTCCTTATATGTACCATCTTTATTCGTCCATGCGTGTTTATTGGTGTACATAGGGCCGCCGCAGGCGGGACATTTCAAAAGGCCGGTCAACAAATGCGCCCGAGCCTTGCCAACCTTTGATGGCTGTTTTTCGCCGGTTTCAATCCTTTTTTCACGAACTTTATTCCACAATTCTTCGCTGATGATGGCCTCATGCTGCCCATCAGCTAAGATGTACTCGTCCTGCCATGCTTGGCGGTATTGATTTTTGTCCCTTTTATTTTTTCTTTCGCTCGTCTTCCAAAAGCGATTTTACCAAAGTAAACAGGATTATCTAAAATCAACCGTACAAAATGACCGCTCCATTCATTGAGTTTCCCATTCTGTCGTTTAATTTTTTTGATTCCTTGTAGATTAAGATATTGCGCGACACCACCATATCCCATGCTCGTATTAGCGAATTTATCATATATTATGCGAATAACCTCAGCTTCTTCCTCCTGAATGAAAAGCTGTTTATCCTTAAGATAATAGCCATAGGGAGCAAACCCGCCGTTCCATCCTCCTTGCCTCGCTTTTTCCTTGCGACCATTCATGGTCTGCTCAATGATATTTTCCCTTTCAATCTCGGCAACGGCAGACAGTACAGATATAAGTAGCTTTCCGCTTGCCTGTGAAGAATCAATCCCTTCTTCAATGCAAATTAAGTTTATCCCATACGACTGGATAAACTCTAAAGAGTTCAAAATATCGGCTGCATTTCTTCCGAACCGTGATAATTTATAGACTAAGATATAATCGATCTGCAAACCATTTTCTATGTCAGACAGCATCTTTTTGAAGGCAGGTCTGCCCTCAATGGATTTTCCAGACTTCCCCGCATCCTCGTAGGTATCAATTACTATCATTTCTTCTCTATCCGCAAAGCGCTTTAAGTTAGTTATCTGACCATCCAAGCTAAACCCATCAACCTGCATCTCTGTACTGACACGAGGATATAAAACGCATTTCAGTCCACTTCGATTCATTCACAAAACCTCCCGTAAGTTGAGTTAATAAATGAAAAACATCTATGTAATGTGCTGTGAGATTACACAGCACAGTCAAGTTCCTCCAAAATTTCAGCCCCATACTTTTCCACTACGCTCGCCATCGCATTAACGAATGTGAAGTATTCTTTCGACTGAGGCACGCAAGCCATTTTTAGAGGAGTTGATTCGTTGTTGATTTCATCTTTTGATTTTCGTATAATGTTTTCCATCTGTAAACACCTCCGTGAATACATAGCTTCATTATAAATAGGTTCCGATTCTATGTTAAATGTGCAAATCCGTTAAGGAATAAAGGCTCATATCCAATCCCTCCCTTTCAGCCCCACGCTGACCGCCAGGGCTCGGTCTACCCGGCTTATGGCCTCGCTGTCCAGCGTTCCGATATACTCCTTCAGGCGCATATTATCAATTGTTCTTATCTGCTCCAGTAAAACGAGCGAATCATGCCCAAGCCCCTGCTGCGCCTTGATGGGAGCATGGGTGGGCAGCTTTGCCTTGGTCGAAATCCGGCTGGTAATGATTGCGGCAATCACCGTATTGCTGTGCTTGTTGCCGGTGTCATTCTGTATGATGAGTATGGGGCGGCAGCCGCTTTGCTCGGAACCGACGCCAAGCGTCAGGTCGGCATAAAACATATCGCCGCGTCTGATTTTCCTGTCCATAAAGGCCCTCCTTCCTATGTAGACCAAAGCGCAAACCCGGCTTTTGATGAAGATTGGCATAGCTACCCTGTAAAATCGCCGGACTTGCGCCTTGGTAATATGTGAAATGCCTTTATTTGTCCTCGACACCCCAAGACACATGGTAGTCATCAGGCGGCGGTCAGCTAAACCGCACCACGGGAATTGCACCCCTCCGAGGATCGCTCCAAGCTGCCCTCATTGCGTGATCCCCCGGTCAAGGGGGGCTGTGACTGGACAGGAGTATCGCCCCATTGCCTGTCATCGCCGTACCGGGGGCAACCCGGTATTGATAGCCGGAAGTTTCTCGCTCATCACGCGAAAGTGACGGACTAACAAGCAAAATCATAATAGTTGACCTTGCTTCCGTGTTTCTGCGTGAGGTCATGGCGCAACCGCTAACGTGGCTCATGCTCATCACAATAGCAATGGGAAAGTGCCTGATGAATGGGTATGAAATTGACAAGGTTCAGCCCATTCACCGCTATAAACGGAGAACAGGTGAGATAAAATATCCTCTCACCTGTTTCCACAGTCAGGGGCGATTTGTTACCCCTGATTTTTTAAGTTTTTAATACTTTCCGGATTTTATCTTCCGCACGGCTTACTGAACGGAATACGGACACCTTGGAACAGCCCTCCATCTCCGCAATCTGCTCATAAGTAAGACCGAATTCATGGTGGAGGACGAACCGCCGCCGCTGGAGTTCAGGCAATTCCTGAATGGCCTGCCGCAGCTTTTCGTTCCTCAGACTATCGAAGGCCGCGTCCTCAACGCTTTTCGGCTTGTGCAAAGCGCGGTCATAGAGCGATTCGTCAGTCAGGTCAGATTGCTCGGTGTGCCGCTCGTCCCATCGGCGCAGATTGCGCTCAGCCTTCACAAAGCGCAAAAACTCCAAATAGACGGGACGGGACACCTCTGTTTCCCGCAGGATGGCTTGTCCATCCATAAAGGAAATAAAATATCGTGTCATACCCTCGGCAACCGCTGTGCGCAGGGTATAGGGATTTGCATTATCAAACATTGTCCTTTCTCCAATCTGAATTTTTTTGAAAAATCCAGATTGGAGGGGTGGACTACGGCAGCCGACAGGAAATGAGCTTTTACGACATAAAAGAGCGCACCGTCGGAATAGAACCGGTCGTGCGCTCTCGAGCTTTAAGTAGTCAATGTTTAGAACTATTGCGTCATGTTGGGAATGTGCGTTTTCAACAGCTTTGCCCAACTGTTTTGAAAACCCTGTATATCTTTGTGAGCAGGCTGGCTTGTTCTCTGCCCACTACTCCAAGATGCTCATGATGAGCAGCAGTATAATATAAGGCAAACGCATAAAGTCCTCCTTCTCGGCTGAAAGGAGGACTTTGCTTGCGGGCATAACAATAGCCCCGCCATACCAGCCGTTTTTTTTAAACGGCTGTATGCCGACATTTCTTGTACTGTTAGTGCTTAATTTTTACTACTGGTACGACATTCCGAGAAACATCGCCCCTTAGTAAAATATAAGGAGGTGAACTACTGGTGGCCAAAAAATATGAAGCAAAAATAACGGACAAGCTGGGTGAGATACTCAAGCGTGAACGGATTAACGCAGGCTATACCCGCGAAGAAATTGCCGAGCGAACCGGAATTGGAGTGCGGCACCTGGCTGCCATTGAAAATGAGCAACGGATGCCTAGCGCAGAAGTGATGTGCCGTTTGATACACGCTATCGGAATCTCTGCCGATCTTATCGTATATCCTGACATCATCCCATCCGAACCCGAGGATGCCCGCGAGACTGCTCAGCTTATCCGACTTATCCGCATCTGTGATAAAAAAGCGCGCAGAGCGGCAAAAGTTATGTTGGAAGTCCTTTGTTACAGCAAAACATCAGAAGACAATGAATAGATGCTATACCGCATAGGAAAGGGATCAGCTATGAGTCATCAGGTATGATAAATGCCTGCCCTCCAGATGAAAGGACAGGCTTTTATGCATTTACGGCAATCAGGCTATCATAACGGCTTTCGTCATTTTAGACCCTTTGGCTTTGCGTCCCCGGCTTTCGCCGGGTTTGCCCTTTGCTTTATTTATTTGTGTTTTTGTTTTTATATTACGAAACAAAACTTATAACACCTTATCACCCTATATAATTTAAACTTACAACGGGCTAATTACCAATAATTACAGCTTAATAGTAGGACTATATAGCAGGTATCATAATATCAGAACATCAAAGACGGAGGTCTGATATTGTGAGAAAGAAACTTGAGATAAACAGCACTCATATGT
>Ga0334899_1002221_pt1 | contig 16075 bp, 13 predicted proteins | sample GraSluR3_MG_FD_207219 | JGI IMG/M metagenome (GOLD analysis project Ga0334899, IMG submission 207219) | Sludge microbial communities from methane-producing bioreactor in Wageningen University, Netherlands - Granular Sludge_8_08-R3 | ecosystem: Engineered > Bioreactor > Anaerobic > Unclassified ... | reverse complement strand
CTCTAGCCGTAGTAGCTTTACAACAAGCAAGATCTAATGCTAGAGATGCTAAAAGAATGGCGGACATGAAACAAATTCATACTGCTCTAGAGTTATTTTATAATGAAAACAATAGATATCCTACTCAAGATGAATGGAATAGTGGCTCTATAGTATCTTCTTCATCTCAAGAAACATTTATGTATAATATCCCATCTGCTCCAACTCCAGCAGATGGAGATTGCCAACCCGCCTCTAATACTTACACTTACATTCCACTAAACGATGGAGCAAATTATACTATAGACTTCTGTACCGGCAAACAAGTATCTGACCTTCCCCAAGGAGCCAAACAAATGACCCCAGGTGGAATAATATTTGGTAGCAGTGGTTCAGGTGGAGAAGAAACCCCAACTTGGTCATGTGGAGATAATTTTACAGATACAAGGGATGGTAGTGTCTATCCTACGGTTCAAATAGGAGATCAATGTTGGATGGTTAAAAATATGGAATATGATAATGGTTGTTCTGAAAATGTTTGGGTTGATAACACCGATGTTGGTTGGTGTGGTTGGTATGATATTGATAATAGCGAAGTAGTAATGAAAAAAAAATATAATAGAATTGCTTTTACCTTAGTAAAGGAAGCTAAAGCCCAAAATTATAGTACTGAAGGGGGGCTACTTTATCAATGGAGCATTGCCTCTATTATTTGTCCTAGTGGGTGGCACTTACCAGCCAGCGATGAGTGGACTATTTTGTTTAATTATTTGGGGGGAATATCTATAGCGGGAAATAAAATTAAGACAAGTACTCCTTTTTGGGATGGTGATAACAGTTCAGGATTTACTGCATTGCCGGCTGGTGTTGGTAATATAAGTGGTGGTTTTTCACAATTAGGCGATGTTGCTGTTTTTTGGTCATTTTTAGAAAATGGATCTACTGCTCCGTATATATTGTTAAATACTGGAGATCCTGATATTACTATTTATAATGGCCTTAAAGGAACTGGTAAATCAGTTCGTTGCTTAAAAGATTAATTAAAAAATAAAAAATTAAAACAAAAAACCGCATTACGCGGTTTTTTTGACATCAAACTATTTTTAATTTAAAATTAAATTATAAAAAACACATTAATTTTTTGTGGTTTTTTATTTTTATAAATATCTATTAGATTAATTGTATATTATGAATAAGAAAAAAATATTGGTTGGTTTTATCGGCCAAGGATTTATCGGCAAAAGTATGGCCGATGATTTTGAAGAACGTGGTTATAATATTGTTCGTTATAACAGAAGTAATTTTTCTCACAACAAAGAAAAAATTGCTGAATGTGATTTTGTTTTTATTGCTGTGCCAACCCCGAGCACTCCCAAAGGATTTGATGATAGTATTTTATTAGAAGTTATAAGTTTGGTTGGTGATGGAAAAACTGCTGTAATTAAATCAACTATAAAAATTGGCACAACGGAAAAAATCCAAAAATTATTTCCTAAAAAATTTATAATTCATTCCCCTGAATTTTTAACCGAAAAAAATGCTAAAAATGATGCCAGATTTCCAGAAAGAAATATTGTTGGTTATACTAAAAAATCTTTAAAGGTAGCCAACGATGTTTTAAAAATTTTACCGAAAGCTGAACATAATTTTGTTGTTTCTTGCAGGGAGGCCGAGCTTGTAAAATATATGGGTAATACCTTTTTAATGCTGAAAGTTGTTTTTGCTAATACTATTTTTAATTTAGCTAAGTCTAAAAAAATAAATTATGACAAGGTTTGTGAAATGGTTGGTCATGACTCTCGTATAGGTCATAGTCATTTAAAAATAAAACATCAAGGAGGTCTTGTGGGCAAGCTTGGTCGTGGTGCTGGTGGGCATTGTTTTATAAAAGATATGGCGGCCCTAGTAGAAATGTATAAGGAGTGTAAATTTAAAGACAAGCAGAATAATCTAGCTCTGAATTTTTTGGAATCAGCCGTTAGCTTGAATAATAAACTTTTATTAGACTCAGAAAAAGATTTGGATTTACTTTTTGGTGTTTACGGAAAATTAAAAAAATAATTTTAATACTATGCCACTCATTTCATCTATCTCTGGAATAAGAGGAACTATTGGTGAGGGTCAAGAAAATTTAAATCCACGAAATTTTATTAATTTTGTTTTGGCTTTTGGCCAGTTTATTAAACAAAATAATAAAAACAAAAAAATAAAAATAGTTATCGGTCGTGATGGGCGTATAAGTGGAAAATATTTTTTAGATTTAGCTATAAATTCTTTAATTTTTTTAGGTATAGATGTTGTTGATATTGATTTAGCTTCAACCCCTACAGTAGAAATTGCAGTTGTAGAAGAAAAGGCTGCTGGCGGAATTATAATTTCAGCTTCACATAATCCTAAAGAATGGAATGCGCTTAAGCTTTTAAATAGCAAGGGTGAGTTTTTAGATAAAAAATCAGGGGAAGTTGTTTTAAAAATTGCTAGTAAAAAAAACTACTCTTTTGTTTCAATTGATGAAATTGGAAAAATTATTAAAAAATATTTTTACACTAAAGTTCATATTGATAAAATTTTAAAACTTTCTTTAGTTGATAAAAATATAATTAAAAAAAGAAATTTTAAAATAGTTGTTGATGGCATTAATTCAGTTGGCTCTTTAGCTGTTTATAATTTATTGCAAAAATTAAATGTTAAAAATGTTATAATTATCAACAAAGAAGTTGATGGAAATTTTAATCATAATCCAGAGCCAATTGAAAAAAATTTAAAGCAACTTTGCAAGGAGGTTGTGAAACAAAAAGCTGATTTAGGAATTGCAGTTGATCCTGATGTTGATCGTTTGGCTTTTGTTGATGAACAAGGAAATTATTTTGGAGAAGAAAATACTTTAGTTTCTGTTTCTAAATATGTTTTAGAAAATTTTTCTGTATTTAAAAATAAATATCAAAAAATTAGCGTTTCTAATCTTTCTTCCTCTTTAGCCTTAAAAGATGTTACAGAAAATTATCAAGGAAAATGTTTTTATTCAGCTGTTGGTGAAGCCAATGTAGTCGCTGAAATGAAGAAGCAAAAAGCAGTTATTGGCGGTGAAGGTAATGGTGGTATAATCTATCCAGAGTTTCATTATGGCAGAGATGCTTTAGTTGGCATTGCCCTTTTTTTAACTTATTTGGCTAAAGAAAAAAATAAAGTTTCTGAGTTGAAAAAAAAATTGCCTAAATATTTTTTATTAAAAGACAAAATTGAATTAAAAAAGTCCTTGAATGTTGATAAAATGTTTGATAGGATAGAAAAAAAGTATAACAAGTTTGAAATATCTAAGATTGATGGTTTAAAAATTATTTTTTCTCAAAATCGGTCTTGGATTCATTTAAGAAAATCTAATACAGAGCCGATAATTAGGGTGTATTGTGAAGCACGTAGTAAAAAATTGGCTAAAAATATTTTTAAAGAAATATCTATTAATTTAAAATAAGTTATGAACAAAGTTATTATTTTAGCAGCTGGTAAGGGGAAAAGAATGAACTCTGATTTGCCTAAAGTTTTGTCTCCGATAAATAATCGCCCCATGATTGAGTATTTAATTAATTCAGTTTCTAAATCAAAAATAGATTTACCCCCAATAATTGTTGTTTCTCCAGACAATAAAGAACAAATTTCTAATGCCTTAAGTCATTATGATATTAAATATGCTGTTCAAGAAAAACAACTTGGCACTGGACATGCTGTTTTGAGTGCTCAAGATTTAATTGAAGAAGAGGTGGAAAATATTATAGTTCTTTATGGCGATCATCCTTTTTATAAAGAAAGCTCTATTAATAGACTTATTGATAATCATAAAACAGAGGTTTCAATGATGACTGTTAGAGTCGAAGATTTTAGTGAGTGGAGAAAAAACTTTTACCATTGGGGTCGAATAATTAAAGATGGTGAAGAAATTAAGGAAATTATTGAATTTAAAGATGCTAGTGATGATGTGAAGGAAATAAAAGACGTAAACCCAGCTTTATTTTGTTTCAATAGAAAATGGTTGTTTGAAAACATTATTAATCTTAAAAATAATAATAATCAGCAAGAATATTACTTAACGGATTTAATTAAATTAGCTTTTGAACAAAAAATTATTATTAGTTCTTCTTTGGTTGATCCAGAAGAGGCTGTTGGCGTTAATAGCCCCGAAGAACTGGAAGTCGCTAGAAGTTTGGCCGATAAATTTATTTTTTAATTATTTTATATTTTAGAGTAGATTTATTTGTGAATAAGTTCACTCACATATTGGACTGCGAAGCAGGACAAAATGTATGCAAATAGGATTTAAGTATCACAATTGTAAAGGATTTGGTAATCTGTACAATTATGCAATTAAACATAATTATATGATTACCAAAGAAGCTAAACAAAGATTAAAGATATTAAGATTTTGGAAAAAATATGGGCTAGAGGCTACCAGAGAAGCTTTCGGAGCTAAACGTTCTACACTATTTAATTGGTGGAAAATATACAAAGAATCAGGCTATGAAGAAAAAAGCTTGAATCCAGGGAAACAAGTCAGAAGGATTAATAATAAAAGAGAAGTTCATCCATTAATTTTAAAAGAAATAAGGAGGCTAAGGATAGAAATCTGCCCTAACATGGGAAAGGCAAAGGTCAAGAAGAATTTGGATGAATACTGCCGTAAAAACAATCTACCCATCTATTCAGAATCCAAAGTAGGGAGAATAATTAAAGATAAAAAAATATATCATCATAGACAAAAAATATCTCATTTTGGTAAGATAAAAGAGATTAAAAGGTCTAAAAAAGAAAGAAAACCAAATGATTTTAATATTAAGAAACCTGGAGATCTAGTAGAGATTGATGTTGTAGTTAGAATAGTTAATGGGGTAAGAAGATATATAATTACTGCCGTAGACGTACATAGTAGATATGCTCTAGCTATATGCTATAATAGACACAATAGTATATCTGCTAAAAGATTCTTTCAAAAATTAGAAATAATATTTCCTGGAGAGATTAAAGCAGTACAAACTGATAACGGTAGTGAATTCCATAAATACTTTATGGACTACCTAAAAGAGAAAGAAATTATTCATTATTGGAATTACAAAGGTAAGCCATACAGACAGGGTCATATTGAGAAGTTTAATAGAACCATACAAGAAGAGTTTGTAGATTGGAATGAAATGTGGCTTGATGATATCAATGAATTCAATGTAAAATTAATTGAATGGATTGATTGGTATAATTCAAAACGTTTTCACTGGAGTCTTAATTTAATGACTCCCGTAGATTATTTATTAACTAATGGCTATCCAGTCCAATATGTGGTGAACTAATACAATCTATTGACCAGAAATATACATATTTGGTATAATCTATTTAGATAGTTTATTTATCATTATACCTCTAAGTAGCTTCTTATGACCCTACTGAGAGGTAAAAAAATTATGAACACAAAGAAAAAAGGTTTTACCTTGATCGAGTTATTGGTGGTTATTGCCATCATCGGTATCTTGGCAACTTTGGCTGTTGTTGCTTTACAACAAGCTAGAAAGAATGCTAGAGATGCAAAAAGAATCGCTGACGTTCGTCAAATGCAAACAGCATTGGAATTGTTCTTTAATGACAACCAATATTACCCAGACTCACTTGATGAGTATTCTGCTGGACAAATTGGTACTGGTTCAACTATTTATATGAACATTATTCCAACTGCTCCAACTCCAGCTGATGGTACTTGTGATAACACTAGTAATGCTTATACTTACTCAGGAACTGGAACAGCTGTTGGTTCTTACTGGGGAAGTTATGCTATTGATTTTTGTTTAGGTGGTCAAACAGGTGGTATGACTGCTGGTGCTAAATGTGCTACTCCAGGTGGAATTATTGATAGTGCTTGCGCTGATCTATAATAACTAGGTTTATTCTGAAATAAAAAAACAAGCTTTTAAAAGCTTGTTTTTTTATTGTAAATTATGTGCACCGTGTAGGATTCGAACCTACGACCATCTCCTTAAGAGGGAGTTGCTCTACCAGCTGAGCTAACGGTGCTTAAAGGGTGGCTGGGGAGGGGCTTGAACCCTCGACCTTAGCGTTATGAGTGCTACGCTCTAACCAGCTGAGCTACCCAGCCCTTTTAGTGTGTCCAGTAGGACTTGAACCCACAACCTTCTGGTCCGAAGCCAGACGCTCTATCCAGTTGAGCTATGGACACAATTATTTTTTTACTAAAGGTTGTGAATTCTTTAAAAAACAATGACTTAATTATAATAGAAAATTTTTTTTAAATCAATACCTTTAGTATTAATTATTTTAAAGCATCTCTTAATTTTTTACCAGTCTTAAATTTAGCTACTTTAACTTCAGGTATTTTTATTCTTTCTTCGGGGTTTCGAGGATTAACTCCCCCGCGGGAATAACGAGTTTTAACACTAAAAGTGCCAAAACTCGTTATTTTAACAGAGATATTTTCTTTTAATTTTTCAATAATTTCATCAGTAAAAACTTTAAACAAGTCTTCAATTTCTTTTTTTGATAAATTTTTTATTTTGTATTTATCAAAAATAATTTTAGCTAATTCTTTTTGGTTAATAATTTTTTTATTTTTTTTATCCATACTATCTGGCGTATTCAATAACTCTTAATTCTCTAATAATATTAACTTTTATTTCCCCAGGATATTTTAACTCTTGTTCTATTTTTTTAGCTATTTCCCTGGCCATTTCGTAAGATTTTAAATCGTCAACTTTTTCTGGTGATATAAATATTCTAACTTCTCTTCCAGCTTGAATAGCGTAGCTTTTATCAACCCCTTCAAAAGAATTAGCTATTTTTTCTAATTCTTCTAATCTTTGAATATAGTTTTCAAAGGAATCATGTCTAGCCCCAGGTCTAGCTGAGGAAATAGCATCGGCTGTTTTTACGATAATTGATAATAATGTTGGTGGATTATCGTCATGGTGTGTTTCGACTGGAGTTATAATTTCTTGTTGGATGTTGTATTTTTTCAAAATATCTCTTCCTATTTCAGTGTGGTTTCCTTGTACTTCATGGTCAACTGCTTTACCAATATCATGTAATAATCCAGCTTTTTTAGCTAAGCTAGGATCAGCTCCCAATTCTTGAGCTAGCATGCCTGATAAATGAGCTACTTCGATAGAGTGTTCTAAAGCATTTTGACCGTAACTAGTTCTATATTTTAGTCTTCCAATAATTTGTGTCAATTTTGGATCAAAGCCAGCAACTCCAATTTCATAAACAGCTTCTTCTCCAGCTTTATTTATATCTATTGAAATTTCTTCTTTAGCTTTTTTAACAGCATCTTCAATTTTGGTTGGATGAATTCTGCCATCTTTAATTAAATATTCCAGAGCTTTCTTAGCAACATGCCTTCTGATTAAAGAGAATCCAGAAATTGTTATAGCATTTGGGGTATCGTCTACTATGATTTCGACTCCAGTCATTTGTTCGATTGATTTGATGTTTCTACCTTCTCGACCAATTATTCTACCCTTCATTTCATCGCTTGGAAGATCAACTGTAGTTGTTGTTAGTTCAGCCGTGTAGTTAGAGGCCAATCTTTGAACAGCAAAGGCAATCATGTTTTTAGCTTTTTCATTTACTGTTTCGTTAGATTGATTTTGTAGTTTGCTAATTCTAGCCATTAAATCTTCACTATTTTTCTCTTCAATGCTTTTAATAAGCAATTCTTTGGCCTCTTCTGGGCTTAATCCAGCAATTTGTTCAAGTTTAGCAACTTGTTCTTCTTTGATTTCTTTGATTTTTTCCTTAATTTCTTGAACTTCATTTACTTTATCGTATAGTTTTTGTTGTTTCTCTTCTAAAGCTAGTAATTTTTGTGAAAAAGCATTTTCCCTGTCTTCTAATCTTTTTTGAAGATTGTTTATTTCTTTTCGACGACTAGCCTCTTCTCTTTTAGCTTCTTCTATTATTTTTAAAGCTTTTTCTTGAGCTTCTAATTCATATTTTTTTTGCTTAGCTTTAGCCTCATTCAATATTTTTTCGGCTTTGTTTTCAGCTCCTTCAATTTTTTTAGCTGATGATTTTTTTTGGTATAAAAAACCAATGAAAAAACCACCAACGAGTAGTATTAAATAAATCGCATATTCCATATTTTTATTTTGTTTTAGGAAGGGGAAGACAAGTCTAAAAAGACGAGAAAAAAACAAAAAATACTAAATTTTAGCTAAAGTTAGTTTATTTTTCGTTTTTATATAAGCTTTTATTTTATATTTTTGGGTTAAAATCGTCATAATTGTCTGATTTCCTAATACAGTTTTTAATTTTTAAATCCCTCTAATTTACTCTAGCAAATAATATGCCTTTTGTAAAGTTTGAAAAAATAATAAATATCTTTTATTTATTTTGTTTTTATGGTATATTGTTAATATAAAATTAATAAAAACATATGCTTAAAAGTCAAAATTTTAAATTGAAATCTTTTGTGTTGATTTTTTTTGTTTTAATTATTACCGTTTCCTTTTTGTTCTTAAAAATAAAACAAAGATATCAGGAGAGAGATTTTGTAGATAATAATGAACCAGTGGAAGAAATCGTTGATATGAGTTTATCAGCCAAACACTCTTCAAAGATGCTAAAATTTAATGATTTAAAGGAGTTTAGTTCTTTTGTTGAGAATAACGTTTCCAATTTTTCTGGCAATTATGATGGTTTGATGAAAAGAACTGGAGTTGATTTAGCTTTTAGTGATAGTTTACAAGCAGTTCCAGCAACTGAGAGTTTAAATGAGATGGCTATGACTGAGGGTTTGGATTTTTCAACAACCAATATACAGGTTCAAGGTGTCGACGAGGCTGACATAGTTAAAACTGATGGTAATTATATTTATTATGTTTCTGGTCAAAATTTATATATAATAAGTTCTTATCCAGCAGAGGAAGCAAAGGTTATAAGTCAAATTAAATTTGAGTCTAATCCAATAGATATTTATGTTAAGGGTGATAGTTTGGTTGTCTTTGGTAATGATTTTGCTGTTTACGAGGGAATGGCTTACAGGGAACTTTCTTATATCAGGCCAATGTCTTCTCGTGTTTTTTTGCAGGTATACAATATTTCAGATCGCTTAAATCCACAAAAAGAGAAGGATATTAAAATGGATGGATCTTATTTTAATTCTCGTTTAATCGGTGATTATCTTTATTTTTTAGTTAATAACTACAATTATTACGGAGGTGGTTTGCCAAAAATGATTTATCAGGATAAGGATGTTAATTTTGATTGTCAATCTGGTTTAAAATGTTTGTCATCAGAAATTTATTATTTTGATGATTATTATAATAGTGGCTTCGATTTAAGTAGTGTTATTTCTTTTAATATTTCTGATTTTCAAAGTGAACCACAGAGTCATTTTTATTTACTGCCAAGCGGTCAAAACTTATATGTTTCTCGTGACAATATATATTTAACCTATACTAAATATTTAAATGAATACGAGATTGAAACTGATGTTTTGTTAGAAATTGTTTATCCTCGTTTGTCTGAAAATGACAGAAAAGTTGTTGATGAAATTAAATCTGTTTCAGATAATATTTTAAGCTTGAGCGAAAAAAGAAACAAAGTTAGAAGGATTTTAGATTTGTATTCTAGTCTTTTATCTGCTCCTGAGAGAGAGGTTTTACAAAAAGAATTAGACAGCAAAATGCTTGAGAAATATCCTAATATTTTAGATGAGCTAGAAAAAACGGTTATTCATAAATTAGCTGTTTTTGAAGGTTCGGTTGAACCAATTTTTATGGCTGAAGTTCCCGGCACTGTTTTGAATCAATTTTCAATGGATGAATCAGATGGTTTTTTTAGAATAGCCACAACCAGAAACCAAACTTGGTCAAGATTTGCAGAAGAAAGAAGCGAATCTTATAATAATCTTTATGTGTTGGATTCTAACTTAGATATAACTGGAAAAATAAGAGGTTTAGCCGAAGGGGAGAGAATTTATTCAGTTCGTTTTATGGGTGATAAAGCTTATATTGTTACTTTTAAACAAGTAGATCCTCTTTTTTCAATAGATTTAAAAGATCCTTATAATCCTAAGGTTTTGGGTGAACTTAAGATTCCTGGATTTTCTAACTACCTTCATCCTTATAGTAATGATATTTTGATTGGATTTGGTAAAGATGCTCAAGAAAATGAAGATGGTCGAGTTACTAATGGTGGCTTAAAACTTTCTTTGTTTGATGTTTCAAACGATAATCCTCAAGAGTTGGATTCTTATATAATTGGTGATTCTGGCAGTGAATCAATAGCTCTTTATGATCATCGTGCTTTCTTGTTTTCAAAAGAAAAAAATATTTTAATAGTCCCAGCTGTTTTGAGAGAAAAAACAGGTGATCGTTCTTGGGGTAATGTGTCTTTTAATGGTTTGTTAATTTTTAACATTGTTGACAATAAGTTTGTTTTGCAAGGCAAGATTGTTCATACTGAATCAGGTTTGTTTGAAGATTATTATAGTAATTCTGTAAAAAGAAGTTTATTTATTAAAGAAAATCTCTATAGCCTTTCTGATAATTTAATCAAAATAAATAAATTGGAAAACCTAGAAGAAGTTTTATCCTTTAAATTGAATTAGATAGTTTATGAGAATTAAAAAATTTCTCTTATTGGCCCATTCTTTTTTGTTAGTTTTTTTAATGGCAGCTGTTTTTAAGCCTAGCGTTTTTTATTGGCTTTTAATACCGGTTAATTCTATTTTATTTATTATTTCTTATCGAATAATTAATTTAAAGCCTGATAGAAGTTTTTTAAAGTATTTAATATTACCGATTTTGTTTGTTGATTCTTGTTTTTTTTATGGCAGTCTGTTGCCAAGTAGATTGCTTTTTGCTTTATTGCTGTTTTTTTCTGTTATGCTTCTTTATTATTATTATCGAAGCGCTGTTAAATATTGTTTTATAGAATCGGACAGAAGAAAAAACTTGCCATTTTGGTCTAATTTGTTTGGCTTTCTAACTGTTTTTTTAGCATCTTCTTTTATTTATGGATTACCTTATTTTATAAATATTCATAATTGGTTGTTATTGTTAATCTTGGCATCAGTTTTGTTTGTTTCTTTTTTTCATAATTTATCCGTCGAAAAAAAGATTATTCAAACTGATTTGTTTTTTTCTTTTTTCTTTTTATTTTCTGTTTTTCCATTGCTTTGGTCTTTACTTTTAATGCCTTTTAATTATAATATTTTAGGCTTAATTGTTTCACTTTTTTATTACAGTGGTTTAAATTTTACAATTTTTTATCTTAATAAAGAATTGACTGTTAAAAAAATAAGATATAATTTAATTTTTATTGGCTTGTTTTTGCTCCTGATTTTATTAGGTGCTAAATGGAAGTAAAAAAAATATGGAAAAGAAAGATAAAAAAAATAATAAAAATGTTTTGTTTTTAATTACCTCTTTGCTTTTGGGGTTCTTGGGTGGGGCTATCTTTTATTTTTATGGAACATCTTATAATCAACAAATTTTTTCATCAGAATTAGATTTGAGTTCTTGGGACTATAATCGTTCTAATTTTGTTATTCAAGATGCTAAGAAAGTTGTTATTAATCAGGATTTAAAAATAGAGGAAAATCAAAACTATTTTAGTGAGGCTGTTGTTGGTATATTTAAAAAAAATAAAAGCGCTAATGATTTTTATTTTTTTGATGAAGCTATTTTAAATGGAGTTGTTGTTAGTAGTGATGGTTGGGTTTTGGTTAATGTTTTGGGTCTTGTTAATTTTGATAGAAGCTTGTTGAAAGATGAGTCTTCTTTTGTTGTTATATCTAAAAAAGATAAAAAAATACATGAAATAGAAAATGTTGTTTATTCTGAGGAGCATTCATTTTTGCTTTTAAAAATGAAAGATGCTGGTAATTTGCCAGTAAGACCATTTTTTAACTTTTCTAACTTAAAAACAGGGCAGTCCTTACTGCTTTATAATTTAGCGGGAGAAATAGCGCCAAGCAATTTATTATCTAAAGGCTCTTTTTCTTTCCCTAGATCTTTAGATGATTTTGAAAATGAATTAATTTTAAATGAAGTTAATGATTCTTTCATTAATTCTTTTGTTTTTGATTTAAGTGGAGAATTGGTTGCCTTGGTTTCAGCTGACAAAAAGGTTCGTCCAATTAGTGATTTTAAGCCTTTAATATTTTCTTTTTTTAAAAACAACGAAATCACTAAATTTAATTTAGGGTTAGATTATGTTAACCTTTCAAGCATTGTTAATCCTGATAATAATTTTTATTCAGAAGGTGCTTGGCTATATAATAGTGGCTTGTCAGCGGTTGAAAGGGGTGGTTTGGCAGAAAAAGCTGGTCTTAAAACGGGCGATATAATTACTAGAGTTAATGAATATAAAATTGATTCCAATAATGATTTATTTGATATTTTAAATAATTTTATTACTGGAGATAAACTTGTTTTTTATGTCTTAAGAGGTGATTCTTTGTTGGAAATTAAAATTGATTTAAAATAATTTTTATTTCTAATTAAAATATTATGAAGCTTCAAAAATTGGATAAAAATAAAATAAAAAATAAAAGAGTTTTATTGCGTTGTGATTTTAATGTTCCTATCTCAGCTGGAAAAATTAGAGAGGATTTTAAAATTAAGCAGAGCTTGGAAACAATAATTTTTCTTTTAAATAATAATTGTGAGCTTGTTTTGCTTAGTCACTTAGGTCAACCAAAAAAAGGTTTTGATAAAAAATTTTCTTTAAAACCTATCGCTCTTTATCTTTCTAAAATTTTAGCTAGAAAGATTGATTTTTTGCCTTATGATAAATATTCTAAATTTGTTGATATTAAAAAAGAGATAAATATAAAATCAAAGGAGGGACAGAAAATATTTTTGTTAGATAATATTAGATTTTTTGATGGTGAGGGTCGTGATTGTTTGCGTTTAGGAAAATCACTAGCTGGCTTAGCTGATGTTTATGTTAATGATGCTTTTGCTGTTTCTCATCGAGCTAATTCTTCCGTTTCAGCTGTCAGAAAAAACAAACCTTCTTTTGCCGGTTTTCTTTTAAATAAAGAGTTAGAAAATTTAGAAAAAGTTATTAAACCTAAAAAACCATTAGTTTTAGTTATGGGTGGGGCTAAAATAGCTAGCAAAGCCCCAATAATTAAGAAGCTTTATGATAAATCCTCTTACATTCTTTTGGGTGGTGCCTTGGTTAATAATTTTTTTAAAGCCAAAGGACTTAATATTGGAAAATCTCTTTTTGATGATGGCTCTGATGAAATAGTAAAAACTTATTTAAAATCTAAAAAAATAGTTTTGCCTATTGACGTTGTTGTTGGTTTTAAGGGTTCTAACGGTAAAATGATCAAAAAAGTAAAAAGCGTTAATGATGTAAATGATAATGAATTTATTTATGATATAGGACCGGAAACCATTAGTTTGTTTTCTAAATACATTAAAAAAGCTAAAACTGTGGTTTGGAATGGTCCAATGGGAAAATTTGAAGATAGTAATTTTAAAAAGGGAACGGTTATGATTGCTAGTCAAATAGCCACTCATGCTAGAGGAAGTGCCTTTGGTATTGTTGGCGGAGGAGAAACTGTCGAGGCTTTAAATTTATCTGGTATGTCTTCCTATATGGACTGGGTGTCTACTGGTGGCGGAGCTATGCTTGATTATTTGTCTGGAGAAAAAATGCCTGGAATTAATTAGTCGTCTTTGTTATTTTAATAATAATTAATATAAAAAATATGTCAAAAATAAAAGAAATAGTGGCTCGTGAAATCTTAGATTCTCGTGGCAACCCAACGGTGGAGGTTAAGGTTGTTTTAGAGAATAAAATGTGGTCTAAGGCCAGTGTTCCTTCTGGTGCTTCAACTGGAGTTCATGAGGCTTATGAACTTAGAGATGGTGATAAAAAAAGATATAATGGTAAGGGCGTTTTAAAAGCTGTTAAAAATGTTAACACTATTATAGCTAAAAGTCTTAAAGGGTGTTCTGTTTTTGAGCAAGAAAAGATTGATAAAAAAATGATTGCTTTAGATGGTACTAAAAATAAGAAGAAGTTAGGGGCCAATGCTATTTTGGGTGTTTCTATGGCGGTAGCTAGAACAGCTTCTCTAGCTAAGGGCAAAGAATTGTATGAATATTTAGCAGAAACTTTTGGTTTTGATAAAGATTATAAATTACCGACACCTTCTTTTAATATTTTTAATGGAGGAAAGCATGCTGATACCAATTTAGATTTTCAAGAATTTATGATTTTGCCGAATAAGAATATTCCTAAATTTTCTGAAAAATTAAGAATGGGGTCTGAAATTTTTCATGAACTAGGAAAGGTTTTAAAAGAGGCTGGTCTTGATACTGATGTTGGTAATGAGGGCGGTTATGCTCCTAATATTAGTTCAACTATTGCTGCTATTGAATATATTATTTTGGCTTCAGAAAGAGTTGGATATCAGCCGGGTGTTGATGTTTTTTTAGGAACTGATGTTGGTTCTTCTGAGCTTTATAATGAAAAAGAAAATAAATATGAAATATCATTAGACGGCACCAAGCTTTCAGCTTATGATTTAATTACTCTTTATCATGAGTGGGTTAAGAAATATCATATGATTTCCATTGAAGATGGTTTGGGCGAAGATGATTGGGATAATTGGAAAATTTTAACCAAAGAATTGGGAGACAAAATAATGCTTATCGGAGACGACTTGTTTGTTACTAATGAAGAAAGGTTAAAAAAGGGTATTAAAAATAGAGTTGCTAATTCTGTTTTAATAAAATTAAATCAAGTAGGTACTGTTAGCGAAACAATGAAAACTGTTAAGTTAGCTAAGAGCAATAATTATAGTTTAATGGTTTCTCATCGTAGCGGAGAAACAACTGATGACTTTATTGCTGATTTATCTGTAGCTGTTGGGGCTGAATTTATTAAATCAGGCTCTCTTTCTCGTGGTGAGCGCTTAGCTAAATATAATAGATTGTTAGAGATAGAAGAAAATTTATCTTAATATCTATATATCTATGGAAGAAATTTTAAAGGAAAAACTTTTGGTGTTTTTAACTATAAATGGTTGGGGAGTTGCTCCTACTATAGAAAATAATGCTATTAGAAAAGCCAAGATTGATGATTTTAAAAATTTAGTATCTAATTATCCGTCTACAATTATTAGCCCTTGTTATTCTGAGAATAGTTTGAATTATGAGGTTTTAGGTTCTGGTAATAAATCATCATCTTCTTTTTTAAAAAATTCTGTTTCTAAAATATTGGATCAAAATGGTTTAAGTCAAATAAAAATAGCTAATAGCGAAAATTTTCCTTTGGTTTCTTGTTTTTTTAATCAACAAGAAGAAAGACTAATCAATGAAGAATGGTTAATTGTTAGAAATAAGAATGATTTTTGGGATTTATTTTTTAGTCCTGACGAAAGAATAGTTAAAAAAACCATTAATGCCATAAAATCAAATAAGTATAATTTTGTTTTTTCTAATTTAAGTGAGATTGCTTACTCAGCCTTAGCTGGTAATTTTGAAGAAACTATTTCTAAGGTTGAAAAAACTTCATTAGCTTTGAAAAAAATATCTCAAGCTGTTTTGGAGGAAAATGGGGTGATGATTGTTTTGGGTTCATTTGGAGTCGCTGAAGATGTTTTTAATATTAATACTAAAATTCCTAATCTTAAAAAAACAAATAATCCGGTTCCTTTTTTAATCATTGGAAAAGATTTTCAAGGCAAAACTATAGGTTTGGAAGAGGCTCCTAATAATGATTTAAGTTTAATTAATACTCAAGGTGATTTTTCTGATATTGCTCCAACTATTTTAAAAATAATGAATTTTGATGTTCCAGCTGAAATGACGGGAGAGAGTTTTGTTTAGTATTATTATGAAAAAAACTAATTTTCAGAAGTTAAATAAAATTGATCAAAATCTTTTAAAAAGAGCTTTTGAAGTTATGAATAATTCTTATAATCCTTATTCCAAGTTTTATGTTGGAGCTTCTGTTCTAAGTAGTGATAATGAAATTTTTGTTGGCACCAACGTTGAAAATGCGGCTTACGGAAATACAGTTTGTGCTGAGTGTTCAGCCTTAACTAGCGCTAGGGCAGGCGGAATTAGAAAGA
>Ga0334899_1002218_pt1 | contig 16081 bp, 13 predicted proteins | sample GraSluR3_MG_FD_207219 | JGI IMG/M metagenome (GOLD analysis project Ga0334899, IMG submission 207219) | Sludge microbial communities from methane-producing bioreactor in Wageningen University, Netherlands - Granular Sludge_8_08-R3 | ecosystem: Engineered > Bioreactor > Anaerobic > Unclassified ... | reverse complement strand
AATAAGATGCATTGTCCGTGCCAACTTATCTGACCTTTAAAAAATTACTTGAATTTAATAATTTTTTACCGTGATTTGGGTTTTTATGGTAAATAAATATGTACCTCGTGCAGAGGTGTTCAAGAAAGTTGTGGTGATGGGGTGTGAAAAAAACTCACACCGACTTGTACACGTGCAACTGTTGCACAATTGACGAACCCCCTCCACATGGCTATGTTTCTGCTATGAAGCAAACGATTCTGAACAGGAAGTTCCGATACTCATATACGAATGTGGCACTGAAGCTGATCATCATCAATGCAGTGGTCTTTCTCCTCACCATGTTGGTGCCCAGACTCTATGGATACCTCGCCATGGTGCCATCCTATATCCTTTATCGCCATTGGTATTGGCAAGTGTTCACCTATATGTTCGTGCATGCCAATTTTACCCACATCCTCTTCAACATGCTCGGATTGTTCATGTTCGGAATGCCGGTGGAGAGAAGGATAGGGAGTAGGGAGTTTCTTCTCTTCTATCTTCTCACGGGAACGCTTTCGGGTATCTTTTCCCTCATCAGCTACGTGGCTGCCGGAACCAATGTCATCCTCGTGGGTGCCTCGGGAGCCATCTATGCGGTACTTCTCTCGTTTGCGGTACTCTATCCCTATGCGAGAATCTTCATTTTTGGAATATTTCCCATGCGGGCACCGCTGTTGGTCATTCTCTACACCGCAATAGAAATGTTCAACCAAGTGTTCGGAAGCACCAGGGGAGTGGCCCACCTCACCCATCTCGCAGGATTCGGTTTCGCATACCTCTACTTTCTTCTCAGGTTGAGGATCAATCCAATTGACGAATGGAGAAGAAACCGTTAATCGGTGAGGTCCCACTGTTTCCTGAGGTCGGCATACCCCTTCTTGATGACATCGAAGATGATCTTGATCTTCTCGTTGTGATGGATGAAAGCCGACTTCATCGCATTCACCGTAATCTTTTCCAGATCCCGCAACGTCAATCCGTAGTAATCGGATGCCAGTTCCATCTCCTTGGTGAGGGTGGTGTCACTCATAAGACGGTTGTCGACACTAAGGAACACCCTGAAGTTGTTGTGGAAGAATATATTGAACGGATGATTGGCAAAATCGGGAGCCGCACCAGTTCCCACATTGCTGCTCAGGCACATCTCGATCGGAATACGTCGGTCACGAATGAAATGGGCAAGGGATCCCATCTTCTCGATCTTTGTTCCCTCGATCGTCATGTCGTCGATGAGACGGGTGCCATGACCAATCCTATGGGCTCCACAGACCTGGATCGCTTGCCAAATCGACTCAAGTCCGAAACCTTCCCCCGCATGGATGGTGATGTTGAAATTCTGGTTCCGTATATATTGGAAAGCCTCCAAATGCTTCTTGGGAGGATATCCGCTCTCATCACCTGCGAGATCGAACCCCACCACTCCACGGAAACGATAGGCAACCGCCAGTTTGGCCACCTGCAACGAGAGGGAGGGATTTTGGTTTCGTAGGGAACAGAGGATCACCCCATAGGCGATCCCACTGCGGCGCTTGCCTTCGTCCATTCCTTCGAGCACCGCTTCGACCACCTCCTCCATGGACAAGCCCTTGGCCGTATGAAGGATGGGAGCGAATCGTATTTCGGCATAGACCACCCCATCGGCAGCCAGATCCTCCAAAGCCTCGATGGCAACCCTTTTGAGGGCTTCTGGGGTCTGTAGCACCGAAACGGTTACTGCGAAGGTCTCCAGATAGAGGGGTAGACTCTTTTGGATGCATCCTCGTGCGAACCAAGAGGCAAGTTCGGTGGGATTTCTGCTCGGCAATCCGATTCGATGCGCATCAGCAAGCTCTATGATGGTTGAAGGACGGAGGCCTCCATCAAGATGATCGTGCAATTCCACTTTGGGAACACGTGAGATGAGTTCTTTCGTCAACATACCCCGATAGTACTATGGGAAGTAGGGATGGGCAAGAAAATTGGATAACCGATAGGGTCTCCCCCTTTACTCGGGCGCTATTTTCCATAATAGTTAAAATGATTCAAAATTACCGAGGAGGTATACATCATGGATCGGGAGAAACTTCAAGAAAAATTGCTTACCGCAGCAGATAGCGCGAAAAAAGCCGATACAGTAGCCAAACTCTTGCAACAGGGAGCCGATGTGAATGCCACCGATTCATTCGGGCTCACTCCACTTATGCGCGCCGCGCTATTCAACTCAAACGCCGATGTCATCAAAATCTTGGTGGCCGCTGGAGCCGATGTGTTCGCACGTGAGCCACAATACAAATCTACCGCACTGCAGTTGGCCGCCAACCACAACCCCAGTCCGAAAGTGATCGAAGCCCTGGTTGAAGCCGGCTCCGATATCCACGACGTGAACTACCTTGGGGAAACCGCCTTGGTGATGGCGGTGAACAGCGGAAATGAGACCAAAGTCATCTCAGCACTCATACGTGCGGGAAGCGATGTGAACGCCCGTGATTACCAAGACAGATCCGCACTCGATTACGCGCGCATGTCGCGCCGTTCCTATGTGGTGAAACTACTCAAGGAAGCCGGTGCGCATTGAGAATGTATAATAATGAATGAAAATGGACCGGTATCCTTCACGGAGCCGGTCCATTGTACGATTAGTCGGCAAGTTCCCTATGGACCATCGCTCCACGAATCTCATTCTGCAATGCTACTATGAGAGCCGTCACTTCTCCAGCCAAATTCTCCAAGGTGAATGAAAGGCTTTGTTCCGGTTTTGCCCGCAGCTTCACCTCGACCTTTCCCTCCTTGAGGGAACGGTTGCCGAGTGTGAGCCTGATCGGAACTCCTATCAGGTCGGCATCTGCGAATTTCACCCCTGCCGACTCCTTTCTATCGTCGTACAACACTTCAATCCCTGCATCGACCAGATTCCTGTAGATACCTTCGGCAATTGCGGTGTCCTTCACCAATGAAACAAGATGGACTTGATAGGGAGAAGTGGAGATCGGCAGCATCAAGCCCGCATCATCGTGGTACTCTTCGGCCAAGCAAGCGAGCAGGCGCCCCACCCCTATACCATAGGAACCCATCACCACCGGTTTGCGTACTCCCGCCTCATCCTGGTACATGCATCCCATCGATTCCGAATAACGGGTTCCCAATTGGAAGATGTTTCCCACTTCAATTCCCTTGCTCTGTTTCAACGGATTGCCACACACAGAACAGACATATCCCTCGGCCGCCGAGGCTATGTCGGCAACGATTCCCGTGTAATCCCTTCCAAAGTTGGTGTTCAGCAGGTGGTAATCCACCTTGTTCGCACCAGCGACCAGGTTGGAGGATTCGGAGACCGAATCGTCCACCACCACGACCACACCTTCGGTACAACCGATGGGACTACCGAATCCCGGCTCCATACCGGCGGCCTTGATCTCCTCGGCATGTGCGGGACGGAGGGAATTGGCCTTCACCGCATTCTGCAGCTTGTTCTCCTCGATCTCCAAATCGCCACGAACCAGACCGACGATCAATTTTTCCTGCTCCTCGCCACTCTTGTCATCAACGAAGGTTCCGACCATGAAAAGGGCCTTGGCGGTTTTTGCCTTTGGAATTCCGAGGAAATTCGCCAAATCCTCTATGGATGCGCAATCTGGAGTGAGTTTCTCCACGACAGGAAGCATGTCCTCCTGCTTTGTGATCTTCTTGAACACAGCCACCTGCCTGTTGGCCGTATAGCCGCAATGGGGACAGGTGATGATCGTGTCCTCGCCAATGGGTGAGAGGTACATGTACTCATGGGCCACCTTGCCTCCCATCATGCCCGAATCGGAACCGACGGCGATGGTGGGAAGTGCACAACGGTCGAACACCCGGAAATAGGCGCTGTAGTGGGCCTTGTACTGTGTAACCAACCCCTCATGATCACGATCGAAGCTATAGGAGTCCTTCATGGTGAACTCACGTACCCGGATGAGTCCGGCACGGGGACGGGGATCGTCTCGCCACTTGGTTTGAAGTTGGTAGACCATCTGGGGAAGGCGCTTGTAGGAATCGATTTCGAAACGTGCGATATCGGTGACACACTCCTCGTGGGTCATCGCCAATACCATGTCACGTCCCACCCGGTCCTCGAACCTGCTCATCTCCTTGTCGATGCTGTAGTATCGTCCGGTTTCCTTCCAGATATCGGCGGGATTGACCACGGGCATCAAAATCTCCTGTCCTCCAATCCCATCCATCTCTTCACGGATGATAGTCTCGATCTTGCGAATGGATCGGAGTCCGAACGGCAGTAGTGAGAAGATGCCGGCTCCAAGCTGCTGGATGAATCCGGCGCGAACCAAATACCCGTATCCCAAACTCTCCGCTCCCGCGGGAACCTCCCTAAGGGTTCGGGAAAAGACGTGTGACATTCTCATGCAGAAACTCCTTCTCGGCGGTGGTCCGCCAGGCGCACATTGTAGCAGAATGGTGCATGGTGCTCAACGGTACACTTCTCTTTCCCTACGAAAATGGGGTAGAGTGGGGTTGGAGGAACCCATGGATATCACACGTTTTACATCTGAACGGGATGCGGTCGCTTCTTTGATGAGCCGGCTCTATACCTGTCGTCTGACCACCACCAGTGGAGGCAACATCAGCTTACGACTCACGGATGATCTTTTCTGCATCACCCCTTCGAAGCTCGACAAGGCGAATCTGGTGGGACAGCAGGTCGCGGTGGTGACCATGGAGGGAGAGAATCTTACTCCGGACCTCCCTCTCAGCATCGAATCCGAAATGCATCGGAAAGCGTTGTCGGCCCGACCCGATATTCGTGCGGTGGTACATGCGCATCCCTGTTACGCCTCCGCATTCACTGCGATGAATCGTCCGATCAATACCAAGTTGTTGGCTGAATCTTGGTTCCTGCTTGAAGAACCGGCCTTTGCTCCTTACCAACGAATGGGAACAATTGATCTTGCGCAGGAGGTTGCGCTTTGTCTGAAGGGCTCCAATGTGGTGCTCATGGAGAACCATGGGGTGCTTACCGTGGGGAAGACTCTCATCGAAGCATTCGACCTCATCGAAGTATTGGAGAACAGCGCCAAGATGACCTTCGTGACCGAGATGCTTGCGGCAAACGGAGGAGGATGGAAGCCCAGTCCGCTGGACAACGACAGATGTGAAGAACTGATGCGTATGAAGCGGGGCCTATGAAGCTACAATTGGAGACCATACCCGTCTGGGATGGAGTGAAAAGCAATTCGGAGTGTTTCCTCTGTGATCTCATGCTCAACGCGGAGACCGATGCGATCGCCTATTACCTGGGAAGTTCGGTCATGCATCCCGAAACCAGGGTGAAGGTGAACGAGAGGGGCTTTTGTCCCACCCATTGGCAGGCATTGGCCGAAGCGGGAAGTCCCCAATCCCTAGCCCTCATCGGTCACACCTATATCCAGAGGACAAGGGAGGAATTGCACACTCCAATCAAGAATCTGGCGAACACCAGGACTGGCAAGAAGACCTCCATCGCGGTTAGACAGTTGGTTGAAACAGTGAGGAAACGGGAACACGGATGCATGGTGTGCACCGATATGGCCAAACGCCTTGAACGCTATGCCTACACCACAGTTCACTTGTGGCGCGATGATCAGGACTTCAGACAGGAATTCTCACAGGGGAAGGGTGTGTGCCTACACCATATGGAATCGTTGCTGGACGTTGCCCCGAAGGTATTGAAAACGGAAACGTTCCAACAGTTCTCTTCGGAATTGGTTCAAATGGTACAGGACAACTTGAAAAGACTGGAGGACGACATCTGGTGGATGACCCAAAAGTACAAGGCCGAACATATCGATTCACCTTGGAACGGCTGTGAGGATGCCCATAGACGACTGGTGGGTAAGATTATCGGGAAGGGGAGGATCTTCTCCGACTCTTGATGTCCAGCTTGAGTTGCCTGGCATCGGCGGACACCTCGCTTACCTGGCGTCGTCTGAACAATTGACAATGTTTCTCATTGCGCAGGAAATGGTAATAGTCGATCGTCGTCTCATCAGCCCGGTAGATGAGAATGTACTCCTTGTTGGGAAGAAATGCCAATCCCAATGCCAATTCACAATTTCCCCTGACCTTCATCGCATGCAAATCGAGCAACTCCTGCTCCGATAGGTATCCTTCCCTACACACGATGGCCATGAGACGCACCGGTTCGCGCATGTTCCTGTTGTGGACCACAATATCGGGGAGCATTGCATTCGGTTCATCAAGGACAGGGGCGCACATGTCGACGAACAGAGTATGCTTCTGTTGTGTCGAAAATCCTGGGTGCAAGCCCTGTTCGAGATGATGGGCGAGCCTATGGCATACCGCCATGCGGTTTCTTCTCCAAGAGAAGAGTTGCCCATCCTGGTCCACCAATTGGGACAAGGCATGGATCTGCGTTTCAAAGAGACGAATCATACCGTATCGTTCGTGTTCGAGGATATCCATCACGCCCATTGTAGCACACCCGTCAACCGTTGCAACAAATTGCGTTCAAGAGAACGTGATGTTCCACTCCATCTCGGCAACCTTCGCGATTGTGTTGAACACCGAACAGTAGCGCGTGGCAACTTCGAAGGCCTTGTTGAATTTCGCTTCGTCTTCAACACCCTGAGCAACCACAGCGATGGAACAGGTCTTCAATGTGGCGACCTTCTCATCCCTCTTCACTCCGGTTACATCGATATCGACCGACGAGTAGGTCAACTGCATCTTCTGAGCGATCGAGTCGAAGGTACTGAACAAACAGAAGGAGAGTCCTCCGAGCAACAGTTCATAGGGTGCGAAACCATTGTCCTGAGGTCCGAGCTGCAATTTGGAACCTCTGTCGGTGACAAGTGTACCGTCATGCAATCCATACTGTGTGGCAATGTGTATCTTCTGTTCCATGTTTTCCTCACTTTGGCATGTGATACCGTTAAGATACCCAAATGGTGCGACTAGGTAAAGTCACGGACCATCGAACTACCCGCCAAAGCTCCCGTCGACCAAGCGGCCTGCAGGTTGTATCCTCCGGTATCGCCATCGATATCGAGGACTTCCCCTGCGAAATAAAGCCCCTTCACAATTCTCGATTCCATGGTCTTTGGATCCAGCTCCCTCAGATCCACTCCCCCCGAAGTGACCATTGCCTCTGCAAAGGCTCCTTTCAATGAAATGGTGAAGCGCTGTTCCGAGATGAGTCGTGCAAGTGGTGCAAGGGTCTTTCGTCCGGTTTCGGCAGCTTTTCTTGTGCCATCGATGCCCACTGTAGCCATGAGCCATTGTGAGAGTTTCATCGGTAGTCCCATTCTATGGACCGCAGTCGACAGTTGTCCATTCCCGATGCTGTTGCACAACCGCAGCAGTTCATCCTCAATCACTTTCGCACTTCTTTTCCTTCCCCTTTCATCCGGCAACCAACAGATTTCGATTTCATCTCCAGTGTTCAAGTACCGACTCGTATCGAGGACCACAGGACCGCTCAACCCTGTGTGGGTGATGAGAAGGGGCCCTGAAGCAGTTTTTCCATCGGGTAGGGTCAACACCACTCTATCAAGAGTGATGCCGCTGCACACGGAGAGCGACTTGTCATCGATCGAAACGCCACAGAGGGCAGGTCTTGCAGGAACAATATGATGTCCGAGACTCTTTGCAAGGGCATAGCCATCACCGGTGGAACCGGTACGCGGATAGGACATGCCTCCCGTGGCCACCACAAGTGCAGCGACTTCATCGATACGGGTTTCCCCTGCATACAATTCGAACGTTTCCCCGTTTGTATATCGAACCTCTGTAATCCTTTGATTGCCTATGATCGATACTCCGGACGTTTTGCATTGGGAAAGGAGAATCTCCAAGACATTGGAGGCTTTGAACGAGGCGGGAAAGACCTTGTCGTCATCCCTGACCACGAGTGGTAGTCCCATCGCCTCAAAAAGACCCATGGTCATATGGGGAGTAAGGGAGTGCAGTGCATGGGAGAGGAATCTTCCATTGTTGCCGTAGTGGAGCAGCATGTGTTCCACCGAAGCGTCCCTGGTGATGTTGCACTGTCCACTTCCGGTGGCGAGCAATTTCCTTCCAGCCCTACTGTTTCTTTCGTAGAGGATCACTTGAGCAGCGGAAGCTTCTTTCGCGGCATGATGGGCGGCGAAGAGCCCAGCGGGCCCTCCACCGATCACCGCAAACCTTCTTGTGGTGTTCACTCGTCCTTCGCAGGCTGTTTGATGATCAGATGGAGATCATCGAGCTGAGCCTGATCCACATAGGAAGGAGCATCATCCATCGGTGAGACCATCGCGGTATTCTTCGGGAATGCGATCACTTCCTTGATGGAGGTCTCTCCCGCCATGATCATCACCATTCTGTCGATTCCCGGTGCGATACCCCCATGTGGTGGTGGTCCATAGCGGAATGCATTGAGTAGGAATCCAAATCTCTGTTCGGCTTCATCGTCGGGGATATTGCAGATGCGGAAGATCCTCTTCTGCAACTCCACATCGTGGATTCTTATCGAACCGGAAGCCACTTCGTATCCATTGAGCACCAAGTCGTAGAGGTCTCCCTTCACGCTACCCGGATCGGCTTCCAACGTATCGAGGTATTGGGCCTGGGGCATGCTGAACATATGGTGGGCAGCCTCCCAATGTCCCCGTTCCTCATTGAACTCGAAGAGGGGGAAATCAATGATCCAGCAGAAGGCGAATGCAGTCGGATCGACCATGTTCAGATCTTTGGCCAGCTTGATCCGTACGGCTCCCAAGGAATTGCAGGTTTTCTTCCATTCATCGGCGACGAAGAGGATCATGTCTCCTTCGTGGGCATCCATACGCTCGACCAAGGCGGATTCCAGTCCCTCGAAGAATTTTGAAACGCCTCCTTCAAGCGCACCATTGGAACCGACCTTCATCCAAGCGAGACCCTTTGCTCCATATACTTTCGCGGCATCTTCAAGTGCGGTGATGTATTTTCGTGAGTAGGCCACCGCTTCCGTCGCCGGAGCCTTGAGGGCCTTTACGCAACCGTTGTGTTCAAGCACAGTCTTGAACGTACCGAAGGTGCTTTTGACCGCGATATCATCGACATCGACGAGCTCGAGACCATAACGGAGATCGGGCTTGTCGACTCCATAGGTATTCATCGCATCGAACCAGCTGAGACGGGTGAAGTTGTGCGGCAGATCGACATCCATCACCTTTTTGAAGACATCCACGAAGAGCTGTTCCATGAGTGAAAGCACATCATCCCGTTTTACGAAGCTCATCTCCAAATCGAGCTGGGTGAATTCAAGCTGTCTGTCGCCTCGGGCATCCTCATCACGGTAACATCGTGCGATCTGGAAATACTTGTCGAACCCACTCACCATGAGGATCTGCTTGAGCAATTGGGGACTCTGCGGAAGGGCATAGAACTTGCCCGGATAGAGTCGCGATGGGACGAGAAAATCCCGCGCACCCTCGGGTGTCGATCTGATGAGGGTGGGAGTCTCTATTTCGTAGAACTGCCTGTCGCTGAGGAACTCGCGGATCGCCCTCACGAAATCGTGACGAAGCTTGATCCTCCGTTGCATACCACCGGAACGGAGGTCGAGATACCTATACCTGAGACGGGTGTCTTCTTTCGCATCCGACTCTTCGTCGATCATGAAGGGGACCGGCTCGCAGGTGCTCAGCACCTGGAGATCGGAAACCGAGACTTCGATTTCTCCGGTAGCCATCTCGGGATTGACCATGGAATCGGGACGTGCCTGTACGGTTCCTTCCACGGCAACGCAGTATTCCATATGCAACCGATCGGCTGTCTTGCGCACCTCTTGTGCAACGTCTTCACCCACGACCACCTGGGTAATTCCATACCTGTCCCTGAGGTTGATGAAATGGATTCCACCATGGTTCCTATCCCTGTGGACCCACCCGTTGAGGACAACCTTCCTGCCCTCGTCCGCTTTCCGTAATTGCCCGCATGTGACGGTTCTCTGCTTGTATTCCATGGGCGCAATATAGCATGTAGGTGAAGGTGTTTCAATTGGAAAGAGAACCTTCACGAAAGGTTGACGAATTCCATATGGTGGAGGAAGATGGGGATGGGGGTCATCCATGGGTTCCGAGGTCCAGCCATTGGTCGTCAGCGCGAGCCGGCGAACGGACATTCCCAACTACTACGCACCATGGTTCTTGGAGCGGTTGCGACAAGGATATGTATTGGTGAGAAACGTTCGGGACCATCGCAAAGTGCGGAAAGTGGACCTTTCGGTCGAGGCGGTCGCCTGCATCGTCTTCTGGACAAAGAATCCCGCTCCTTTGGTGGAGTACCTTTCCCATCTCGATTCCCACCGTTACTATATGCATTTTACGATCACCGGTTATGGTTCCGATATCGAACCGAGGATCCCTCCGATAGGGGAATCGATCGACCGCTTCAGGCGTATCGCCGAACATATTGGACCACAACGCATCATATGGCGATACGACCCGATATTCTTCAATGCCACCTACCCATTGGAGTATCATATGGAAATATTCGCAAGAATAGCTGCCCAATTGGGAGGGTACACCACCAGATGTGTGTTCAGCTTCCTCGATCGCTATCGTCATCTCGAAGCGACATTGGATTCCTTGGGTATCGGACCTTTTCGGGAATCCGACCTACACACCTTGGCACAACATATCTCGCAACACTGCAAATCCAATGGGATGGAAGTCCAAAGTTGCGCCGAGCCTTATGATCTCAGCAGCTATGGCATCACCCACGGGGCCTGTATAGATGCGCAATTGGTGGAGAAGTTGAGTGGGATTGCATTGCCCGAGAAACGTGACAGGAGCCAGCGGCCAGATTGCAGATGTGCACCGAGTATCGATATCGGAATGTACAACACATGTTTGAACCTCTGTTCCTATTGCTATGCCAACCACAATACCCAACTGGTGCATGCGAACTATGCCAAGGCGAGAAGTACTTCGGAATTCATTGTGGGAGCGAGGGAACACGGTGATGTCATCGAAGAGAAGATTCCTGTGGCAACACAAGTACAACTTTCGTTGTTCGGTGCACATGATGAATGAGATTATCGTGATCGTATTCGTTCGAGGGCTTCGATACGGTTTTCATTGGCCACTGCAAGCATCAATTTGATCCGATTCTCCTGATTCACCCTGGTGGCTCCCGGGTCGTAATCAATGGGGACGATGTTCACTTGTTCATCAAGTTCCTTGAGACGCCGTATCATGCCTTTGCCGACGATATGGTTGGGAAGGCAACCAAACGGTTGCACACAAATGATATTCCTGTAACCCAATTCGGCGAGATCGCGCATTTCGGCGGTCAACAACCAACCTTCTCCCATCTTGCATCCCAAGCTGATCACCTCTTCGGCCGATTCGATCGTCCTTTCGAATGGTACGGGAGGGATGAATCGCTTGATCCGATCCACCTCGGATATCATGATCTTTTCGAGGATCGCAAGGTAGCGCTTGAGATACCACATGATGAGATACCGAATCTTGCTTCCCCCGTACAACTTGATATCCTCAAGTTGATTCTGCAAGCCATACAACATGAATCCGAGAAGACCGGGCACCATTACCTCGCAAGATTGGGTCGCAAGGAAATCCTCCAGGTGGTTGTTGCCGAGAGGGGCGTACTTCATGTAGATTTCACCGACTATACCGACTTTTATGACCGGACGGTCGTAGTCGGTGGCAATGGTGGCGAATTCAACCACCATCTGGCGAAGGTCCTTCGCCATCGCCCGTTTCGTGTAGCCTTTTCCCCTACGGTACCGGTCGCTCAACCGAGCGATCCACCGGTCGACCAATCTTTGGGTATCTCCATGGTTCACCTCGTAAGGCCGCACTTGGTTCCTCAGCAACATCAATGTATCGCCACAGAGGAGTGCCGCGATGCCCTTGCGCAACATGCGGAAGGTAATGCGGAATCCACTGTTGCGGTTCATTCCCTTGAGATTCAACGATACGATGGGAATAGAGGCATACCCTGCATTGTCGAGTGCTTTTCTCAACAGATGGATGTAGTTGCTCGCCCGACACCCTCCACCGGTCTGGGTGATCGCAAGGGCCGTCTTCGTCAGATCATACTTCCCGCTATCAAGCGCATCGATCATCTGTCCGATCACCAGCAGAGCAGGGTAACAGGTATCGTTGTGCACATGCTTGAGACCTTTTCTGACCACTTGGGGTCCTTCATTTTCCAATAGTTTGACAGTATAGCCCTCATCCTTCAGTACATTGACCAGAAGGCGGAACTGGATGGTCGCCATGTTTGGAGCGAGGATGGTATGGGTATCACGCATTTCGCGTGTGAACACCGGTTCAATCGGCTGCATCGGAGAACTCCTGTTGTGCGATGGCGGAGAGCAAGCTTCTGAAGCGAATCCTGACGGCTCCAAGGTTGGTGATCTCGTCAATCTTGATCTGGGTATACATCTTGCCCGCCGATTCAAGGATATCCCTCGTCTCGTCGCTGGTGATCGCGTCCACTCCACAACCGAACGAAACCAGTTGCACCAGCTGCATGTCGGGTTCATGTGCGATCGCCTTAGCCGCCGCATAGAGACGGGCGTGATAGGTCCACTGGTTCAGCACATGGACATCGAACCGTTCGACCCTGTCCGAAATGGCATCCTCGGTGAGTACCGCGACATTGAAACCTGCGAGCAACTTGTCGATTCCATGGCTCACTTCGGGATCGACATGGTAGGGCCTGCCTGCAAGCACGATGATCTGTTTACCTTCGGTTCGTGCCGCATCGATGATCTTCCGTCCTTGTTCCCTTGTCCGTTCGAGGTAAGCTTCGTGGGCACAATAGGCTGCATCCGAAGCTTTTCTCATCAACTTCATATCTATTTTGCCGAAATAAGGAGCCAAGAGCTTCGCCATTTTTCTTGGGAAGTCCTTCCTCCTATGAAGTCCCACATGGCCGTCGATGAAATTGATCGATCTCACCTGTTCCATATTCGCGGCGATCACCTCGGGATAGTAGGCGACCACGGGACAGTTGAAGTGGTTCACTCCCAAGCCCTCGTCAAGATTATAGGTCATGCAGGGGTAGAAGATGGTGGAGACTCCGGCATCCAACAGTGCCTGTACATGTCCATGCATCAGCTTGGCGGGAAAACAGACGGTATCGCTCGGAATCGTTGCTTGGCCCGAGAGATAGAGCTTTCTGTTCGACTGGGGTGAGATGACGATCTTTCTTCCAAGCACCTCGAAAAAGGCTTTCCAGAAATGGATGAGCTCGTACATGTTCAGTCCCATCGGAATCCCGATCGCATCCTCGGGAATCTCTTCACCCAATTGGCAGCCGAGCTGTTCGATCTCGGCAAGTTTCCAGCTGTAGATGTTGAGGTCATCGAGCGCTGCCCGATTGGTGACCGGTCTTTCACATCGGTTTCCGCTGATGTACCGTTTGCCGTTGGTGAAGGTGTTGATGGTCAATCGGCAATGGTTCGTGCACAATCTGCAGGTGGTGACCTTCACTGTATGCTCGAACCGCTTCAGAGCATCGGCCGCAATGATGGTGGAACTGTCATGGCAGAATTGTTTCGCATGCAATGCCGCTCCATAGGCACCCATCAGCCCCGCGATATCGGGACGAACGACGGGTGATCCCAGTTCGAGCTCGAAAGCTCTCAATACGGCATCGTTGTGGAACGTACCACCTTGTACCACAATGTGCGTACCGAGGCTATCGGCGCTGGTTGCGCGGATCACCTTGTAGAGGGCATTCTTCACCACACTCACCGATAGGCCCGCACTGATATCCTCTACGGGAGCTCCCTCCTTCTGGGCTTGCTTGACCGATGAATTCATGAATACCGTGCAACGGGAACCGAGATCCACAGGATGTGTGGCAAAAAGGCCGAGCTTGGCGAACTCCTCTATCCTGTAGCCCAAGGCTTGTGCAAAGGTCTGGAGGAATGAACCACAACCCGAGGAACATGCTTCATTGAGGTAGATGCTGTCGACCGCTCCATTGTGGATCTGGAAACATTTCATGTCTTGTCCACCGATATCGATTACGAAATCGACCCCGGGCATGAAGGTTTTCGCCGCGGTGAAATGGGCTACGGTCTCCACTAGTCCCTCATCGATACCGAATGCGGCCCGAATGATGTCCTCTCCATAGCCGGTTACCGCACTTCCTTTGATGTATATGTCGGGATATTCAGTGTACAGGCGTTCAAGTACTCCACGGACAATCGGGACCGGATTGCCGCTGTTGCTCTGATATGTCGAATCGACGATCGTTCCATCCTGGTCGATGGCCACCGTCTTCACCGTGGTCGATCCGGCATCGATTCCCAGATAGATGCCGGAGGTACGGCCATCGATTGTTCCCCTGGGAATCGTTGCCTTCGCATGTCGTGAGAGGAATTCGTCATATTCCTCCTCATCATTGAACAAAGGTGGCATGGATACCACCGAATCTTCTATCTTGTGGTTGCGCAGCTGATTGACTGCTTTCGAAAGGTCTATTGTAGTGGTCGCACAGTAGGCCGCTCCCAAGGCAACATAGTAGAGCGAATGTTCGGGGCAGAGCCCGGTGGTATGCAAAGTGGAGTCGAAGGCTTTCCTCAGTTGGCTTAGGAAGGTGAGTGGTCCACCGAGATAGACCACCTTGCCCCTGATGGGACGACCTTGGGCCAGTCCCGCAATGGTCTGGTTCACCACCGCTTGGAAAATGCTGGCAGAGATGTCGCTCTTTCTGGCTCCTTGGTTGAGCAACGGTTGGATATCGGATTTGGCGAATACTCCACATCTTGAGGCGACGGTATAGGTCTTTTCGGCTTTCGCCGCTTCACGATCCATATCAGCGGCGGATATCTGCAATAATGACGACATCTGGTCTATGAATGCACCGGTTCCTCCGGCGCAGGACCCATTCATCCTCACCTCCATCCCTTGGGACAGAAAAAGTATCTTCGCATCCTCACCACCCAATTCGATGATCACATCGGTATCGGGAACCAGTCGACGTGCGGCGACCCTGGTGGCATACACCTCTTGTATGAATGGCAAGGAACTTCTATCGGCCATACCCATCCCGGCGGATCCGCTTATCATGAGCTTGGCCGGCTCTCCTTGCAGGATCTGGGAGTGGATATGCTCCAATAAACGGGCCGAATGGGCCGTGATCTGGGATAAATGACGCTCATATGTCGAATAGACGATGCGGTTCTCCGAATCCAATACCACACATTTGATAGTGGTGGAACCAACATCCAAACCGATAACCAAATCTGAATCCTCCCGACTTTCGTCGATTCTATCGTTGAACCGAGGCTTTGCCTAGATGATCCGATCACGCAGGCATCACATCGAACCGTTCGAACTGAGCCATGTGGAGATCGGCGTAGAAACCTCCCTTCTCCAATAGTGATTCATGGGTACCCTGTTCCACAATGTCTCCATTGTCCATCACCAGGATCAAATCGGCATTCCTGATGGTGGACAACCGGTGGGCGATGATGAAACTTGTCCTTCCCACCATCAACCGGTCCATCGCCTCCTGAATCAGTACTTCGGTCCTCGTATCCACACTACTGGTCGCCTCATCCAGAATAAGGAGACTGGGATTGGCCAATATTGCTCTCGCTATGGTGACCAGCTGGCGTTGCCCCTGCGAGATGTTGCTCGATTCCTCATTCACCACCATATCGTAACCATCGGGCAATGTGTGGATGAAGTGGTCGATATGGGCAGCTTTTGCCGCTTCCTCCACCTCTTCGTCGGTGGCATCCAATCTTCCATAGCGGATATTATCCCTAATGGTTCCGTTGAAGAGCCATGCATCCTGGAGCACCATTGCGAAATGGGAACGAAGATCGGTACGTGAAAGGGTGCCAATGTCCAACCCATCGATGAAGATCGATCCTTCATCGATTTCATAGAACCGCATAAGCAATTTCACCATGGTGGTTTTTCCCGCTCCGGTCGGTCCTACGATCGCCACCTTCATACCCGGTTCCACCTTTGCGGTGAAGTCCTTGATCACGGGATGTTCCTTGTCATAACCGAAATGGACATGGGAGAACGATACCTCGCCCTTCATTCGTCCAAGTGTACAGCTCACC
>Ga0334899_1002212_pt1 | contig 16130 bp, 13 predicted proteins | sample GraSluR3_MG_FD_207219 | JGI IMG/M metagenome (GOLD analysis project Ga0334899, IMG submission 207219) | Sludge microbial communities from methane-producing bioreactor in Wageningen University, Netherlands - Granular Sludge_8_08-R3 | ecosystem: Engineered > Bioreactor > Anaerobic > Unclassified ... | reverse complement strand
CCGCCTACGGCAAAGCCACCCTCTACGACGACGACTGGACCAATCCCTCCGCCCCCACGACCGACGGCCCCCTCTACTGCGGCTACTTCTTCGACGCCGAGAGCGGCTTGTATCAGGTCCGCAATCGGTTCTACGACGCCGGGCTGTCGACGTTCATTACCAGGGATCCGATTGAATACGAGAGCAGGGATTGTAACCTATACCGTTACTGCTGGGACAACCCGGTCCTCCACACCGATCCGTCTGGGCAAGTTGCCCCTGTAGTAATCGTCGGTGCGATTGGGGCGCCCGTAATCGTCTGCGCATGGATCTACAGGTGCGACCCACCCGGAAGCTATGACTGGTTGACACGTACGGAGAAAGGTGCGCTAGGTCGAATTCGCGACGAGATGGTCCAGAAGCTATCCAACTGCAAGTCTAGCCCGCGCGCTGCTGCAATAGCCGCAGCGATCAAGAACTGTCCCGTTTCTGGGAAGTTTGAGAAGGGACGATCAAGCGATGGGAATGACGGAACATCTCTTACCTATGATGGCGGATTCGCCTGCCCTACAAAGGTGATTCTGTCGAATGACTTCTTCGGTCGAAGCAAATCGTCTCAATACCTGACCCTTATTAAGGAGTGCTACCAACGTGCGGTGTTGAGAGATTTTGACGATACGGGGATGTCGGACAATAGACAAAGAGATTACTACAACAGTGTTGCTGATTGCCTCGGTGTCCCCAAAGTGTAATGTGGCTTTGGCGTACGACTCAGCCTCAATGCGCCATTAGGCCGCGTCTCGGAGCCTACAAGGACTAGAAAATGACGGCCACTGGATACTACAGATGCAACGCCGCTATCACGTTGACACTGGTCCTTCTAGCCGCGCTTGGAGCGCTCTTGTTACAGAAACCAAAGATGGCCTGGAACGCCGGATCGCGTGAACGGCTGAGCGAGGCACTTCGCATGATTGGAACGGGGTTATGGGAAGGGAGAGTCAGCGCGCAGGATTTCATGCCGCGCAGCATCGAGGATAGGGGTGATCCTTCTCTGGACGCGAACGAGTTGGCGGACAAGCACGGGGTCGTGTGTAATTGGTATCAGGACGGTGATTTTGAGAAAATACTCTTCTACCCGATGGCCATCTCGCACCAGATTGTGATACAACCACACTCAAAGGTGGAGGCGAGACCTCAGATTCTCATGGTGCCGCTTGATGTGTCAGACAGAGGATCGCTTCCCAATCTGCGTGGTTGTACGAATGCTGCCGCAAAGGCACTGTGGGACTGTCAGATGCGTGAGATCAGGGAACGGTTCTTTGCCCACGGTATTGCCTATGCTGCCACGCTTATGTCTGATGGATGCGTAATATATACTCGAGTCGATGATGTCACACATTTGGGCAACACGAGCCGGGAAGGATAAGGGAAAGTCGGGGTAATCCGGTACGGTAATCCGGGGACACAATACTGGTATTGACAAAATGGGATGTCTCGCGGTAATAAAGCTAAAGGGGACAGGCGCATATACCGGGTAGAGTGCGTAAGCTGCGCTGACTTCATTGCGGCTACGGGCAGGTGCAAGGCATCGACGACATCATGTCCCGGCTGGCGAGCATCACGAACCAGAGCGCGACCTACGCCTCGTACAAGTACCTCGGGGCGGGGCAGATCGTCGCCGAGGACTACGAGGACATCGAGGTGAGGCTCGACTACTCGGCCGACAACTTCTCGGCGCTCGACCGTTTCGGCCGCGTGCTCGATCAACTCTGGGAGCGTTACGGCCAGACCCCCGAGGTGCTCGACCACTACTTGTATACCTACGACCGCGCCGGCAACCGCACGAGCCGGACGAACGAGTTGAACCACGACTTCGACGAACTCTACGAGTACGACGGGATCGACCGCCTGATTTCCAGCACGCGGGCCGATGACTTCGACCAGTCCTGGACGCTCGACGGCCTGGGCAATTTCGCGGAGTTCGACGACGACGGCGATACCCAGACCCGCACTGCCAACGCGGTCAACGAGATTACGAATATCACCGGCGGCTGGATCACGCCATCCTACGACGCCGCCGGCAACATGATCTCCGGCCCGAAGCCGGGCGACGAGACGACGCGCGTCCATTACGTCTACGACGCCTGGAACCGCCTGGTCAAGGTCTATGACGACGATTCCGGCCAGCCCGGCGACCTAGTCGCCGAGTACGAGTACGACGGAACGAACCGCCGGGTCGAAAAGGAGGTCGCCGGGGCGTCGCACGCCCATTACTACTTCAACCACGATTGGCAGCTTCTCGAAGAGCGATTCGTCGACGAGGAGGACGAGCTTCTTGCCTCGAACCAATACGTCTGGTCCGTCCGCTACATCGACGCCCCGATCGTCCGCTTCCACGACGGCAACGGCGACGGCGACTTGCTCGACGTCGAGGACAACATCCGCTACTATACCGGCGACGCCAACTACAACGTCACCGCCACGATCGACGCCGCCAGCGGCGTGGTTGTCGACCGTTACGTCTACACCGCCTACGGCAAAGCCACCGTCTACGACGACGAGTGGACCAATCCCTCCGCCCCGGCAACCGACGGCCCCCTCTACTGCGGCTACTTTTTCGACGCCGAGAGCGGCTTGTATCAGGTCCGCAATCGGTTCTACGACGCCGGGGTGTCGACGTTCATTAGTAGGGATCCGGTGGGTTATTTTGATGCGCATAATATGTATCTGTACGCCCGCAGCCACCCTCTGCTGCTACGTGACCCCCTGGGGCTTTGGGTGAACAACCAATGCACAGCCGATTGTGAAGATGTCTGTGCCCAGCAATATCCGTCTTTCTGGCAGTGGCCCCAATACGCCGGCTGCGTGCAGGGATGCAACCTTGGCTGTCAGGGCCAAGACTTCACAATCTGTAACTATGTGAACAATTGGTCTGATTGCTACGAACTTGGCTTCCAGTGCGCTTGTGGAATTGCGGCCATTCCGGACGCATTCCCAGCACCGCCCGTTGCATCCCAAATCATCGGAGGTATAGACTGCGCCTGTGCAGTAGTGACAGCGATACAAGAGTGGTGCGGCGGCAAGGCGGGCAAGATCACCTCCATCCTCGTTGCGGCGGTTGACTGTGGAATGGATCTCGTGAATGTGAACGATAACTACCTCAACTTCTGGGTTGAGGTAATCGTAGAGTCCATAAATGAGGCTGCAGTAGTCGCCGGAGGAGGCGTTAGTTCCCCCGAAGCCTGCATAGATTGGTGGTGCAAGTGTAAGTAGGGTCGCGCGAGTGACCGGGCGGGGGCTGCTGGCACCGCGGACAACGACCTCTTCGCGTATTGCAGCGGCTCAGGTTCTTTGTCCGCAGCAGAGGCGCACTGTCATGGTTCAATCGGAGCATAGGAGCTTTTGCCTTACGCCGCCACCTAACACGCATGGAATGCGCGTAAAACCTCATCTTCGCGTCCTCTTTCGCATTTATTGGGCGTGCAACTTGGGAGTAGTTTTCCTATCGTTCGTAGGAGTCATCCAGTTCCTGGCAGCGCCACTTGGCGCACCGATCCTGAATTCAGTATGGGGCGGCTGTTTGCTGTTCTTCGGAATACCATATATCGCAGCAAGGCTCGTGCATCTTGCGTTTAAGATGGCATACAGGCGGTTTGGTCTGATGACGCCCGAAGAGGCCCGGGCTTTTCCGTATCGAGGGCGCTACCCTGACGCTTGGCTTGAACCGGCCGAAGGACGGAACGAACGGAGAACTTGTAGCGATTGAAAGGGTCGGGAGTTGTTAGTCCCCAACGACATCATGTCCCGCTTGGCAACCATCGGTGACGGCACGAACACCTACGCCGCATACAGATACCTCGGCGCGGGCCGGATCGTCGCCGAGGATTACGAGGACATCGAGGTGAGGCTCGACTACGCGGCCGACAACTTCGCCGCGCTCGACCGTTTCGGGCGGGTGCTCGATCAACTGTGGACCGACTACGGGGCCGACCCCGACGTGGTGCTCGACCACTATTCGTACACCTACGATCGCGCGGGCAATCGCACGAGCCGGACGAACGAGTTGAACCACGACTTCGACGAACTCTACGACTACGACGGGATCGACCGCCTGATTTCCGCGGTTCGCGCCGACGACTTCGACCAATCCTGGGCCCTCGACGGCCTGGGCAACTTCGCGGAGTTCGACGACGACGGCGATACCCAGACGCGCACGGTCAACGGGGTCAACGAAATCGCGGGCATCACCGGCGGCTGGATTTCGCCATCCTACGACGCCGCGGGAGACATGATCTCCGCGCCGAAGCCGGGCGACGAGACGACGCGCGTCCACTACGTCTACGATGCGTGGAACCGCCTGGTGAAGGTCTATGACGACGATTCCGGCGCGCCCGGCGACCTGATCGCCGAGTACGAGTACGACGGCACGAATCGGCGGATCGAGAAGGAAATCACCGAAGCCGGCGGCGGGCCGACGCACGCCCATTACTACTTCAACCACGATTGGCAGCTTCTCGAAGAGCGCTTCGTCGACGAGCAGGACGAGCTTCTCGCCTCGAACCAATACGTATGGAGTGCCCGCTACATCGACGCCCCGCTCGTCCGCTTCCACGACGGCAACGGCGACGGCGACTTGCTCGACGTCGACGACAACATCCGCTACTACACCGGCGACGCCAACTACAACGTCACCGCCACCATCGACGCCGCCCCCGGCGAGGTGGTGAACCGTTACGTTTACACCGCCTACGGCAAAGCCACCCTCTACGACGACGACTGGTCCAACCCCTCCGCCCCCACAACCGACGGCCCCCTCTACTGCGGCTACTTCTTCGACGCCGAAACCGCCCTCTACCAGGTGCGTAACCGCTACTACGACGCCGCGCTGTCGATGTTCATTAATAGGGATCCGATCAAGTATGAAGGAGGCATGAACCTCTACGCGTACGTCGGTGACTCGCCACTCACGCGGACTGATCCGACAGGGTTGGAAAATTTCTACGTGTGTGGTCGAGACATTGATTCGCGAGGAGGAACCAAAGCATGTTGCGCCAGCGCATGCGGCTGCTACCACTTTGACATCTACGGGGACCAAAGCGGTTTGGTATTAAGTGGCTGGGACCGACGCCGCGGCGAATTCCCACCTGTGGCCGGTGGCGGAACGGTTCCGACCGGGCCGGGCTGGAAATGCTACCCGTTGAGGCGTGCACACAAGACGCTCATTCCCATACCGTCGCCTGTTTCTGTTCCTCCGCTTGTCCTGGAAAAGACGATCCGTTGGGGGCCTGCAAAAGGCAAGTCGTGCAAAGATGCCAGTTCTGCGGATATTCTTGACTGCTTTCGTGGGAAACCCAAGAGGACAGGAGACCCTGGAATCTTGGAGAACTGCCAGACGGATTGCCTTGATGCAGCCGAAGGATGCTGCCTGACCGGATTGAGGCCGGCAACGATTATACCGCCACCACAAATCTTCTACTGATGGCAGCCATTGTCGATCGTACTCGCCACCTGCGCTCCGGTCATTCCGTCTTCCGCTGGAGCGCGCGGTGATATCCAAGAGGACGAAGTATGCCGCTTCGCAAGCAACAAGTCATGTACCTCGCCATCGCTGGCGTCGTGCTGGCCGTTTCCATCGGTCTTGGGGTGGTCTACTGCGGGATTAGATCGTCACTAACGGCTGAACGCGCGCTGCATACAAATCTGCTGGTGGTCGCTGTGGTACGAGAGTACGTCGTCGATCACAATGGAGCGTGGCCTCGCTGTTGGCAGGACTTGGAGCCGTCGTTTTCTCGGCGGAGGGCCATGTTTGGATGGCCGGAGGATGGAGAAGACGTGCGGCGTTACGTTTCGGTGGACTTCGAGGCAGACCCGGACAAGCTGGCGACACAATCGGTTGAGCAATTCGTCGCGATCCAACCACAAGGTCCGTGCTATCCCTATAAGGACCATCCAGAAGTGGCGAGGCTACTCGACGCCATCCGGCAAAGCAGGCGGGCATGGTAGTTGCGGTTTGGTGTTCTCGTTACGGCTTCGGCCGGTCGAGCGACTTGACGCGCACGTTGCGGAAGGAGACGGCGGCCCCGTGATCCTGGAGCCCGATGTGCCCCTGCCGCTTGAAGTCCCGGAGCGCGGCGCGGAACTTGTTCTTTGAGCCGTCGGGGTTCTTGCCGGGCTCGGTCCATCGGTCGAGATCCATGTCGATGATCTGCTCGCCGTTCATCACGACGGCGATGCGATTGTCCTTGGCGGTGACGACGAGCCGGTTCCACGCGCCGGGCCTCGTCATCTCCTTGGACGGCGCCAGGCAGTCGTAGATCGCGCCGCAGGAGTGCGTCGAGGGCGTGTTGACGGGCGGGAGGATCTGGATCTCGATGCCGGTCTGCACGCAATCGCGGGGGTCGTCGGTGCGGAAGAAGACGCCGCTGTTCCCTTCGGTCTTGAACTCCAGGTCGAGCACGAAGTCGCCGAAGCGCTCCTTGGTCCAGATGTAGCCCGCCCGGTCGCGGCGGACCAGGGCCCCCTCTTCCAGGACCCAGCCGGGCGAGGGCTTTTCGCCCGACGCGCTCATCCACGCGCCGAGGTTGCCGTCGAGCAGATCGCGCCATTCCTCCGAGCCCGACGGTTGCGTGTCGGAGGCCGCCGCGCCCCAGGCGCAAGCCCATCCCCATGCCGCAAGAATGCAAATCGTCAGCCAGCGAGTCATGGTCATTTCTCCGGGAATGCGTGAAGTAGTCTCCGAAGTCTTTGAGCATAGATCGGCCCGGCCGGCATGTCAAACTGGGGCGGCCCAGCGGGGCCCGCAGAATGCGACGTCTTTCGCGGCGTTGTGGTTTCGAGTAGGCTGAGAGTTTGGGCGGTTGTCTTTCGGTCCGCCCTCGGAACAATGGAATTGCGGCGGAAGGACGACGATACCTCGTGACTCGCGGAGCAACTCGGCATGGCTTTGGCAAAGAAGATTACCCGTCGTGAGATGTTGGCCGGCTCCCTGGGGGCCGGCGCGGCCACTTTGCTTTTTCAGGCGCGACTCTGGTCGGCCGACGCCCCGGTCGATCGGAACCGGTTCGTGCTCCTGGCCGACACGCACGTGTTCGGCGACCGCGGGAAGGTGCTGCGCGACACGAATCCGTACGAGAACTTCGAGCGGGCGCGCGCGGAGTATGGGGCCCTCGCCTCGCGTCCGGCCGGTGTGATCATCGCCGGCGACTGCGCGGCCCTCACGGGCGAGGCGGCCGACTACGAAGTGCTGCGGGAGCTGGTCGATCCGATTCCCATGCCGGTCACGTTTTCGCTGGGCAACCACGATCACCGCGAGCGATTCTGGGCCGCCTTTGCCGGGCACCGGGCGAGGCCGCTGCCGGTCGCCGACCGGCACGTGACGCGGATCGAGGCCCCACAGGCCGACTGGTTCGTGCTCGACTCGTTGGACGCGACGAACTCGACGCCGGGCCGGCTGGGCGAAGCCCAACTCGAGTGGCTGGCTCGCGAGCTCGACCGGCGCCCCGACAAGCCGGCCCTGGTCGTGGCGCACCATTATCCCCTGCCCGACGACGATCCGTCGAAGCTCAAGAGCGCCCTGCTCGACACCGCGGGGCTGTACGAGGTGATCGTGCCTCGCAAGCAGGTCAAGGCCTACGTATTCGGCCACAGCCACCGTTGGGAACACGGCAAGATCGACGATCTTCATCTGGTGAATCTTCCCGCGCTGGCGTGGCTGTTCGACGCGAAGCAACCCCGGGGCTGGGTCGACGCCCGGTTCGAGCCCGGCGGCATGCGTCTGACCGTTCAGTGCCTCGATCCGTCGCACGAAGCCCACGGTCGCCCCCTGGAACTCGCCTGGCGCTGACGCCCGGCGATTGCGCGGGCGGGAGGCCGAAACGTGTCGCGGCGAGAACGATCGCAACAGTCCGCAAAGCCCGGCGCCGGGTTGCGCCGCCGACGCGAGGTGTTTTTCGTCACCCTGGCCCTGCTCGTCGTGATCGTCGTCGTGGCCGTCTTCGGACGCGGGCTGCCGGCACGGTTCGCGCGGCACGTCGCCGCCCGGCGGGTCGGCGCGGGAGCGATCAGCGCGGCGCAGCGATGGGTGGCCTGGTCGGCCCGGCTCGATCCCAACAACGGCGAGACGGAATTGGTGCGGGCCGCCTGCTTTCGTCACCTCGGCGAAGTCGAGCGCTTCGTCGAAGCCCTGCGTCGCGCCGAGCGACTGGGAACGCCTCGCGCCCGCGTTCAACGGGAGATGAAGCTTGGCCTCATCCAGGCCGGCCAATTCGACCGGGGGATTGACCGGGAACTCGGCCCGATGACCGAAGCGGGCATTTCGCCGCACGAGGTTGCCGCGGCCTACGTCCACGGCTTTCTGGTGCGCGACGAGCCCGACGAGGCGAAACGGGTGCTGGAGGCATGGTCGGCCGACTTTCCCGACGAGGCGCAGGTCGCCTACATGGCGGGCATCTACTGGCTGTGGCTTGACGATCCTGGTCGGGCGGAGGAGGAGTTGGAGGTCGCCCTGGCCCGGGAGCCTCGCCACGAGCTGGCGCGCACGGCCGTGGCCGAGTTGATCGAGGAGCAGGATCGACTCGAAGAGGCCCTTGAACGGTATGCCGAAGCGGCGGCGCGCTCCGCGGCGAGCGAGGCGGCCCATGTGGGCATGGCGCGCCTTCTTCGAAAGCTGGGCTGCCTCGACGCGGCGCGCGCGGCGCTTGAGCCGCTGGCCTCGCGCCCCGAGGCGTCTTCCGCCGTTGCCGTCGAGATGGGCGAAATCGAGCTCGAATCGGGCGACTACGCGGAGGCCGCCCGATGGTTCCGCCACGTCGATCTCGACGCGACCGCCGACCGCGGCCTCCTGCGCGCGGCGGCGACTTTGTCGGCCCTCGAAGGAGAAGTCCCGCGCGCCGATCGGCTTTTTGGCCGGGCCGATGCCGAGTATCGGCGCGTGTTGCGGATCGACGAGCTGCGCGCCCGCCTCAAGATCGATCCCGGCGACCGGAAGGCCCACGATGAATTGCAGCGGGCGTTTCGGGCGCCGGTCGCGGCGCGGGCGAACGGCACGACGCCTCGCACGGAGCGGCCCACGCCGGATCGGCCTGCGGACCGCGCGACGTCGGCTTCCGAGTTGTATGCCCTTCACTGCGGGGCGTGCCACGGCGACGACGGGCGCGGAGACGGGCGTGCCGCGCGGCACTTGTTCCCCAGGCCCCGCGACCTGCGCGCCGAGAAGTACCGGCTGGTAAGCGCGCCCAACGGCGTGCCCACGCTCGGCGACTGCGAGGCGGTGATCCGCCGAGGAATGCCCGGCACGTCGATGGCGCCGCTCGAAGACCTCCGCGACGACGAGCGAAGAATCCTGGCCGAGGAGGTGCTGCGCCTGCGGCGCGAAGGCGTTCGCGAGCAGTTCATCCGGGCGATGCTACGCGAAGGCGAAGAAATCGACGACGACGAAGTCCGCGAGGTGGTCGAGTTCGGCACGACGCCGGGAGAACCGGTTCCTGTGCCGCCGATGGGCCCGGCCGACGCCCCGTCGCTCGCTCGCGGAAAAGGGGCCTACTTCAACCTGGGGTGCGACAAGTGCCACGGCAACGACGGCGCCGGCGCGTGGGAGATCGCCTACTTCGACGAGCGAGGGCTGCCGGCGCCGCCTCGCGACCTCGTGCACGAGCCGTTCAAGGGGGGACGGGAACCGGAGTCGATCTACCTGCGAGTCTACGTGGGCATGCCCGGCAGTCCCCACCCGGGCTGCTGGAACGTGCCCGAGAGCCGGCTCGTCGATCTCGTTCAATACTGCCGCGGGCTCGCGCGCGAGCCCGAACGAGTGCTGACCAACCACGAGCGAGCCATGGAGGCCGCGCGCTACGCGCGCGCGTCAACGTTCGGGGGTTCGGGAGGCCGGTGAACGCCATCGCGGCGCGAGGAATGCCGCCGCGAAGCGTTTCGAGGTCACTTGCCGTTCGAGATCGCCTGATTCCACCACACGGCCACGTCGGGCATGGCGCGGGCCGACTTGGGCCCGTCGAGGCCGGCGTGCGAACCCACGGCGAAGTCGAGATCGCCGTCGCCGTCGAAGTCTCCCACCACCATGGTCGCGTAGTGGGCCGACCCCTTTTCGAGCGTGTGTCGGGCGAACCGCCCGGGCGACGTCTGTTCGAGAAAGACGATCGACGCCAGCGGCGTCTCCCGCAGGCCGGGAGGCATCACCTGCTGGGGCAACCAGGCGCACACGACGACGTCGAGATCGCCGTCGAGGTCGAAGTCGCCGGCCAACGCGCGGTACGCGCCCGGCAAGTCGGTGAGCCGGTGCTGGGCGAATTCGAGGCCGCCCAGGTTCTCGAGCCACTGGACGCCGTGCCACGGCACCGCATAAAGGTTGTCGAAGGCGTCGCCGTTCGTGTAGAGAACGTCCACGTCTTCGTCGCGGTCGAGGTCGACCAGCTCGATGCCGCTCGAACCGAAGGCCAGGTCGGGAGCCGCCCAGACCGTGTAGCGGTGGAATGCCGCGTCGGGCGGATTGAGAAACACGTCGAGGCACTCGTGCTCCTGGCTGACCAGCGCCATGAAATCGAGCCGGCCGTCGCCGTCGAAATCGTGGACGGGGACGTGGATCGTGCCGGGTCGGAGGTCGATCTTCTGCGACGCGAATCGGGGCGGCTCGCCGCGTGGCGCCACGTTTTCGAGGAAATGGATGCCCCCGGTCCGATAGTGGCCGAATTCGGCCACGAGCAGGTCGAGATCGCCGTCGCCGTCGAAGTCGGCGGCTCGCACATCCGCGATTCGGCCGAGCCCCGAGGCAAGCACGACCTCTTCATAGCCGTCTGCCTGGCCCATTCGTCGCAGCCACACCACGCGCCCCTCATCGTGGTCGGCCGCGCAGAAGCTGCCCAGGTCGGCCACGACCAGGTCGATTGCGCCGAGTCACCGTGCTTTGACCGCCTTCGGCGCCGCCGGGTAGAATGAAGGCAGTCGCTCGGCCGTCGGTCGCATGGCGGGCGGATCTGCGCGGGAGGAGGACGTCGATGCCATCGCCCTTTCCGGGGATGGACCCCTTCTTGGAGAATCCGGACATCTTTCCGGACTTCCATGACAGTTTCGTTGCCTACTTGCGTGAGGGCCTCCAGCCCCGACTGCCGGCGCCGTATATCGCCGTCCTGGGCCGTCGGACCTGGATCGAGGTGTCGGAGCGATTCATCGAGACCGACGTGCAGGTCGCGCGGGGGCGACTTGCGCCGCCGCCGACCGCAGCCCAATCGGCTGAATCGGCTGAATCGGTCGCTTCGGCCGTGGCGGTCGTGGCGGTGGCGGAGCGGCCGCTGGTGATTCGCGTTCCCCACGACGAGCGGAGCGAGCCGCTCGTGGAGATCTACCGGGGGCGCGGCTTCGACCGGCGCCTGGTCACGTCGATCGAACTGCTCAGCCCGGCCAGCAAGACGCCGGGCGAGCACGGCCGCGACCTGTACCTTCGCAAGCAACGGGAGATTCTCGCTGGCAAAGTCCACCTGGTCGAGATCGACCTGCTGCGCGCGGGCGAACACACTACGGCCGTGCCGCGGCATCGCCTGGTCAAGGCGGCCGGCGACTACGACTACCACGTGTCGATCCACCACTTCGACAACCTGGAAGACTATTTCGTCTATCCGATCCGGCTCAACCAGCGTTTGCCGGTGATCGAGGTGCCGCTGCTGCCCGGCGATCGCCGGGTGCCGCTCGACTTGCAGGCGGTGTTGCAGCGGACCTACGACGCGGGGCCCTACCACCGGGAGATCGACTACCTGGGCGACGAGCCCGACCCGCCGCTGGGCGACGCCTGGAAGGCATGGTTGCGCAAGGCGCTGGCGTGACCGGGGTTCGCGCGGCGGGCGCGGCATCGCTCCCGGGCATTCCACCGTTCATGTCGGCCGGATCGGGAGCGTGTTTTTCTGGACGCTGCCTCACGTCGCCTCGGAGGCCGCGGGCGGGGAAATCGGCGCCGCCGGGCCGACCGACGGGACTCGGCCGGGCGCGGCGGCGGGTGCCGGCGGCGCGAGGGTGGCGGTCGGGGGCAGTTCCGTCCTGCGACACACGAAGGGGCGCGCGGCACGCAGCAGGGCCTGGCGCGGGGGGCCTCCGCGGGTCTGGAGGACCTCTTCGTACACGGCCAACACCTCGTTCACGTTGCGGTCGAGCGTGTGTTGCATGGCGAGTCGGCGCGCGGCCTCTCCCATTCGCCTCCGCGTCGCTTCGTCGAACAGCGGCTCGAGCCGAGCGAGCAAATCGTCGACGTCGGCCGGATCGGGCAGGACCGATCCCTCCACCCCGTCGGTCAGCAACTCGGCCGCCCCGTTGAGCCGGCTCGTGATGACCGGCAGGCCGCTGGCCAGGGCCTCGAGGACCACGAGACTGCACGAGTCGTGAAAGGTCGGGTGGACGTAGGCGTCGGCGGCGGCGTAGAAGGGCACGGTGTCGCGGACCGTGCCGGTGAACGTCACGGCCGAGCCGGCCCCCAGGCGCGCGGCGGCCCGGCGGTAGCGCCCGAAACGTTTTCCCCCCACCACGGCGAGGTGGACGCGCCTCGGGCGCGCCGCGAGTCGGCCCATGGCTCGGATCAGGGTGGGCACGCCCTTGAGCGCGAAGTTGTGGGCCACGATCAGAAGCAACACGGTCTCGTCGTCGATTCCCAGCCAGCGGCGGATCGCCTCGCGATACTGGGCGCGATGTTCGGGCGAAAACCGCACGGGATCGACCCCGTTGTAGCCGAGGCGGATCTGCGGGCGCGGCACGCCGTGGAACCGCTCAATGTCGCAGAGCGTGCGCCGCGAAAGGGCCAGAACGATGCGCCCGTCGTTGACGTACTGCCGGGTCATGACCGTCTCGAAGCGGCGATGCCGCGGCAGGCGCCGGTCGACGGCGCGTTTCAAGGGGCGAAGCCACTCGGGCAGCAAGAGCAGGTTGTGTTCCGAAAGGGCGCGCCGCGACCCGCCGTGGGGCTGGAACACGTCGCAGTACCAGCCCGCCCCCGTGTCGTGCACGACGTCGAGCGCCAGCGAGCGGAGCGCCGCTTCGGCCCCCTCGGCAAAGCCGATCGGCGACTTCACCGGCGCAAGCCGGTGTCGGACGACGGGCATGGTTCGCACCTGGTCGCCGAAATGGCGGGCCACGACGTGCACTTCATGGCCTCGTTCGAGCAGCTTCGAGGCGAACTGGACGCTCCACTGCTCTTTGCCGCCGCGAAGCGGATCGAACTGTTCCACCACCAGGCCAATTCTCATGGGGCAGGCCCCTCTCTACGCTCCATCCGTCGCTGTTTTGCCAAGACCGCGCCGAGAAGCCGCTTGTCGCGATCGCGCAGCTTGCCGACGCCCAGGTAGTGCCGCAGGAAGGCCACGCGCTGCCGGCAGCCGATCCACGCGCGGGGCGCCGAATACGCCAGTTGTGCCAAGTCCTTGACGACCCATCGCCGCCGAAAACGCCGCCGATGCTGCACGCGCTGCAAGTCGATCAGCCGGATGCGATACTCGCCCCGGGCCTCTTCCCGCACGAACACGTGGCAGCAATACAGGTCGCGGTGATTGCAGCCGCCCTCGTGAAACCTCCACACCACGGAGGCCACCTCGCCGATCAGACGCCGTAGATCGGGGTCGCGCCTCGCCCCGGGCGAAAACCGCGCGCGCACGAAGTCGTCGAGGGGCCGGTAGCCGGCCAGCTCGTCGGTCAGCACGAACGATTCGAGTCGCCCGTCGCGGTGCAGGGTCTCGCCGTAGGCGACCAGGTCCATGCTGGCGATGCCCAAGGAGGCCAGGCGGCGGATGTTGCGCGCTTCGACCGATCCGGCGGTCTCGGCCGGTCCGGTTCCCGTCCTCGCCCGAAGCCAGGTCCGCCACGAGCGCGCGTAGTGGCGCTTGAGATACACGCCTCGGGCCGGCTGCGGATCGCGCGGCAGCTCGAGCCGCCAGTTCTCGCGGTCTTCGAGCACGCGCAGGCATCGGCCCCGCGCCGTGCGCATGACCGAGTCGAAGTCCGTCAAGCCCGCGCGCTCGAGCTCCGTCCGGAAGCGGCCGTCGAGCCACATGCGTCCGTCGGCGGCCCGCTCCAGTCCGAGCCGGGCCGGATCGGCGTCCGTTTTGGCGTCGCAAACCGTCAATGGCAGCGTCTGGTTGGTCTCGGGCACTTGTTGGTGTGGTTTCCTGATCAGGCGGCGCGCACCGCCGAGTTCTCCTCGAGTAGCCGCCGAACCTCGCCGTACACCCGCTCGACCGGCAGGTCGCGCATACAGCGGTGATGGCCCAAAGGACAGGTGCGCTCGGCGCATCCGGCGCACTCCAGATCGAGTTGCACGTCGACCGAGCGGACCTCGGGGTTCGCGGTCCAGACGGGCGTAGTCGGGCCGAACAACGTGATGACCGGCTTGCCGAAGGCGGCCGCCACGTGGCGCGGTCCGCTGTCGGTCGACACCGTCACGCAGCATCGCGCCAGACACGCCTTGGTGGCCGCCAGTCCCAGGGGTTGACCGGCAAGCGCGAAGACCCGCGCGTGGGCGGCACGCTGGGCGATCGCGCGGGCCGACGGCTCTTCGCCCGGCCCGCAGAGCACCAACACGTCGCAATCGCCTTGCTCGGCGATACGGCGAGCCAGGCCGGCGCACTTCTCGACCGGCCAGAGCTTGGCGGCCCCATAGGCCCCGCTCGAGTTCAACGCAACGACGTGCCGGCCGGCCCGCAATCCCAGCGATCGCCAGATCGCGTCGCCCCGTTCCCGTTCCGGCTCGGTCAAGGCCAACTCGAGGCGCGGCGACTCGGGCGGGCATCCGGCCGCTTCGGCCAGGGCGAGGTAGTAGTCGACCATCGGCTGCGCAACGAGGCGTCGGCCCTCGCGCCGCGCGAAGAGCTTGCGCGTCAGCAAGGGCCCTCGCCCATACCGGGCGTATCCGATCCGCTGCCGCGCTCCGCCCAGCCAAGCCACCGCGGCCGTCCGGAGCGAGTTGGGCAACAGCACCGCGACGTCGAACCGTTCCCGCCGCATCCGGCCGACGAGCCGCAACGTGCCCTGCTCGGCGGCCTTGGCTCGGGGAGCGTAGTACCACTCGTCGTCGAGCCAGCCGGTGCCCGCCAGGAGACCCGCCAGTCCGGGGCGCATAATGCCCACCAAACGGGCTGACGGCCCATAATGGCGGCGCATCGCCCGCACCGCGGGCGTGGCCATCACCATATCGCCGAGCCAGTTTGGCAGGAACAGGGCAAGCTTCATGCATCACCGAGCAACGCGGTACAGCCGGTGGGTCTAAGTGGGCAATATGCTTGGCGCAGGGAGTTTGCGCAATCCGGGAGGCCGGCCGCGCGGCACCCGCACGAGTCGGGAGAATAACCGCCCCCAGGGCTTCGGCCAATAGCAGTTTGCGGGGTCTGGGAAGAGCGGAAGAGCCCCTACTCGACCGACCGACTACGGGGCGTGGCGACCTTGGGAATTGACTCGGGCGAACAGGTCGTCGACGATCCAGTGGATGACGCAGGAGTGGACGCTCTCGACCATGCCCATGTCGTCCAAGGCGACGTGCAGCCCGGCCTGTTGCATCGGTTTCAGCTTCCCGCCGTCGAAGCCGGTCATTCCGAAAGTCTTCAGGCCGTGACGGTTTGCCCAGTCGATGGCGGCCAGCACGTTGGGGCTGTTTCCCGAGCCGCTGATGCCGATGGCCAGGTCACCCGGCCGTCCGTAGTTCATCAGTTGCTGGACAAAGATCTGGTCGTAGCCGCAGTCGTTGCCCAGGGCCGTGAGCCAGCCGACGTTGTCGGTCAGGCTGAGGACCCTGATCCGCTTTCGATTCTCGTCTTGGAGGTCGGCCTCGCGCAGACTGCCCTTGCCCAGGTCTTCGGCCAGGTGGGATGCCGTGGTGGCGGAACCGCCGTTGCCGAAGATGAAGACGAACTTCTCCTGCTCATAGGCATCGAAAATCGCGTCGGCCAAGGCCGTCACTTCCCCCCGATCGAGCCGGTCGAGCTCATGCTGAAGTCGCTCCAAATAGTCGTCGATGCCGAGTTGCACGCCGAGCATGAGGCATCCCCTCACCGGTGGAGTTTTTCCCGAACCCGCAGAGGGCAATTATCCGACGCCGGGTCGGCCGGTCAATATCACTCGTCCGCCTTGTCGGGCCGGTCCCGCCGCGGTACAGTGCGAGACCAACCCGCCACCGGCCC
>Ga0334899_1002204_pt1 | contig 16171 bp, 10 predicted proteins | sample GraSluR3_MG_FD_207219 | JGI IMG/M metagenome (GOLD analysis project Ga0334899, IMG submission 207219) | Sludge microbial communities from methane-producing bioreactor in Wageningen University, Netherlands - Granular Sludge_8_08-R3 | ecosystem: Engineered > Bioreactor > Anaerobic > Unclassified ... | reverse complement strand
CTACCAGATCCACCTGGAACCAGAGCGCTGCATCGAGTGCTGAGAACAAATTCGGATACGAGAGTTCGCCTCCCAAGGTGATGATGCCTCGCTCCGTCACGGTATCTCCATAGGGAGTTGGATCACGAATTTCGTTCACATCGTCGTTTGACATGGAATAATCGACCTTTCCCTGCCTCATTCCAATCACCCGGAAATTGAACTGCATGGCAGGAAGGAGACGAAGTCCAACATCCCATTGGATCAGTTGTGTGTCTCCTCCGTACTGGTATCCAATATAGTCGATATGGCTCACAAAACTCGTTCCATTGCCATGATAACGGCGGAACATGAGAAAGTCGACATACTCTCTACGATACATCGCCGGACTGGTCTGAGCAAACTCAAGCGATGTAGATAGAATCCCTTTCTTCAATGGAGTGGCATACTCCACTCCCACAAGAAATCCTGTAGCATCTGCCTGCGAAGCCGATTCATTCGGAGCTACTGCCTGATCAAGAACATACTGACCATATATATTGACCTTGGGAATTGGAGAGTAGTCCAACTCGACATGGGCAATGGCATTGAAAAGGCGTCGACTGTTGAGATTGTGATACACATTTGCTGGATTCAGATACCGAAGATTTAGGACGTCGTTTCGATACATAATGTTTTCCGAGACCGCGAACGTAAGATTGTCGAGGATCCTGAATTCCAGTCGATGTGCCATAAGCATCCTGAACTCTTCATCCGCACTGGATCCCTCACTTGTACTCGGGTTCGTCTCAAAAAACACATACAGCAAATCATACTTGAATCTGTTCGTAAAACCAGAAACACGCGCAAACTCGTGGTAGTCCACATGGTCATCGATAATGAAGTTACCAGAGTGACCGTTTCCCCATTTGACCCTATCCCTCGACAGGTTCATGTTCCACTGCGCACCACCGAAAGAGATCACTGCACGTTTGGGAGTCTGGAAATCGACATCATAGGTGGGAATGAGTACATTCGACATGAATCGTTGGCTGTAGATGTGCGAGTGTTCAACGATGGTGGCAGTGTTGCCCTCTTCGATGATCGAACCGATCACGTCAACTGGAGGGGCAGTATCATCTTCGGGATTGAAAATATCCCTATCGGTAAACCTGTTCCGAGAGTACTGCAGATCGGTGAAGGAGTAGAAGAAAGGATCGATTCCAAAGCCAATGTCGAACTTGAACATGGGCTTGCGATCCTCAAAACCGTAGATCCAGTCAGTATCCTTTGTGAAGTCTTCACCATTAGAGTGGTAGTACCCCTCAAGATTGTAGGTGAACCCAATATCCAACAGGAACCCATCCTTCTCCTGTATGGTAGGGGAGTCACTGAGACCATCGAGCAGCGTATGATACAGTGCTTCGCCTGCTCTTTCCAATTGTAGAGGATCTACTCGGTGGAGAATATGGAAAGCCTCAGTCTTCGTCCAAGGCCGTGCATTCGATGGCGTCCCGTTTCCGGTGATAAGATAGAGAAGATCCATATCAGAGTAGACCGACGAGCTGAGTGGGATAATCTCTTGTGAGACGGTGCGTGCACTCAGTGGAGCTAAAAGGATCACTGCCAGTAATAGAATGATACTGATTCGTTTCATGGGTATTTCCTCATGTACTCTCCCCGGTAATTATCCTGAAGAGGCCTCTGCCTCAACATGATGGTTGAGACAGAGGAGTGGAGTATTAAAGACTATAGGATACACCAAGGGTCAACTGGATATCTTGAGTATGATTCCCTTCGATATTCTTGTAGTTGTTCACATTGATGTAATCGATTTGGCCATATGCCTTCAGACCCTTTACAATCTGATACGATCCACTGGCACCGATGACCAATGTATGAGATGCACTATTTCGAACATCATCAGCATCTTCATCGTTATAGTTCTGTGGATAGTGTGTCTCTGTCGGTGTGGAAATATCGTGTGGGACTCCGGTATCCTTGCCAATTTTACTCCATGCGGTATAGATGTCGAATGTTCCGTGAAGCATGTAAAAGCCATTTACATCTACATGCCATTTCCCAAGCTGTTTCAAGCCGCTATTCACGTTGATTACAATGGCATCGCCACCATACTTGTATCCAAGGAATTCTGCATTGTATCGCATGAGTTGATCTGATACTGTTGAATATTCACGTATCACACCTACATGGTTGAGGTGGTACGCATCAGGCGATGAAGCTGTCGCACCATTGTCGGTTTCATAGCGGAGATACAGGAATGGATCGGTATAAGCGAATTCAAAGCTTGCATATCCCATGTATCTGTCTACAGGGAACACACTTTTTACTCCGGCTAAGTAGCCCCATGCAGCAGCATAGGCAGATTCAGTCTCACTTGCTACCGGTTCCCCTGGTAAGGAGAACTCATCCACCACGACTTGACCGTACAGATTCAACCCCTTGATAGGAGTATAATCCAGTTCCAGCCCAATCAGGGAGTTTGCATTCGAGCGGATGTAGTAGTTGTGGTAGATCATCGATGGGTTGAGAAATCGTAGGTCGAAGGTATTCTCCTTGCTCTGATACATGATGCTTTCGGTAAGGGCAATACCGACTGTATCGCGGAACATGCGCCACTCTAGGCGATGAGCCATGAACAGATTGATTCCTACAATCGCAGCGCTTTGTCGGTCTCCGAAAATTGGCCCATCTTCTGAATAGTCTATGCCTCCATCATCTACATCCATATAGGCAGAACTATGGGGGAAGAATGAAGTGACGAAAGTGTACTTGAACTTCTCTCCGAACGTAGTGAATCGTGCCATGTTGTGGTACTTTAAGTTATCGCCCAGAAAGAGATTTCCGCTGGTTCCAGCTCCCCAGTTCATGCGGTCTCGACCGAGTTGGAACGACCAGTGGTCTCCTCCTGCAGCTCCAAAGGCTCTATAGGGCATATTGAAGTCTAGGTCATTCAAGCCCGCTGGAGGGAGAACGATCAAATTGGTTGCAAGCGAGGTTGATCCGAATCCTAATCCAAAGTCATCTACCTCAGCAAGATGATTCGCATTTCCCACCGTGAACTCCGAGTATCCATAGAAATTGCCTGCAGGCCAAGTCTCCAGGCTTACCCCAAGCAATGGCTTCTGATCCATGAAACCACGAATCCACGTATCTCGACCGAGAAAATCGTCGGTATTGGTATGGTAGTAGCCTTCAAGCGCTGCATCGAAATTCCAAGAGAAATCGACTCCCTTGCTCTCAATCTTAGCCGATTGATTCAACGATTCGTGCACATAATCATATACTGTGGCACGTGAACCATCGAGTTTCTCTCTATCGATCCGATCGAGCATGAACACCAGCTCTGCTTCACTCCATGGTCCCGTGGTCGAGGGAAGCGCAAGCCCCTCTGAAACATAGAGATAGGTGATAGCCTCGAATAGTTCCGAATCTACCGGATATATCTTCTGCCGATTATCTCCCTGTGCTGAGAAGAGCAGGGATAAAGAAACAGAAAACAGTAATAGACAGGTGAGGACTCTCTTTGTCATAACAAGCTCCTAGTCCGTGATTGTTGTTAGAAAGATTCTACCATGAAATGGGTTGTCTGTGGGAACCAAACTTGTATCGTACTTAGCGTGCTCGTGCACCCCGAGCGGCACCCAGATAGTGATACATTCTCCACCCTGACACAAACCAGGTGACGGCATGTACCGTCACCTGTGTAGACATGAAATTGTTGGTAGCCTATTTCAGCTCCTCATCGAAGCAGACAGCTACCTTTCCGCAGGCACCACTAGCCATGAGTCGGTAGGCCTCGTCGGCCTGATCGAGTGAGAAGCGGTGAGTCACCAGATCCTCGGGGTGGATGTTCCAGCGCACCAGACGCTCGACCAGATCCTCCATACGCCAAGTGCTGGTCACCCAAGAACCATAGATCGTCTTCTGATCGTGAATGATATCGGGACTCGGATTGAAACTGACCGTGCCACCTTCTCCCACCAGAGCGATCTTTCCCCACTGACGGGTTGCACGGATAGCGAGAGCCCGTCCATCGGCATTGGCACTGGCATCGATAGCCTTCTCCACACCCTTTCCACCGGTGACCGCTTTGATCTTCTCGAGGGTATCGGCACCAGGAGTATAGACATGATCGACCAGTTTCAGCTTCTGAGCTAGATCGATACGCTCCTGCTGCACCTCTACACCGATGAGCTTGTTCGCGCCCATCGCCTTTGCCAACATAAGCGCAGCAAGTCCGACCGGGCCGAGACCGACGACCAGTACCGCATCGTTTCCACTCACACCGATCTTCTCGATCGCCTCATAGACCGTACCGAAACCACAGGCAACCTGTGCACCATCGGTATAGGTGAGCTCATCGGGAAGGAACACGAGATCCTTCTCATCGGCAATGATATAGGGAGCCATCCCTCCGTCACGCTGCCACCCGTATGCAGCACGATGCTCACTCGAACAGCTGATCATATACCCCATACGGCAGTCGTGACACACACCACAGCCACTGATGTGGTAGATGATCACCCGATCGTTCTGCTTGAACCGCTTGCAACCGGGACCGACCTCGACGATCTGTCCACAAGGCTCGTGACCGCCGATCACCCCTTGGTACCCCTCGGGCCCTTTTCCTACATGCTCACGGTAGATAGCCCGGATATCCGATCCACAGATCGTAGAACTCTTGGTCCGAACCAGAACCTGCCCATGTCCGGGCTTTGGGATAGGAAACTCTTTGAATTCGACCGTACTGTTTCCTGGAAGTATCGCTCCCTTCATCATCTTCTCACTCATGGAATTCCTCCTTGCGCTTGTGCGCATTGTCATTTGGTAATCGTTCCGTCTTCATCCCACAGGTCGTGCCAGTCATCGGCACCCTCCCACAGGAATACATGCCCCTTGATCAATCGGCAGTTTCGGTCTATGCCGTCGATAGCCTGTTTCTCCTCAACGGTCAGGGGATCAGATGTGACCGCCTCCAGATTCGCTCGAATATTGCGCTCCTTGGTCGAAAACGGAATGGGAACATGCCCATTCGCCGCAGCCCATTTCAGGCAGATGGCGGCAGGGTGCACCCCATGGTTTTTCGCAATCTCAACAATCACCGGATCTTCCATATCGACCGAATCATCGCTGGTCCGATCCCGCTCGGGACGACCGGGTGAACCCAGTGGTGAATAGCCTATCGGGACAATCTCGTGAGCTTTACAGAAAGCAAGAAGCTCGGGTTGCTGGAAGTGGGGGTGCAACTCCATCTCATTGCACGCAGGGCGAATTCTCGCATCGGCAAGGAGCAGCTTCATCTTGGCAATGGTCATGTTGGACGAACCGATATGACGGGTGAGTCCTTCATCGACCAGAGACTCCAGCGTTCTCCAAGTCGCCATATAGCGCTCATGGTCGTACGGCGTGGCGGTAGGGCTTCTACTGTCTATCGAGCATTTTGGTGGATGGTAGTTCGGAAATGGCCAGTGAATCAGATAGAGATCCAGATAGTCGAGTTGCAGATCCTCCAACGACTGGAGAAACGATTTGCGGGCATCGACTGGATCGTGCTTGTCGTTCCACAGCTTTCCGGTGATCCACAGATCCTCTCTGGCCACTACACCCTCGTCGAACAGTTCAGCTAGTGCCCTGCCGATCTCCTTCTCGTTTCCGTAGACCGATGCACAATCGATATGGCGGTAGCCCATACGAACAGCTACCTGTACCGCATGAGCAATGGCACTCGGTTCCACATGGTCACTACCAAACGTCCCCAAACCAATAGCTGGCATATGTGCTCCACTGAGGTCGACGGTGATATATGGCGTCTTCAACGGCTTGTGTGTCTCCATGATTTCTCTCCTCTCTGCACGGATCGTGATATCCGGTACTGTACATATCCTACCAGCGGGTACGATTCACGCAATACGTGAAATACGCTCAATATATATTGTTTTGCGCAGAATATTCGATTATCATGAGTGTATGGCGATCATCGGTATCTCGTTACAGTTCCACGATTCGTTCGATGCTCAGGTTGCACGGGGCATCATCGAGTATGCAAAGAGAAAAAGCGAATGGTCCCTCCGTGGCTCAGGTGGTGGGTTGCGTCCGCTCAAGTTCACCGGAAAGGATCGGTGCGATGCAGTCATTGCACGAATCGAGACAAGTGAAGATGCGGATCGGTATGCGGCGCTCGGTATCCCCGTGGTCGATATCGCAGGAGCACACACACGAGCGAACATCCACCGGGTCCACAACGACGACTTTACCACAGGAAGACGGGCTGGCGAGTACCTCAGACGCCTCGGAGCATCGTCGTTCGCCTACTGTGGGGTCCAGCGGGTACACTGGTCTCGCCAACGACTCCTTGGATTCGCCGAGGCAGCAGGAGTCGCGATAGACTCGATCCCCCGGTTCGAACGGAGTCTCACGTGGTGGCAGCATGGTGGAACCTCATCGGCCTTGCGAACCTGGCTTCGCAATCTCCCCGACGGTACGGCACTGTTCTCCTGTAACGATAGAGCGGGGGTAAAGGCCATTGCCCACTGCTTGGATATCGGTCTTGCCGTTCCCAAACAGAGAACTCTTCTTGGGGTCGACGACGAGGATCTGCTGTGCACCTTAAGCACGCCATCGCTTTCGAGTGTGCGTCTCGATTGTGCAACCATCGGCTACCGAGCTGCTTCGTTGATCGCCACCACCCTCGAAACAGCTCCTGCCTGGTCGGCTAACCATCAGCAGACATTTCTGGTACCACCACAGCACGTGGTGGAGCGCGAGAGTACTACCGTGATCCTTGAACAAGATCCTGTGGTGGCGAAGGCGGTGCAATTCATTCGAGCCAATTTCGCCCAGCCCATCACAGTCGAAAGCGTCGTGCAAGTCTGTGCTGTATCGAGAAGAACGCTCGAAGTTCGGTTCAAGCAGGCACGAGGGTGCACCATCCATACCGAGATTGCGCAGACCAGGCTGGAGCATGCCTGTCGTCTCCTCGGACAGACCGATATGACCATGGAGACCATCGCAGGTGAATGTGCCTTCTCCAATGTGCAACGGTTCCATATCCTGTTCAAGCGGGCCTATGCATGCACTCCCGGTCAATGGCGAGCGAGTAGGGTGAGACGCTGAGTGTGCACCGCTTTGGACGAGATACGCTTCTCAGCGATCCTTATCATTGCCCACAAGATCAAAGAAATCCGCGAGAGCCACAACCCCATGTGCGAACGAGCGCTGGGAACGAGAGGCGACTCGATGGGCTATTACCTCATGGGCTCTTTGCCATCGATGAAATCCTCGAAGAAGATGGTCGCTCGGATAGCGTAGTCGCCAGTGGCCCGCTGTTCCTTCGTAGGACGACTCTGCGGTTCGCACAGAGCATGAGTACAGAGAGACCGGAGAACGAAATTGCTGAAGAATGCAATAAATGTTTCGTAGTCGGCATCCGCAGAGGGGAGCAATACCTGCCCAAACCACTTGATGATGGTTACCGCATACGAGCGTACCGGTGTCCAGGACTCTCCATACAGCAAGAGTAGGGAGAACAGCGAATTCATGACCGTCGTGTCGAAATCGTCGAAGGCATCGGTAAACAGATCACTCACCACCCCGAGCAAACCTTCGGTTTCGACCGCCTTCGAATATTTCTCTGCAGTGAGGACCCCAAAGGTGTCACGAAGAGGAGGATCATCATGCACCTCGAACAAGTCACTTTCGAAAAGACTCGTTTTGAAGAGACCCTTGCTTTGGGGCGACGGCTCCTCGACTGCAAGAAGGTAAGGCTTATCCTTCTCGGGAATCTCGACATGCAGGACATGCTTCTTCATCATGGCCGAAAAATTATCGACCAGAGCGTTGATTGTCTCAAGACTCAGACCACTTTTTCGCGCAATCTCCTCTGCGTTGATGGGTTTTCCATTGTTGTAGTCCTCCTGTATCACCTTCAGAGCTGTGGTGAAAGCGCCACTGTCGAATGGAACCTCCTCATTCTCATTCTCATCCGCATCATCTTCCTCATCCTGGCTCTCGCTGAATGGATCGACATAGTGTTGCCATGGAGTTGTGATGCGAGGTTGTTGGCGAATATGCATATCCAGGGAGGCGGTGATCTGCCAACCGGGCACACCTCCTGTACCTTCAGGATCGAAATCGACCTGAGAGGCCTTCACCAACCGGTAGAGCATATCATACCCACTTGCGGTGAAAGAGCTCAACACGAGTGTGCGCTTCTTGCTATGATAATAGATGGTGGGAGAACGCATCCCCTCGGAATCCCAGTAGTCGTTGGCAGTCTTGTTGAATCGGTTCAGAACCTGCTTTGGGACCGCAACGGCTTTGCGTTCACGGTCGGTGATACCTGCGAATTCATACTTCATCAGATGTTCTCCGCTGGTTCTCATGTGCCAGGTGCCCACAAGGAGCGATCCATCGAATTCGGTCTCTTCGCATATGCGAATGCATTGGCACAGTCTCTCCCCTCTGTGCATGACTGCCGGAGTATTCGTGATCTCGTCTATCGAAAAGAAATCGAGAAAATGTCGTTGAACCAGTGCAGAGAAGCCTTTGGTTTCAAAAAGGAGTCTATCCAGCAACGTTGCCCATTGCACCATGTCGAACTCAGTGAGATTGAAGCTGTGAAACGCTCCGTAGGTGATCCAGCAAGAACCGGTGAAGCCGCGCAATACCACGTGGAGTTTTCTTCGATTCTCGGGAGACCGCTGCAAGAGTGTGACCGCCGGAGAATAGAGTGTTTCGGTTCTCTCCGTTTCATAGTCGTAGATGGTATAGAGATCTTCACCGAGGTGCTCCTCGATCTCGACTGGTCCCCAGCGCATGGGATGGGTGAGAAAAACATCAAGAATCTCCATTATCTTCCGCTCGCCTTGTTCCGAGGCTGTGCGGCGCAGTCTCTTGATCGTGGCACTGTCGGTGAATGCCTCGCCGAAGACAAAGCTCTCGACCATATGGAAGAACCACCCTTCCGGATAGGCATTGTCCGGGTCTTTTTCGCGTCCGACAAGGGTTTGAATCATCTTCTCGACCGTCTTTTTCTGCTTCAGCGCTTCCCTCGCGAAGGTGAACAACTCTGCAGAGCGTGTGAACCATTTCTCAGCCTCGGCTTTCATAGCCAATCTCTCTTTCTTTGTCATGATACAATCAATACCGGAGAGAGGAGATTAATGCAAGGATTTTCTGGACGAGAGGGTGATGAACCTCTGGAAAAATGGTGTAGCGCGGATATTGAACTTCCCTGAACTCCGTTGGTCGAAATCGGGGGAACGCTCTATTTGACACACCGCTAGACGTCGTAGTTTGGAATCGATGAGCCGGCTGAAATCTTCCATCTCTTCGGGATCTTCCAAATCCATGTAGAAATAGTGGCTGAACCATTTGTATAGGGTGACATAATAGGACCGAACGGAGATCCAGCGATCTCCGTACAGACAGAGGAGATAGAAGAAACCGTTTACGAGTAGATTGGTATGATCGCAGTTATAGCCTCGAAAAGGCTCCACAATCAGGTCGACCAATCCGAATTGGGCGAGTTTCTTGGCGAACTTGTTCTTGGTAGAGACAGCGTAGAAGTCCCTGATGCGATCGCTGGTATCGACGGAGAAGAGGGTATTTGATTTCCCAACGAAACGAGGGTAGCGGAACAATCACTATTGGTCCATTACCGAGAGAGTGCAGGAAACGTATGGGGAGATAGCCCGCCCCTTGGGGCGGCAGCGCAGGCGAAGCCTCCAGGGTCCGCCGCTTGCCCTGGGGTCACGATTTCCAAACGGAGTGAGAGCAGTGGGACCACGAAGTGGTCACTTTGCCGAACAAGTGCCGGAAACGAAAGCTTGCTTGCATACCATTCATTCAATATCTATCTGGAACCGTTCCTTGTTCTCTTTGGATGGTTCCGGGACGCTAAGGAGATACCGCTCTTCCCCCGGGGGGAGCACTACCTCCTGATTCTTCAAATCGTTCTGTTGGGTGATTAAGTCGAACAATTCGGCAACTTCCTGGCGATCAAGGCCAGTTCTCTCACTGGCAGAGTCGATATCGTACGTCTCTCCTGCCTCGTACGCTTGTCGCATCTCATGGGCCAACTGCCGTGTCAGCTGAATCTCCAGTAGCTTCTCTTCGGAGATCTCTATCCGATAGTTCGATCGTTTTCTTGTAGGTTCGCTTCGTTTCGTCACACCCCTATCTATAGTGTAAGAAAGAGTTGTGTGAAAGGTCCCCGCCATAGTATTTGAAACAATGAGCAGCGTTTGATCGCTAGAAGAAGCGAAGAAGGAGCAATCCCTGAGGCAAAGGACTCATGACACATACGCTAGTGTCCGCTGATTCGCATAGACAATTGTAACCAATGCGAGTATAGTATATTAGCGTATCTGGTATAGTTTTGAACAAGGAGCCTGCAACCATGGAACATAGTCTATCGTACGTGATCGTTACTCCGTACACCATTGCAAAGAGTAGAACCGGTGGCGTTTTGGCACGTCTGCTCAGCCGTCTCGATGTAGAACTCGTAGGAGCTCAGATGTTCGCTCCAGACGAGAAGTTTGTCTCTGCGTATGCCGACCTGATCAGAAAGCATAATGACGGAGACCACAAGAAGACCAGCGAGTTGCTCGCTTCGTATGTCGAGAACAACCTTGCTCCATCGCAAGGACGGAGGCACCGTTCGCTCCTGCTGATCTTCCGCGGAGAAGACCCCTGCCGGAAGCTCAGTGAGATCTGCGGCCCGGTACATCCAGAGAAGCGGAGTATAGATAGCCTCACCGGTGAGAATATTCGAGACACCTATGCCGACTTGATCGTAGATCTCGAAGATCCTGACAAGGTGACCTACTTTGAACCGGCAGTACTCACTCCCCGGTTGCAGAAAACGGCCGATGCTCATATGAAGCTCTTTGCAGACTGGCTTCCCGATGAAGAGAACCTCGTCGAGAACGTCGTGTATCCCAACCCTGCAAAGGTGCAGCGCTCTCTGGTGATCATCAAGCCGGATAACTGGAAATATGCATCGAGCAAGCCCGGTACCATCATCGACATGTTCAGCAGGACTGGACTTCGGATTATCGGGGTGAAAGTACACCGGATGAGCGTGGCCGAGGCGCTCGAGTTCTACGGGCCGGTCAAGGATGCTCTGAAGGACAAGCTTGCACCGGTGTTCGGCAGGAAGGCCAAAGAGTTGCTTGAGAACCATTTCTCGATCACCCTCGGTGGTGAGACCGAAGAGGCTCTCTCACAGAGTGTCGGAATCGAGTATGCTATCGATCAGTTCGAGCAGATCGTAGAGTTCATGAGTGGTATCAAACCATCGAACTGCCCCCTCGAGGAGCTGAATCAGCCAGGTTCGGTCAAATGTATGATCCTCATCTATGAGGGTGAAGATGCCATTCGGAAGATACGCGATGTCCTCGGGCCGACAGATCCGCTCAAGGCTCCAGGTGGAACGATCCGTCGTGAATTCGGTTCCAATATCATGGTGAATACCGCCCACGCCTCCGACTCGGCAGAGAGCGCGAAACGGGAGATGGGCGTGGTGAAGTTCTCCGAGAACTCCTGTGGAGATATCATGCGCTCCTACTTGACTATGCACAGCTGAGATCTGAGCTCAAGAGAACACAGTACAAATTCCTAAACAGTGAACGATGCAGGCTGCCTCTCTGGTAACCCGCATCGTCTGATATGTGACCGTATCTGATCGATTCGATGCGAGCGATGCATGCGAGCGATGGACGGTTCAGATCTCCACCACCTTGATCATGTTCGTCATCCCCGGACTTCCTACCGGCACTCCGGCAGTTATCACCACGATATCCCCCTGTGTTGCTATCTTGTGTTTCACCAGATAGTCGGGAGCGAACTGGAGGAGGGCATCGACCGATTCGAGGTTGTCGATCTGGATCGGGGTGATGCCCCAGGAGAGGGCGAGTCGTGTCACCGTGGATGCAATGGGACTGAATGCGATGATCGGTGTCTGGGGGCGGAACTTCGATATCCGTCGGGCAGTACTCCCCGAGTGGGTGAAACAGGCGATCTTCGATGCCTGAATCGCCATTGCCAACTCGCGTGTGGCAAGTCCCACGGCATCGGTCGTGGTCCTCTTTGTCCGCAGTTCCACATGGCTCCGATTCAGTCCCTGGTCGAGGACCAGGTGCTTGAACTCGGGACTCTGCTCTGTATGACGCACGATCCGTTGCATGATCTCCACCGCCTGGAGCGGATAGGAACCTGCAGCAGTCTCTCCCGAAAGCATGACCGCACTGGATCCATCGAGCACCGCGTTTGCGACATCGTTCGTCTCGGCTCGTGTGGGGCGTGGGTTCACCATCATCGACTCGAGCATCTGCGTAGCCGTGATCACCGGCAATCCCGCCTCGTGACACGATCTGATGATCGATTTCTGCACCAGAGGAACCTCCTCAGGGTACATCTCCACGCCGAGATCGCCCCTGGCGACCATGATCGCACTCGATTCAGCAATGATGTTCGCAAGATCATCGACCGCCTCGGGTTTCTCTATCTTGCTGATAATCGGAAGCTCCCCCCCGAACTTGGTTCTCATGAGCTCTCGTAGCGCTGCCACATCGGCTGCACTTCGCACGAACGAGAGTGCCACATAATCGAGCTTGTTCTCGTAGGCGAAAGCAAGATCTCGCTCATCCTTCTCGGTAAACGATGAGAGGTGTCGCAGTGGAACACCAGGGAGATTCACCCCTTTCCGTGGTCTGATCATCCCCCCCTCGATCGCCGTGCAATGGATATCCGGTCCATCGATCGAGTCGGCTGTGAGCGCTATGAGCCCATCATCAATGAGGATGCGAGAGCCGAGTTTGATCTCATCGTGCAAGTAGGGGTAATCTATGCTGATCCTCTGGCGATTTCCTATGCATTTTTCGGTGGTGATGGTGATCGTATCTCCCCGATTCAAGGTGACAAACGGCTTTTCTAAGGCTCCCACCCGAATCTTGGGTCCTTGCAGGTCTTGGAAGATCGCAATGGGGATACCCAGCTCCTTCGATGCCCGCCGCACTCGGTCCACCCGAGTCTGCTGCTCTTCGGCGGTCCCGTGACTGAAATTCAGCCGTATGACTCTGGCTCCAGCGACGATGATCGCCTTGATCATCTCGAATGATTCGGATGCGGGTCCGATGGTCGCCACAATCTTGGTATAGTTGTTGAGCATCTGCATGGCAATGCCTCCCTCAGTGATCCAATTCTAGGTCACCGCCGTCGACCCGTCAATAATGAATGGTGGCAATGCGCTCGTCTTGCGCCCTGAAAACGGTGCCGGCAGTGAGACCCGAAGGGCGCGGAACAAATCCGTGTCTCTTTGCACTCGTGCGCAAGCGTAGTCAGCTTTGCGATTGGCATGTCTCCCCGTCCGGCTCAGAGGAATGCAAAGTCGAGTAGGGGATTGTCCAGTGCAGGTACGTCTCCGCGCGTGGCTAAACGTGTCGCTAAGAGAGAATCGTGTAGTGGCTCCGATTCTTGTGCTATAATCAAGGTAGCGGTAGCCGAAAGAGAGTTGCAAAACTCGGTGCACCGCACAATACGATACCGAAGACCGAGGAGGGGAGGAGCACCATGCGAGTAGGAATCATAGGAGCTGGAACCATTGCCAGAAAGATGGCGTATACACTGAGACACATGAACCGGGCAGAACCATATGCCATTGCATCCCGATCTCTGGAGAAGGCGCAGGCCTTTGCTACAGATTTCCACATGGAGCGCGCCTATGGCTCCTACGAGGAGATGGTGAACGACGATCTGATCGATCTTGTCTATGTGGCGACTCCCCACTCTCACCATGCTGAGCATACCAGGCTCGCGGTCGACCATGGGAAACCGGTGCTCTGTGAGAAAGCTTTCACCGAGAACGCAGCGCAGGCCCGTGAGGTGCTCGCCATGGCCGAAGAGCGGGAGGTGCTTGTCGCAGAGGCGATCTGGACTCGGTATCTGCCCATGCGAAGCATGCTCGATGAGGTCCTCGCTTCAGGTATCATCGGGAACATCCACATGCTCACTGCCAATCTCGGATATGTGATCAACCATGTGCCGCGCATTGCCGACCCGGCGCTTGCCGGTGGTGCTTTGCTCGATGTCGGAGTCTATCCGATCAATTTCATGCTCATGGCACTCGGTTCATCGTTCGAACGATTCAGTACATCGGTTCAGATGACCGAGCGGGGTGTCGATGCTCACAACAGCATGACCTTCCTCTATCCAGAGCGTCGCATGGCTGTGCTCCACTCGACCCAGTTCGCGCTCACCGATCGTCGTGGCTTGATCTACGGGGATAAGGGGTATGTCGAGGTGGAGAACATCAACAACCCCGAGGCGATCCGGGTCTACGATCTCGATTACCAATTAGTCCAGGAGCTGATCCAACCTCCTCAGATCACCGGCTTCGAGTATCAGGTGGAGGCTTGTATCGATGCGCTGGAGGCAAAGGAGATCGAGTGTCCACAGATGCCGCACGAGGAGATTATCCGTGTCATGCAGATCATGGACGATGTGCGAGCTGCGTGGGGCATGAAGTATCCCAATGAATAAAGGCTCTGTATCAGAGAAATTTGTGACATTCAAGGCTGAAGATGGCGAATGTCCGGTAAATTGTTCACTCGAGAGTTTTCATGATGGAGATTTCGTCGTAGAATGGTGTTGAATCTGTTACGAGGAGGATGCAATGATCGAGAAACGTGATTTTGGCAAGACGAGCGAGTATGGTGAGCCGGTACAGGTCTATACCATAACTGCGGGAGACTACCGGCTGAGTGTCTCTACACTCGGAGGAACGATTCTGAGTCTCGAGACCCCCGACGCTCAGGGAAAGAGAGAGAACATCGTCCTCGGCCTCCCCTCGGTTCAGGATTATGAGAAGAGTACCACCTACATGGGCTCTCTGATCGGTCGGTTCGCCAACCGGATCAAGGCGGGCAAATTTTCAATCGATGGACACGCCTACCAGGTTCCCTGCAACGATCATGGAGTCAATGCACTCCATGGTGGACCGGAGGGGCTCAATACGAAGTTGTGGAATGTGCTGACCAGCGAGGTCGATGGTGCCCCTGCGTTGCACCTCTCATGCATTAGCGATGATGGTGAGATGGGGTTCCCCGGTCGTCTTAAGGTGCATGTGGACTATATTCTCTTTCCCAGTGGGAAGCTGGAGATCACTTATGCAGCAGTCTGCGACAAGACGACCCCGGTCAATCTTACGAACCACGCCTATTTCAACCTTGCAGGATCTGGCGATGTGCTCGATCACGAGCTCCAGCTCTACTGTAATGCCTATCTTCCGGTCGATGATGAACTGATTCCCACCGGGGAGGTTCGTTCAGTGGTCGACACGCCATTCGATTTCACCGCTGGCAAGCCGATCGGAAAGGATCTCGAGGAGGCCGGTGGGTACGATCATTGTATGGTCCTCACCGATACCGGAGATCATCTCAAGCCGTGTGCCTATGTACGAGACCCGAAGAGTGGACGGACGATGAAGGTCTCCACCACCATGGTCGGTGTCCAGTTCTACAGCGGAAACTTCCTCGATGGTTCAGATGTCTCACCAGCGGGTACGCCCTATGGAAAGCATGCCGGCTTCTGCCTTGAGACTCAACAGTATCCCGATGCCATGAATCACGACAACTTTCCTTCCTGTCTGCTCAGACCGGGAGAGACGTACAAACACACCACACTCCTGGAGTTCAATGTGTAAGATCGTGACATATGGAATCGGTTTGCATGGGCACCTCTGGCTTTGGAGGTGCTCTTGTACGTCCAGTTGTGATCCAAGTTATGAAAACAATACCGCCGACTGAGAGCTGTTGGCGGGGCCTGCCATAAGTGCAGCAATTAATTGCACACTTACCTACATTTTTAATGCATTTTCTGTAATTGTATGCTATAGTGAGCATGCTCTTGAAACCCTCCGCACACATTCACGGCAACCACGGTATCCTCGCATGCCTGTCGATTCTAGGACATGGTGGTCGCTGAAAAATTTTCTTCCATCTTTCAGCGATGGCGGATCGTGCCTTTTGAGTGGTTCTAAAGTATTGCTATATAACAAATTACTATAAATTTTTCCTTGACATCTCTGTATGCGTGTATCACACTTGAACTGTCCTGATCAGGCTGCACGAGTTTGCTGAAAAAGGAGAGACCAGATGAAAAAGCACGTTTTCTACGCAATGATGATCCT
>Ga0334899_1002195_pt1 | contig 16218 bp, 19 predicted proteins | sample GraSluR3_MG_FD_207219 | JGI IMG/M metagenome (GOLD analysis project Ga0334899, IMG submission 207219) | Sludge microbial communities from methane-producing bioreactor in Wageningen University, Netherlands - Granular Sludge_8_08-R3 | ecosystem: Engineered > Bioreactor > Anaerobic > Unclassified ... | reverse complement strand
CAGGAAGAAACCTTTGCTCCAATTCTTTATATCATGAAGTTTAAAACCATTGAAGAGGCTATTGCACTTAACAATGGTGTTCCGCAAGGGCTATCCTCATCAATATTTACACAGAATTTAAGAGAGTCGGAGATGTTCCTGTCCGAAAGAGGATCCGATTGTGGTATTGCCAATGTAAATCTTGGTACATCGGGCGCAGAGATTGGTGGAGCCTTTGGCGGTGAGAAAGATACCGGTGGTGGTCGCGAATCTGGCTCCGATGCATGGAAGCAGTACATGCGTAGGCAAACAAATACCATTAACTATAGTAACAATTTGCCTTTAGCTCAGGGTATCCATTTTGGCTTTTAGCTTGGTTTAATACAAATAGGTTTAAAGCGCTGGTATTTTGCCAGCGCTTTTTGTTTCTGTAGTGGCTAGCAACAAAAAAGATGATATTCATCAAAATAACTTTTTTAATGGCAAATGCTATTAAAAATAAGCGTACTTTTGCCCCCGTATTATTAACTAAATTTTAATTGTTATCTGATGAACATTTTTTGTGGAAGTCTTCCTTTTCGACTACAGGAGTCTGAGTTAAAGGAGTTTTTTGAAGAGTACGGCGAAGTTTCGGCAGCCAGAATTATTACCGACAAATTTTCCGGACGTAGTAAAGGTTTTGGGTTTATTGAAATGCCCGATGACGAACAAGCTCGCAAAGCTATCGAAGAACTCGATGGTGCTGAGGTTGATGGTCGTACTATTGTAGTTAACGAGGCTGAAGAAAGGAAAGAGTCCAGAGGTGGAAACGGCGGTGGATTCCGCGGTGGAAACCAGCGTGGTGGTTACAACCGTGGAGGAAACTCTAGGGGTCAAGGCCGTAGGTCTGAATACTAGTAGCCATTTCTTATTGTTCTAATTATTTTGTGTCTGATAATCTTGTGAATAAGTGCAAGATTTAACGTTATCTAGGTTCGACGAATTATTAAGTTTCTAAATATTTTCAGCAATTGCTGATTGACAGATTTAAAAGGGTTAGCTACACAGCTAACCCTTTTTTTATTTATAAGGGCATTTGCTAACTTTATGTTTACTAATGATTAGCTATAAGTTTTGACTAAACGAACGTTGTGGCAACCATAACCGAAAACTTTGATCGAGAGCTACCCGCTCCATACGCATTTAACTCGCTTAAGCACCATTTGGGCTATGTTAAGCAATGGGTTAGCCAGGTGGTCGATTTGGGAAATGTAGGTTTGATTCATCAAATGGCCAATTCGGTTAATGGTACGCTAATCGATTTTTACATTGGGCCGCTAACACTGCAGCAAATAGCAGAAGAGATTGGCCAGAATCTTAACTCAAAATCCATGTTCTCGGAGTTATCGCTGATGAGTGAGCTAAAAGCAACTGCCAAGCGATATTTGCGCGTTAACATCTCCGACGGTTCGAGGTGGGTAGTAACCCGAGGCAGGTTTGAGGGAAGATACATCCATTTTCACCCAGCTCGCTACTCGGATCATACAGTAAGGGTAAAAGCAACAACGCTTAAAACAGCCATTGCTTGTTCGGTCATTTTCAATAAAAGAGGGCAGGATATTAGCGTTAGCGAAATAAATTTTGTTCGAGAAACATACCTAAAATTAAGCCCTTTGAAAAAGGGTGTTTTATATCATCCAATTTTTAGCATAGTAAGATATATTCATAGCTAAAAACTTCGTATCTTTGTGGTGTAGTTCTTGTTACAGGTACTGCTGGCGAAATTTTGATGATGTAAATCATATATTATTTTGCCAATGAAATGAAACAAAAACATTGAAACCACGTTTTTGTTTATGTAACACAACCTGATTTTTAGGGTTTATAGTTGGTTTCAGGTTAGTTGCTTTTAGGTTAATTTTTTAGGGTGTGAAACCGGGTCTGAGGAGGCCCGGTTTCTTTTTTATAGTTATTTCAAAACTTTGTACACCGTAAGTTAAAAAGTGACTGCCCGTAAGTAGAAAAGTGACAAAAATGTTTTGAGCATCCCCTTCCTCTTTGTCAAATTTACGTCAAAAATCATTAATAGAGCATTAAAAATCTTTTTAAAAAAATACCCGCCCCTTTATTTATGGATTGAGTTTAATCTTGGGCACAGCCCTATAGAATAGTCAGACAGAGTTGCAACTTCCACCTAACTGGAGTTGATCCGAAATGGCCAACCCTTTTATATGTATCCCTTGCTGTGTGCTAGTGTTTATTTAATCAGGATCAAATATCTGTAATAAATATTATTTTTTTATCAATTTTCCATCTACCAAGAATTCTTCACTTAGAATGGTTCCATCTTTATTGTAATTTACAATTACAGGGCCATCAATTCTTTGAAAATTTCCCATAAAATAATATGCTTCAGACTTAATGGTCTCATTTTTATAATATTCAATCTTCGCGGGTCCGTCCTCTCTGTGATATTTATCCAAAATGAGATACTCTTCACTCCTAATGCTTCCATCTTCATAGAAACCTAAAAAAGCAGGGCCATCATCTTTATGGCGCATTCCATTTAGATAGTATTCCTCACCAGAAATCACGTCACCATCAAAAAACCAAATGCAAGCGGGCCCATCATCTTTATGCTTTACCCCGTTTTTATAATACTCTATATAATCTATATTTCCTTCAATACCATAAAAGACAGCTGCAGGTCCATTATCTTTGTGTGTTTTTCCGTTGATTATATAAAACACCCTACTAATATTGCCGTTCTCGTAGTACGTTATTTCTGCTGGACCATCCACCCTGTTTACTACTCCTTTATGGAAGTATGTTTCATGTTGTACAGCACCATTATCGTGAAATTGTATAATTGCTGGTTTGTCTTCCCTGTGAAGCACATCGTCAATATAATAACGCTTAGCAACTACATGAAAGTCCTCCCCAAAAACAATCATAGCAGGACCATAAAGATTATTTAGTTTACCATTAGTGTAGTAGCGTAACTGTTTTATTTGACTATTTTCATCAAACTCTATTAATGCAGGGCCATCCTCTTTGTGAAGAGAGTCCAGCGGTATTTCATTGTAATCATCAACTTCCAATAAACCTTCTTTTGTATAGCAATGATAAATCATTATTATTATTTATGATTATCCGCTTTTGTTCCTATGACAAGTTTTGTATAAAATTTCATCCGTCTTTGCGAGCGTTCTTTGTGAAGCAATCTGTTGATATTTAACTACATTAAAACACCTAAAGATTGCTTCTTCCGACATATAACGTCGGAATCGCAATGACGCTAAGTTGTTTTGGTATCATTACGGATAATCAAATTATTATTTTTAGAAAGAGAATAAGAAAAAATATGATACTCTTGTTTGGTTTCAGTCTTTATAAATTGTAAAACGAATCTCACTTAAATCATTTGATAAGCATACTGCTGATGAATACAATAAATTTTCATTTTCATCTTTCAGTTCATAATTGCACATTAATTCATTTCGAGTAGGAAGACCGAGATTTAAGTTTTTTACTTCATAAGGAAACTCTTCATCAAAGAATTGAGCAATCTTCTTAGCCATTTGTATATAATAATTTCCATCTTTTATATTGTACACGGATAAGATACAATTAATATGTTCTCCATTATTCTCTAACTGTAATCTTTCAAAAGCATATTCCACATAACCTCTAACATCTTCGTTTTCTTTTATAAGGATATTAGTTTCTAATAATAAACCAATATCGATTAGAAGAGATTTAAACGACTCCTCTAATTTTTCATTAATATACTTTCTGTATACCTCTTCGTCAATATTAATGAAATAATTCTGTAAAACTATGTGAGCATTCATACCCTATTTTTTTAAAAAACATTTCTTGCTTTTTGGTGTCCTGAAGTTTATTTTTTAAAGTGGTTTTTATTTCTTGATAATAGAGCTAATATTTTTTTGAACTCATTGTAAGTTTTAAAATTATACCAGCAATAATCCAGAACATTATTACTACTCCCCCGCTAATGTCTGTTGCTGCCCAAACACCCAAGGCAAATGGGCCAAACCCCAAAATCATTACAGCTAAAGTTCCGCTATTGAGAAATTTTTTCATAAACACAGTTTTTGTATATATTCAATAGTAAACTATTAGAGAATTGTATAAAATTGATGCAAATTATCGGATTCTATTTTCCACGATAAAAGCAAAACATTAAAAACAGCATCAATTAGTTCGCATTTTTCATCTAGAGCTGTTGTATATAAGATTTCTTTATCCATTATTACTTATACCTATGAACAGTAATTGACTTATGTCTAGATCTAACAGCTGAGGGTGTTACCAGTTTGCGTTCGGGCAGAGGATCAGGTCACATTATGCACCATAGGGTCTATCCCAAGGTCTAACTAAATCGCCCAAAAACGGCTGCACCACCTGTTATGAACTTATGGTTGAAAACAAATAAAAATCAGAGACCAACAAACTAATTAAGTAGTATTAAATATAGTTAGATTCTCTTAATTATGCAATTATATTGCTCGACTAAAATATTGGGGTAATCAATTGCTTTACCAATTTTCTTGTTTTGTCGATTATCTATAACTTCTATACTCTTAATTCTATATTGAAAACTTTTTATATCAAATTCTGACAAGAAGTACAAGCAAGATTCTGCCCCATTAATTTTCTTGTTAGTGTCAGCGTACAATTTGAGAGTAGTGCCATTTGTAAAAGTAATAACTAAATTTCTAGGCACTATAGATTTAAAAAAAACTGCTTTTACAACAATCTCTAGCGCCCACCTTGTCTTATTGGGGGTAACATAATGTGAAAGATTCCCTATTACTGCGTAAACGCCTTGACCTTTGTCTCCATTATCATTATAACCATTATATGAATAGAGGAGTTCAGCACCAGCAATATATGAATTAAGTTGTTGTGTTCTTTCAACTTTAACATTACATTGTGATCTTACTATACTTATATTTAGTAGAACACACAAAATTACTGAGATTGAAAAGTATATTATTGTTTTCATAGGTTTAATATTTAGTTAGATTATTAAAATCAGAAATATGTTTTTTTGTAGAAGCTCCTTTATCTTGTTGCCTGTTTGATTAAAGTTATAGGTTTGGACCTGTAGTTGAACTGCAGGCTTAGTAAATTTCCATTATCTCTCCTTACAAAACCTATTAATTCTGCTAAAAGCCTGCATATAACCATTCTCAATGGCTATGTGCCAGTTCTTTGGAATCACCTATTTGATGATTTTCATCCCCTCTAACCCAGAATTAAATATCAGCCCCTGCATCAATTTAAATTGCTCCGTCAAAATCTTTTATTGCAACGGGGAGCCTTTTTTGAATAAGTGTTTTTTTTACACCCACTTGAAGCGAAGTTGTGTGGATTATTTGTGTTCAAATTGTAACAAGCACTCAAGTTTAACGGATATCACATTTCCAAGAATTATCTCCTTAATTCTCACTGAACGCTCGCCACTTTCTTTCTCTACATTAGTTACATATAGAAATATGTAATCAATTTCTGAGTTAGATAAGCCCTGATCAATGATTTTATTCAAAGAGGTTTTATTCCTCTCATCATTAGAATCCTTACTTTGGCGATCTAAAACCAAATTCTTCAGGTAATCTTTCCTTTGTGGTGTTTTCATTCACTAAAATAATTATTGGTAATTAATGTTTTAAAAATTTGATGGTTTATTATTCATAAAGCGTTAAAATAAGGTAATCCTCTTCCCAGATTACCTTATGAAAAGTCGGGGGGTCAACATTAAAGTTAACATATGACTCCCTTGGCTCAATAACAACCATATTCATCAAATATTTCATAACTGTATTGCTCATGTCCCTAGGGTAAATTATTTCTTGAATGAAAACTTTATCCTGAAGAAAAATAAATTTTACGCCTATCGTTTCCTTGTATATTGAATAAAGTGTGTCGTTATTAACAACCTCAATATTTGTAAAATTAGGACTATTCTGAATTGCATTAATAAGTCTATTCTTATCTGCCCCTAAATAATCCATGAGTTTTAAGTCTTGCGCTTGTAAGCTAATGCAATGTGTTAAAAGTGTAAGTGCAATTATATATTTCATAGTGTACAATTTTTATTTTAGTAATTACTGAAATTGATCTTTATTATAGCAGCAAAGAATGAATAAATTTTCAAATGGTATTAGTTCGCCCAAAATGCATATTCTGTATATCTTTCCGAAAAATCTAACAATCTGTTGGCTTCCTCGTTGTCGTTTTCCAAGAAGAGTAGCCATGATGAGTTTTCCCTCTCTTTTGCAAAAGTTTTTGGGCAGAAGGTGGTTGGATTAATAGCAACTACGTGGACGGTTACACCCCCATTGCCCATGCTAATATCGATATCGCGCATAACGTAATGGGTATTACCACAAATCTTGTATCGCTCAATGTATGGAAAGGGGCACATATATTTTACATTCTGCCAGTTAAAGGTGGGCATAACCGCTTCCCAAAGCTTATTCGCCACAACACGAGCAGTTTCTTTGTTACTAACCACTTCAATCAGCCAACCAATATCGTAAATCTCGAGGACTATAAGGTAGTTGGGGGTGGTAACAGGAACTACAACTTTTAATATCTCCATTTCTTGTGGAATTAATAATTTATCCCAAAGGTAATGGAGAATACTATCCTATCTGGTTTCTACAACCTTGCAGTGTGGTTAAATTGAAAACATTCTTATTAATCCTGTGAAGGGAAGTACTTATTAATCTGATCGTGAGCGTTAGGATGCCCAAGTTCCTTTGCTTTTGACCAATCATTAATTGCTTCTGGTATCAAGCCCATTGCTTCGAGAATGAGCCCTCTGAGGTAGTAGCCTGAATTATTTTCTGATTCTGATTTGTCAAGGTATTGGTTTGCATCCAGAAGCGCAGCATTTAATTCTTTTAGAATTAGTAAGGCTAATGCCCTATTATAGTATGGGTGGATTGCCTTGTCGTTAAGTTCAATTGCACGGGTGTTGTCCTCAATGGCCAGCTCATTATTGCCAAGGTAAAAATGTGCAATAGCCCTATGGGTGAATGCCCTGTAGTGAAAAGGATTTTGTTCAATTACCCATGTTAACTTCTTAAGTGCTTCAAGGTAGTTCTTCTCTTTAATCAAAGACCAAGCATGTTTCCCTTCGGCGAGTATGGTCTCTTCTATCAGTTGATGCTCTTCAACGGTTTTAGCCTTAATACCCTGTAAGGGCTTCATGCATTCCCAATCCACCAATCCCCTGTTTAGTTTAATTGACTTTGGCATTCCTCTCTCTCCTGTAATAAAGTAATGCTGAGCAATGCTATCAGTGAAATGTACCAAAAAGGCCTCTTTTATTCTCGAACATTTTTCGTTAATAGAATTTTTTGAAGGATCCACAAGTTCATCTATGCTCTTTTTTACCTCTGTTAGGCTCTCTCTGCCTGTAATCATCTTGTATATTTCAAGGAGTTCTTCTTTATGGTCTATCATACATTTTAGTAAAATTCCCTCAGGATGGTTAAGAAAAAGCAGAAAAACAGCCTTAGGTAGTGGCGTTAACTCAACTTCTATGTTGTTGTAACTGGCTAGGAAAATGCGATGTTCCTCATTGATCACTACTCGGCTTAACCTATCAAACTTCTTACTAAGAACTAGACCAGGTAATATGTTTAATAGCATTTCACTATTCCCTTTCAGCTCTAACTCTTTTACCTTTTCCTTAATATCTTGAGCCATAAGGTGAGCCTGGTAGTCGAATCCAAAATCTGAGATTTCATCTACAATTCCTTGCTCTTTGAGACTAGAAACTCCATCGTTTATACCATAACCTATTCCAATGGCATAATCTGCAGTAGATGTATCGCTATCACATTGAATTGCAAGCCTAACCACCTGCATAACTTGATCCTTATCAACACTATCCAGTGGTATGTAAACGTATTTGCATTGCCCTATACGCTTGAGGAGCCCACAATTAGAATCATATTCAAACTCAATTTGATTAAAAATGTAACGGGTAATTTCAGATGTAGTGAGTTTGCCTATGACTTGAGCAAACTGGTCAACCTCTTTGTGGTTTAGAAATGGAAGATAATAGGATATGATATTTGTAATATTGCCTGAATTTAGAATATCATAGGTTAAGGAGGGGATGTGAACAATGTACCCGTCTTTACACTCAAATCCTAGTTCATTAATAAACTCAGATATAATACCATTTATTTCAACATTGTACTGAGTTTCAAGGTAAATAGCATTGTTTTCCTGAAGAAAACTTAAAAATTCTGGTTCGAATTGTGTGTTTATCAGTAGTTGGGTCATATTGTGCTTGTGATCTTTTGGGAGTGCGATCGTATTCTGGTGTTAAGTTTTAGACAATGCTATACTAATTAGAATTTCATAAAAGTATCTGGTCGAAGAAATAAATCTATTAGCTAACTAAACTAAAAAGTATAGATAAGTAGCAAATTCAATTGGCATAAGTAATGCCACAGCAAAAAACAAATGTTGAAGGTGTCGATTAGACATCAATTATGCTTCTTAAAATTAAACATTTATGAATTTAAATCCAATTAGGAACCAGCATTTAAGTTAACCCACTTTACATGTATCTACCATAAATCTCTTTAGGGTTAGTAATTGCTGCAATCTTCCATCGCCTGTCAATGGCTGATAAACCACCAATCTTTGTGTAGTCAATAGGTATGTAGTAGCCCGAAGGCACTCTCCAATCGTTTAGATTGTAGTATATGTACCCAGATTTTCTGTTGTTCTTAACTTGTACAATTGTTAGGGAATGCTTGTTCACTGTTACACGTCCAAAATGAGCGACAAATGCAACTACTCCATGGTAGTTAAGCATACAGGTTGTCATGATGGCAAAATCTTCGCAATCGCCCCCGCCTTGGTCCATAAATTTATCAGGTTGAAGGGCGGTGTTATTCTGCTTATACTTGAAGTTGGCCTTTAACCAATTCTGAAAAGTTTGTAATTCCCATACAGATATTTTACCATCACAATTGCTATCGGCATTCTTAAATATTTGTATGGTGTTTGGACTAATATCATCGCCAATGTTTAACTTCATTTCATTACTGTAAACAAAAGCCACACCCGAGGTATAACCATAGTTCTGCCTATTATTAGCAGGGAAAAAGAATGTCAGATTGAATGCAATTAGTATAATGATAGGCAATCCTTTCATAACCTAAAATGCTTTAAAAGTTTCAGTATCTAGTTCTTCTAGTTCCAATATGATCTGTTTAATCTTGGCAATAAGCTCGTATTCATTTTTAGAAACGGTTTTAGGAGCTTGCCTACTATCTATGTTTGCTATTTTAAGCATTAATGCAGCGGTAAGTAGTTCGCTTAATAAAACGCTATGCTTGGTGGGTTTATATTGTTCTGAAGTGTCCAAGGTGAATGGTATAATAGTTAATCCTCACTCAATAGAATACTTTTAATAAATACACTGTTGGGGGACAAAGATAGAACCAAGGAGTACGGTAATGTTTTTTTTACAACCTTGCAGGATTAAATAAACTAATTGCAACATTATCTGGAAGTATACGACACTTCTTCCGGTAAACTATGGTTATTCGGCTTTTACAAGTGAGGGACTTGAGTCGTTGGCTGGGGTAGGTAAACTCTGAAGAATAGACAGACGGAGGTACAATCTTCGCCTAACCGGGTCTGAGGAGGCCCGGTTTCTTTTTTATGTTTATTTCTAAACTTGTTTTTTAATCGTTCTATAAAACAGTTCATTGTGCAAGCTAATCCGCATTTTCCCAAATCAGTTCAACCCATTGGGGGTTATCGATAAATGGATTTCTGTTTCCCTGATAATTAGTGTATATTTCATGATTTCGTGTGCGCTCCCAGTTGTCAACTGGGTCGTTCTTATGCCATTCCATAAGTGTCGATAATTTTCCGATGATGGGTTGCTTGTTCCCTTTTGCTACATTGTAGTCAACAACTTCTAGGTCGTAATCAGGGCCTTCGTATCGTACGGCCATATAAAAAATCATGCGCGCAATATCGCCTTTAACCTCGTCGGGTGGTTCCCAAGTCCAACTTGTGCTCGATGTGTAGCAATCGGTTTCTATATCCCCGGCATTATCGTAGTATGGTTCAATACAATTATCGAATGATCGAGTATTTCTGATTGTGTTTACCGTTCGGTCGGCTGGCCGAAGGTGGTGCAAGTCGGTATAGGCAGTATCAGAAGGATTTGGAAACCCATGCGATTTTGGCCAAACGTGTTCTCTGTTCCACGAGTCGTTGTGGGTGTAGCCGTTTGCGCTGTAGTTAAACGAGGGGCCTCTATCGCGCTGAAAGGCGTTTTGCGAACGTTTGGTGTAGACTAGTATTACGTTGTTCTGGTTTGCAGGGTCTTTATCTGTTTCTGAAATGATTGACCAAGCCTCATCGTAGCTGTAAACCTTGTGGTCATTAATAATTTGGTGTAACTTTCTTTTTAGCGCTTGGCCTTTTAGCGATTCGGTTCCTTTGTAATAATCTTTTGGAATTTGACCGATACCATAAAAAGTAGCAAACGAAAAGATGGTATTGGGTTTTGGAGGTAAATCGCCTTTGTATAGGCGAACCATTGTGCGGTAAATCCAACCAGTTCTTGCTCCCTCAAGTGCAATTTTGTAGTAGCCATTTGTTTGGTTGCCATCGTTTAACAAAGCAAACAGCTCTCCGGCACTAGCTTGGTAAATTACTTCGGCCGATGATATGGGTTCGGCTTTAATGTCAACATTTCGCCTAACTTCCAAATAGTCAGCCATTAGGTTTATATGAGCCATGAGGAGTAGCGTGATAGTAATAAGTTTCTTCATTTTGCTATTCATTTTTTTTTGAATGAGCTTGTTATCTTTAGTTTGTTGCTAAAGAAAAAGTGGGTAGTTCACTATTTTTCGAGTTCGGCCTGCGCGGTGCTTTTAACGCCTAGCAAATCTTTAAATAGCTTTATTGATGCTTTGCTTCCTCCGGCAATAATTGCTCCTGTAATAAAGTAGCCAATTACCGATGTTGACTCTTTTGGAAAAACAAAGCTAATGGCGTCGAAATGCCAAATCCAGCAGATTGCGAAACCCGAAAGCACTGCAATTATTTCTTTTAGGCTCTTCTTTTTCAAACGATTTATGAAAAATCGCGATTCGAAAAGTGGCGATAGCGCTCGCTCAAGAAAGAACGAGAAAACGATAATAGTAATTAGTACTTCGCCTAAGCGTTCCCAGTCAATGCTAAAATAATTTGGATCCATAGGGTAATTTTTTTCGGTGTTTTTAAATTTCGATTTTTACCAAAACTAAATGCCCGCCTTTATGGCAATTTTTACTGCTTTCTCAAGAATTTCAATGGCGGCATTGGCTGCTTTTTGTGCAATAGCTTTTGATAGAACAGCAATTGCATGTAGCTCGGCTTCAACAATAAGCTTTTCGTCTGCTAGTCTCGATTCAAACTTTTCCTGACTAAGATCGCCGCTAATACGCAGCTCTGCTAAAAGTTCAAGCCTCTCCTTTTTCCGTTGAAGCATTTGGTTTGCTGTCGATTTAACCTCGTTCCAGTTATCGGCAACGGTCTCTTTAATTGCTGCAATCATTTCAGCAAGTACTTCGTTTATGTCAAAATTCATAGCCATTGGTTTTAGGTTATTATTTAGGCGGATTGGTAGCCATTTCTTTTCCCTTTTCGGCAACTTGCATGGCGAAGAACAAATCGCTAAAAGTTTTTCGGTTCAGCTTAATTAGTCCGTTGCTTAGCGTGTTGTCCTTCCTGTGCTCTTCTTTGTACTTTATCCATAGCTCGAGGGTAATTTCACAAATTCGGGTTGAGTGCTCATTCAGCGGGCGTACTTTGTTCTTGTTTAGTAGTGAGTTTAGCTCAACCTCAACATTTACATACTGTTCGGAAAAATTGCTGAATGCTCGGCCATTATTTTCAGTTGATGTTGTTTCGAGCATTGATAAGTAAAACTTATCCACCGCTTTGGAAGTGTTCTCAATTTGGTCCGATATTCCTGCATCGTAGCTAGGAACAAAGGTAACCTTACACGAGCTTAGGGCTATGGCTCCTATTAGGAGCACGGTTATAAACGCCCTTTGTGAATACTTGATAACTTGCTGTTTCATAGCGATTATTTTATGGTTTGGGTTATAAGTGGGTGAAACTCGCGGACTATTAGTCTACTATTAATTTTCATCGTTTACTAAGCCAGCAAACTTGCTTTTTATTATCTCTATGCTTCCGTTAATTAGCGGGCCTAAATACTCTCCAACCGATTCGGCAATTTGCCCACCTGCATTATCGGCTATTTTTGAGCCTAATTTTTTTAGAACTCCCTTTAGTATTCCTTTTAGCGATGTGTCGGCTTTTGCACCAATCTCTACAAAAGCTTTTTTTATGACAGCCTTTGAATTGTTAGGAAGATACGATTCGAATAGCGATGTAAATGCCTCAGTGGTTAGCCTTACAAGTTCAGGGGAGAATGATCCGTCGGTAATATGGTTTAGCCTTTTTAGCTTAGCGCGCAAATGATCAATGAGATATGGGTTGTCAATTTCTATCCCTATTTTATCATTGTCTTTAAGAAAGATGGGTTTCTTAATTAGCTCTTTAAGCTCTTCGTCAAGTTCGGCTTGACTGGTTTGGCGAAGCTTCGATTCGTATAGTAAATTTCGTGCTTTTGCCCTTGTTACTTTAAGTTCAGAAACTAATTCGTATAACTCCGGATTTTTACTAAATACGCCAATCTCTTGCAATTTCATAAAAAGCAGTATATCAAAGTCTCTTTTCGATATTGAACCGTAGGCTGGTTTTAGGTAGTCAGCAAGTAATTCGCAAAAGGCATTTTTAACTTTATCGGGGTCTTTCTCTTTTATTCGTTCAATAATCACATCCATTTTTATTGATATTAATTAATTGTTTTATCAATATTTATATTCATTATGGTGCATATTAACAATAATTCAATATGATAAAATATAATATATCATGTGTTTATGAATATGCAAATTGCTAACATTTCCTATTAAATAAATCGGATGATTTTTTTAACTCATTAAAATTAAGGTAAAAAACTATACCATATAATAAATCTGAAAATTATTTTAGGATGAAATAAATGCTTACACAAGATTGGATTTAGTAAGTATTTTAGGTTAGGTTTTATACCCTAATGTAGTTTTCCATTTATCAGAACTATTCATTCTTCACTATAATTATTTGTTGGAAAAGGTTTATCAAATAATAGCAATAATTCAAGCAGTATAAGGGGGCACTCATCATAAAATTTAATTCTCCGATTTTTTCTTTTTTTAAAGATTAGTAGATTACAAAACAATTTCGGAATGCTCGCTTGGACATTCTTACGAAGAAAATTATCTAGGTCTTTAATTTTAAAGCAAATCCAAAGGTCAATCTATACTATTGTAATTCAATTATATTTTATTCTACTAATAGGGATTCCCGAAGCCTTAAACAAGTAGGGACTAATTCTTTTTATTATGATTTTAAGTAATGCTAAACACATAGTACTAATTGCTCTTCTTTTTATTGGGTATAATGCCTTTAGTCAATTAAAGGTTGACAGAAGCAGTGAAGAAATAAAAGTTGCCAAATCTTCAGCCGTTTTTAATCTCGATGTAACCTATGGTACCATGACCGATCAGGATGGTAACGAGTATAAAACGGTTCAGATAGGTAATCAGATTTGGATGGCCGAAAATCTACGTACAACAAAATATACCGACGGAACGCCTATCCCTATGGTTAGCAGAGGCGATTGGAGTAAGCAAACAGAAGGAGCTTATTGCACCAACGAAAATTCTAACGACCCAACCCTAATTGCCACCTATGGCTTTCTATACAACTGGCATACTATTGCCACGGGTAAAATTGCTCCCGAGGGCTGGCGTGTGCCAACCAACGACGATTGGGCTGCGCTTGCCAAAGCCTTTGGCAGTAAGTTTACTGCTGGCGGAAAGCTGAAAGAGGCTGGAACCGCTCACTGGAAAGCACCCAACAAGGACGCAAGCAACGAATCGGGATTTACAGCAATGCCTAGTGGGCAGATTACGGATTATAGCCGATTTATGTATTTTGAAACGCAAAGTTTTATTTGGAGTGCCACCGAAAGTTCATCCACAACAGCATTTTACCAAAGCATGTCGTATGTGAACGATGATTTAACCCAGGCAGGTGCCAATAAGAAGTTTGGTCATGCCATTAGGCTGGTTAAGGATGCTGAAGGTACGGCTAGTGCATCGGGTAGCGAAACAGTATCTTCCTCCAATGCTAGCAAAAAAGGACTTTTAGAGGTAAATTATGACCAAGCGGCTGGTTGTGGAACATTCTATAGAGATGGCAAATTATTGAAAAAGCATTGTGGGTGGTCAACCAATTGGCACACAATAGTAGTGGTTGGCTGTGTAAACAATTCGCCTTTGGATAGTAAAGTTTTATTTTACGATAAAACGTCTGGGACTGCACAAATGTATAAGGTTGATGCGGCTGGCAATATGCAACTATTACAAAATTTCACTGGCTTTAGCACAGGCTGGACCAGTATCATCTGGGTGGGAGAGAGTATTTGTAATGGGCTAATAAAATTTGAAACTGCCGATGGCTACTGGGAAAAGTACTCGTGCGATGATAACGGGAATATCAATTTGCACTCTAAAAACAGATAATGTAGTTTCCCCTGTCAGCGTTTTCGAATACTGACATAGGGGTAAATAAGCGAAATGGATAAACAATATAAACCAAGAAAAATGAGATTAAAATTTTTATTTATTCTACTACTGTTCTCGGTCACCGTTCTTGGCCAAACTTCAAAGCTAAGCGTGAAAGGGTTTGGCGAAATTCCCGTTACCAAGCAGGGCGATTCGTACATTGTTTCCTTGGGAAGCTATGGCCAGTTTGCCCTCAAGGGCAATTTAGACGACCAAGAGCTGCGCGGTAGCATAAATATCGATCAGCTTTCGCAGTTCCCCGGCTTCTTGGTGCTATCTAAGCTTGGACTCAGCAATATCAACCTTCAGGTTTCGTCCGAGGGTGTATTGCTCTACTCGCAGGCCGATACAAAGGGGGCGCTCGAGAAGCTTTGTAGGCTGTTTAAGATTACCACCCCACAAATAGATGTGTCGGTGTTGGTGTCAAAAGAGTCGGCTCAGCTGGCCGCTGCATTGGAGTTTGTTGATGGCCCGGTGCAGTTTATGAGCATTGCCGAAACAGGTACCAGCGTGAAGTTTACTGGTGCCAGCATAGCCACTACGCTCGAGCCCGGAACGGCGGAATTGAGCGTAACCTCTAACCTGTTGATAAAGCCCACCAAGTTCGATCCTGACCTGGAGAGCATTTACACCTTTTCGTACGACTTGGTGAGCCAAACGCTTACCGGTTCTGGCTCCATGATGAGCGATTGGGCTAACCCGCTGGGCACTTCGCAATTTCTCGACGATGAATCCATTGTATTTAGCAATGCTGCCGTAGAGTTAGGTATAAATATGGCTACCCTAGCACCGGTTAACCTTGGCTTAGCGCTTGAGCGCGGTAAGATTTTTACCCTCGATTTTGGCGTTGTGGTTTCTATTGACCCAGTGGGCAAGGAGGTGGCCTTTATGGGTAAGCGCGATAAGATGAACGTGAACGATTTCACCACCTTCCTGCGCGAGGGATTTGGCCTAAGCATTCCAAACGTGCTGCCCGACATATACTACATTGAGAATCCGCTTGTGCTGTTTGCCCCCAACGGAGGCAGCGTGGGCGAGGTGGAGATTGACAAGGGGATAGCCTTAAAGGGAATTGTTAAGGTGGGCGACGCCATTGAGGGCCCCATCGATTTTAGCTTCGACATGGAGAATGAGTTCAAGCTACATATGGATTTGGATTACAACTTTAAGAAATTTGTGATGAATGAGGTGCGCAAGGTTGATGTGCTGGCACCAATTGCCGATAAGATACTTAGCACCTTGCAGGTTCGAGAGCTGTATATCGATATGAATGGTAATAAGGATGATTTACAGCTAAAAGGTACAGGAACATGCCGGTTCGAGGTTTTTGGGTATAGCCATACTATTTCTTTTAAAGCCTCTTTAGATCCAGAGCAAATTGCCAAAAGCATTGTTGATAAGCTAAAGGATGAGGCACCTGGCATTGTGGCTACTGTTGAAAAAATTGGCAAGGGCGTGCAGGAAGCTGGTAAGTTAGCCAAATCGGCAATTAGTTCAACTTCTAATATTG